>Ga0066709_100000083_pt1 | contig 33102 bp, 26 predicted proteins | sample GraSoiAngelo_158_FD_79665 | JGI IMG/M metagenome (GOLD analysis project Ga0066709, IMG submission 79665) | Grasslands soil microbial communities from the Angelo Coastal Reserve, California, USA - 14_1009_16_30cm | ecosystem: Environmental > Terrestrial > Soil > Grasslands | place: USA...
GCGACGCTCCAGGGCTGTGCCAAGCGCGAAGGGGAAATCAAGGTCGGGGAATACGGCTCGCTTACCGGCAGCACCGCCACGTTTGGGATCTCCTCGAAGAACGGGATCGAGCTCTTCGTGGACAACCTGAACGCGCAGGGGGGCATTGCCGGGAAGAAAGTCCACGTGCTCGTGGAGGACGACCAGAGCAAACCCGAAGAGGCGGCGACCGCGGTGAACAAGCTCATCGCGCAGGACGGGGTCGTCTCGGTCCTGGGTGAGGTGGCGAGCAGCCGGAGTCTCGCGGCGGCTCCGATCTGCCAAAGCGCCGGGGTTCCGATGATCAGCCCTTCCTCCACGAATCCCCGCGTGACCGAGATCGGCGATCATATCTTCCGGGTCTGCTACATCGATCCGTTTCAGGGCATGGTGATCGCGAAATTCGCCAAGAACACGCTCCATTTCTCCAAGGCCGCGATTTTCCGGGACAACAAGAACGACTACAGCGTCGGCCTCGCGAATTTCTTCTCCGACGCCTTCCGCGGTATGGGCGGAACGATCGTGTCGGACGAGTCCTACAGCGAGGGGGATCAGGATTTCAAGGCGCAGCTCACCGTGATCAAGAGCAAGAAGCCCGAGTTCATCTTCATCCCCGGCTACTACACCGAAGTCGGCTTGATCGCGCGACAGGCGCGCGAGCTCGGGCTCAAGGTTCCGATGCTCGGCGGGGACGGCTGGGTCTCGGACCGGCTGCTGGAGATCGCTCAGGACGCGCTGAACGGCTCCTACCTCGTCAATCACTACTGGGAGCAGGACCCCAATCCCCTCGTCCAGGGATTCGTCCAGAGCTATCGCAAGCGATACAACGCCACCCCGGACGGGCTCGCCGCCTTGGCGTACGACGCCGCGGGCGTGCTGGCGAACGCGATGCAGCGGCTCTCGACGGAGAATCCCAAGGCGTTCGATACGCTGTCCGGCCCCCCGAATGCCGAGCAGAAGGCGGCCCGCGCCAAGCTGCGCGAGCTGATCGCCGCGACCCGCGATTACCCGGGGGTCACGGGGAAGATATCGCTCGACGAGCACCGAAACGCCGTGAAGCCGGCCGTCTTCCTCGGCATCGAGAACCGAGGCTACAAGTTCGTCGCCACGGTCGAGCCGTAGGCGCGGCCCCAAGGTCCCCGGTCACCCGGTGCAGGAGTTTTTTCAGCAGCTTGCGAACGGCGTCGCCTGGGGAAGCATCTATGCTCTGATCGCGCTCGGGTACACCATGGTCTACGGGATCCTGCGCCTCATCAACTTCGCGCACGGCGACGTGTACATGGTGGGGGCGTTCGCGGCCTATTTCCTGGCCCGCGCGCTGGGCGTCGGGACCGTCGTGAGCGCCTCGCCGCTCGTCGCCGCCGCGGTCCTCCTGGGTTCGATGGCGGCCTGCGCGGGGCTCGGGGTCCTGATCGAGCTCTTCGCCTACCGCCCGGTCCGCCGGTCTTCCAGGCTCACGGCCCTCATCACGGCCATCGGGGTCTCGCTCTTCCTCGAGAACGCCGGCATCCGTTTCTTCGGCGCCGATCCGAAGTTCTTCCCGCAAGTGATCGCTCCCCGCACCATCGCCCTCGCGGAGGGTGTCATCGTGACCAACCATCAGATCATGGTGGTTCTGGTCTCGGTGCTTCTCATGGTGGCGCTCACGCTCTTCATCCAGCGGACCCGCACCGGGAAGGCCATGCGGGCCGTCTCCTTCAACCGGGATGCCGCGAGCCTCATGGGCATCCCGGTCGATCGAATCATCACCATCACCTTCGCCATCGGTTCGGCGCTGGCCGCGGCGGCGGGATTCCTGGTGGGGCTCACGAACCCCAAGATCGAGCCTTTGATGGGCATCATGCCCGGCGTGAAGGCGTTCGTCGCGGCGGTGCTCGGCGGAATCGGGAGCATTCCCGGGGCCATGATCGGCGGGCTGGTGATGGGGATCTCCGAGTATCTGGTGGTGGGCTACCTCTCCTCCAGCTACCGCGACGCGATCGCTTTCGTGATCCTGATCATCGTGCTCTTGATCAAGCCGACCGGCCTCCTGGGTCGGAACGTGGCGGAGAAGGTGTGAGCCCGGCGCGCGGGTTGATCGGGACGGTCGCGGCGATCGCTCTCGTCTGGGGGATCGACTGGGTTGGCTCCCGGGTGCTGAATCCGTACATCTACCGGGTCCTCGTTCTCTGCTCGATCAACGTCATCCTGGCGCTGAGCCTGAATCTCGTGAACGGGATCACGGGGCAATTTTCGATCGGCCACGCGGGATTCATGGCGGTGGGCGCCTACGCCTCGGCTGCGTACACCGTGTACGCCGTTCCCCTGATGCTCGGGGCCCAGGGCTCGGCGGGCGGCTGGGTGACCGCGGCGGCGTTTCTTCTCGCGATCCTCGTTGGCGGGCTCGCGTCGGCGGTGGCGGGCTTCCTGGTCGGGCTCCCTTCGATGAGGCTTCGGGGGGATTATCTCGCGATCGTGACGCTCGGGTTCGGCGAGATCATCCGCGTGGTGATCCTGAATATCGACGCCGTGGGGGGCGCGCGAGGCTTCGCGGGCGTTCCGCAGCGCACGAGCCTCGCCTGGGTGCTCGGGGGCGCCTGGCTCACGTTCGCGCTGATCCGGAATCTCATGAGGTCCTATCACGGACGCGCCCTCCTCGCGATCCGCGAGGACGAGATCGCCGCGGAGGCCCTCGGCGTGCCCACGACGCGGTACAAGATCACCGCGTTCGTGATCGGGGCCTTCTTCGCGGGGATGGCGGGGGCGCTCTTCTCCCACTACACCTACCTCCATACGAACAGCTTCACGTTCATGAAATCGATCGAGGTCATCATCATGGTCGTCCTGGGCGGGATGGGGAGTCTGACCGGATCGATTCTGGGGGCGATCCTCCTGACCGCGCTCCCGGAGCTTCTTCGATTCGCGAGCGCCGAACGGCTCATCATCTACTCACTGCTTCTGATCCTGCTCATGATCGCACGTCCCCAGGGAATCCTGGGCCGCCGCGAAGTGTCCTTCCGGGCGTGGTTCCCGCGCCGCCGCTCGCGTCCGACCCCGGCGACATGAGCGAGTCCCTCCTTTCGCTGCGCCGGCTCGGGGTCACGTTCGGAGGGCTCAAGGCCGTTTCGAACCTCGACTACGACCTTCCGCGCGGGATGCTGGGCGGATTGATCGGCCCGAACGGCGCGGGAAAAACCACGGTCTTCAACGTGATCACCGGCGTCTATCGGCCGACCGAGGGAACGATCCTTCTCGAGGGGAAACCGATCCAGGGGCGCCCGACCAACGTGATCGCCCGGCGCGGAGTGGCGCGCACGTTCCAGAATCCGCGCCTCTTTTCGGATTTGACGTGCGTCGACAATGTACGCATCGCGTGCCACCTCCATTGCGGCACGGCCCTCGCCGACAGCATGCTCGCCACCTCCCGGTCGGCGCTCGAAGAGAGGGACATCCTGAGGCGATCGGAGGAGCTGCTCGACTCCTTCGGGCTCACCAAGTACCGGGACAGTGAGGCCCGAAGCCTTCCCTACGGGGAGCAGCGACGGCTCGAGATCGCCCGCACACTGGCGACCGAGCCGAAGCTGCTCCTGCTCGACGAGCCCGCCGCGGGGATGAACCCCCAGGAGACGGAAGCGCTGATGCGGCTGGTTCACGACGTCCGGGACCGGTACGGTCTCACGGTTCTCCTGATCGAGCACGACATGAAAGTGGTCATGGGAATTTGCGAGAAGATCGCGGTGCTGGACTATGGCGAGAAGATCGCAGAAGGAACTCCGGAGGAGATCCGCCGGAACCCGAAGGTGATCGAGGCGTACCTGGGGGAGGAGCCATGAGCCTCCTCGAGCTGGAAGATCTTCACGTCCATTACGGGGCGATCCACGCCCTGAAGGGGGTCTCGATCGCGGTCGAAGAGGGCGGGATCGTCACCCTGGTGGGCGCGAACGGCGCGGGGAAGAGCACGACCCTTCGGGCGATTTCGGGCCTCATCAAGCCGAGCGGCGGCGTGATCCGCTTCCGGGGGAAATCGCTCGTGGGAGTGAAGCCCCACGAGATCGTCCGGGCGGGCGTGTCCCACGTCCCCGAAGGCCGCATCGTATTCGCGAATCTGACGGTGCTCGACAATCTCGAGCTGGGCGCGTATCTGCGGAGGGACCGCGCCGGCTTCCACGAGGACTTGAAGAAAGTCTTCCGCCTCTTTCCGAGGCTCGAGGAACGGCGCCGCCAGGCGGCGGGCACGTTGAGCGGCGGGGAGCAACAAATGCTGGCGATCGGCCGCGCCCTCATGGCGAAGCCCACGCTCCTCCTGATGGACGAGCCCTCGCTGGGCCTGGCGCCGATCCTCGTGCGTGAGATTTTCTCGGTGATCCGCGAGATCCGCGCCCACGGCACCACGATCGTTCTGGTCGAGCAAAACGCCCGCCTCGCGCTCGCGACGGCGGATCAGGGTTACGTGCTCGAGACAGGCTCGGTTCGAATGTCCGATCGCGCCCAGGCGCTCCTGGAAAGTCCGTTCGTCCAGGCGGCCTACCTGGGCGGACCGGGCTGATGGGAGAGGAGCCCGCCATTCCCAAGCGCCTCGAGCTTCGATCGTTGCCCTCGGTCGGCTCCCTGCTCGAATCCAAGGAGATGGCCGAGCTTCAGGGGCTGGCGCCCCGCGGGGTGCTCGTCTCTGCGGCGCGCGAGGCGATCGCCGCCGCGCGCTCGGCGATCCGGCACGCGGGTGGGGCCAAACGGGCTGGCCTTCCCGGGCGCGAGGCCATCCTGCGCGACGCGGTGCGGCGGGTCGGGGCGGGGGTCCGCCCGGCGTTTCACGCCGTGATCAATGCCACCGGAATCGTCCTCCATACGAACCTCGGACGTGCCGCGCTGGCGGAGGAGGCGGTTTCCGCCGTGGCCGAGGCCGCGCGGCGCTATACCAATCTGGAGCTCGACTTGGAGAGCGGGTCGCGCGGCTCGCGGATGGCGCATCTGGAACCGCTTGTCACCGAGCTTTTGGGCGCCGAGGCTGCGCTCGTCGTGAACAACAACGCGGCCGCGATGCTCCTCGCGCTGAACACCTTCTCCCTCGGCAAGGAGGCAATCGTCTCGCGCGGGCAGCTGGTCGAGATCGGCGGCTCCTTTCGAATTCCGGAAATCTTGGAGCGGGCGGGGGCCCGACTCCGCGAGGTCGGCACGACCAACAGGACCCGTCTTCGCGACTACGAGCGCGCCATCGGCCCCGAAACCGGGATGCTCCTCCGTGTCCACCCGAGCAATTTCGCGATGATAGGTTTCACGGAGGAGGTCACGCGGGAAGAGCTTACCGCGTTGAGCCGGAAGAAACGGCTGCCGCTCCTCGAGGATATCGGAAGCGGCGCGCTCATCGATTTCGGGCGATGGGGGTTGCCGGCGGAGCCGATCGCGCGCGAGGCCCTCGCGCAGGGCATGCCGCTTATTTGCTTCAGCGGCGACAAATTGCTCGGGGGCCCCCAGGCAGGAATCCTCGCGGGGCGAAGGGGTCTCGTCGCGTCGCTCAAGGCAAATCCTCTATCGCGCGCGCTCCGCGTGGACAAGCTCACGCTGGCGGCCCTGGAGGCGACCCTTCGTCTTTACCGCGATCCCGAGAAGCTCGCGGCCTCGATTCCAACCCTGCGCATGCTCGCCGAGCCCGCTGCGAGCGTCCGGGCGCGCGCCAAGGCGGTGCTTCGGGCGATCGGAGCGGATCGCGCTTCTCACAACCGCGTGGAGGTGGTAGCCTGCACAACCGAAGTGGGTGGAGGCGCGATGCCGCTCGCCCGCGTTCCCTCGTACGCCCTGGCGCTGCGTCCCGCGCGGGGCAAGGTCGAGCATCTAGCCCGCTCGCTCCGTACGGGTCCCGAGCCGGTGATTGGTCGGATCGAGTCGGGTCGGCTCCTTTTGGACCTCCGTACGGTGAGTCGCGGCGAACTTTCCAAGCTCGCCGCCTCGCTGCTACGCGTGCTCGAGGAGGAACCCTGACGCCGTCCGCCGAATTGGAAGTCGAGCGGTATTCCGATCCCCAGAGCTTCGCGCGGGAAGTCAACCTCCCGCTCATCGGCATCGTTCGCGTGACCCCCGTCTTGTCCGGCGCCCCCGCCTCGACCTTCTTGGAGACCACCGATCGGGAAGGGTTGAGGCCGGCCATCGAGGTCCTGACCCAGACCCGCAAATCGCTCACGCTTCGGTCCCTCTTTCTGACCGGATTCCCGCACGATCCGGAATTCTTCGCCTCCGGATTGGCGCTCGCCCGCGAATGGAGCCGCCAGGGGCTCAAGGTGGCCGTCGTGGACCTTGATTATCGCCACCCGACGGTGGTCCGGCCGCGCCCCGATGCCAACGAGGGCTACGTGGACGCCCTCGAGTACGGCTGCTCCTTTCAGCGGATCGCGTGGGAGATTGTCGCCGACGGTCTCTGGTTGGTCGGCGCGGGGAGCCACCCTCCCGATGAGGAGCGGTTCGCCGAGCATCCCGACTGGGCCAGGGTCATGCGGATCTTCTCGTCACGTGTTGACGTGACGCTCTACCTGGCGCCTTTTCTCGACCGAAAGGGGTTTACGGGGCGTCTTTCCAAACGGATGGACGGGGTTCTCCTCCTCGCTTCGGTCGAGCGGGCGAGCCGGGCCGCCCTCCGGGATGCATTCCTCGAGCTGTGGGGCTCGGACGCGCCGATGATCGGTTGTCTCGGGATCGCGGTGCCGCATACGCGAGCCCCGAAGGTCGCCGGGGCAGCGGACGCGATCCCGTCGGAGAGCGTGGTAGCGCAGACGGAAATCCGTGCGACCGGAAGCCCGGAGCGCTCGGGGCCGGAGCGCTCGGGTCCGGAGCGCGCCGGCCCAGCCCCGCGGCGGCCGTCCGCGTCGCCTATGGCTGAGGAATCGAGCGACGTGGCGCCCCGCGCGCTCGTCACGAAGCTATCCGATGAAGTGAAGCAGGGCCGGCTGCCACCACGCGTGGGAATCCGCCTGAACTCGCGTACCCTGTTTTACGCCCTCGCGGCCATTCTGGTGCTCGAGGGAGCCTTTGCGATCTACCAGGTGGTGCACCACAGGACGCCCAGGGTCACGGGCGGCGGGGAAACGCTGCCGGCCGGCACGGAGCCGGTCCTTCCCGCGGATGTCGGCCCCGCAAAACCCCAAAAGGCTCCCCAAGCCGGCGCAACGGGTGCCGGGGTCGAAACCCCCGAGGCGAACCGGGCTTCGAACCCAGCGGCCGGCGCGCCCGGCTCGATCGAGGCGACCTCACCGCCCCCGGGTCTCGAGTCGGAGACGCCCGCGCCGGAGACGCACGCCCCCGCGCCTGCGCCGGAGACGTCCGCCTCCGCGCCCGCGCCATCACCGCCGGCAAGCGCGGGCCAGCCCGGAGCGCCCGAGGCGCGGCCCTATCGCGTCCACATCGCCTCGTTCCGTTCCCAGGCCAAGGTCCGCGACATGGTGAAAAGCCTCCGCGCGCGCGGCGTCAGCGCGTGGTACGCGGCCGCCGGCGATCAGCCGGGCTGGTATCGAGTGTTCGTCGGTCATTACGCAACCCACAGGGAAGCCGAGCGAAAGGCCTCGTGGCTGCTCGATCATGGCCTGGTGGATCGCGCCGTGGCGTATCCCGACAACGAGAGGTAACCCGTGTTCCTGAAGCGTCTCGACATCCAGGGCTTCAAGTCCTTCCCGCAGCGCATCCGCGTCGACTTCGGTCCGGGGATCACGTCGGTCGTGGGGCCGAACGGGAGCGGCAAGACCAACATCGTCGAAGCCATCCGCTGGGTGCTGGGCGAGCAGAACATGAGGCACCTCCGCGGCGACACGCTGGAGGACGTGATCTTCACCGGCTCGGCCCAGCGAAAGCCTCTCGGCATGGCCGAGGTGTCGCTCACGATGTTCAACAACCGGGGGGTCCTGCCCGTCGAGTACACGGAAATCGCGATCTCGCGCCGTACGTTCCGCAACGGACAGAGCGAGTATTTCATCAACAGAAAACCCTGCCGCCTGCGCGACCTGCGCGACCTCTTTCTGGACACCGGGATGGGCTCCCACGCCTACTCCCTCATCGAACGAGGCATGGTCGACAACGTCCTCTCCGACGAGAGCGGCCACCGGCGCTTCCTGTTCGAGGAGGCGGCGGGAATCATGCGCTACAAGACCCGAAAGAAGGAGGCGCTCCAAAAGCTCGATCTGACCCTCGCCGATCTGACGCGCGTGAACGACGTCGTCGCCGAGATCGAGCGCGAGATTCGATCGCTCGCCCGGCAGGTGGGGAAGGCCCGGCGGTTCAATCGTCTGCGCGAGGAGATCAAGACGTTCGACCTGGGTCTGGCGAAGGAGGACTACGAACGCCTCGCCGGCGCCGGAGGCGCGTTGCACGAGCAGCAGGCCAGGGCCGAAGACCGCCGGGGCTCGCTCGCGGGCGTGCTCGCCCGGCACGAGGCGGAGCTGGAGCAGCTCAAGCTCGAGCTCCTGAAGCGAGAGGCGGAGGTGCGTCTCGCGCAGGAAGAGCTCGACGAGCGCGAAGCGCGCGGCGCGGCGCTCCTGAACGAAGTCGCCGTGCTCCGGGAGCGGCGCGCGGGGCTGCTCGAGAAGCTCGAGCACGCGCGCTCGGAAGGGGTGCGGCTCAAGGCCAGCTTGGAGGAGCTGAGACGCGCGAAGGAGAAGCTCGAGGAGGAACGAACGCGGCTGGGAGCGGCCCAGGCGGAGAAGGCGCGCGAGCTACTGGAATTGGATGCGGCGATCGAGGCGATGCTCCCGCAGCTCGAAGCCCGGCGCGAGGCCCTGCGGGAGCGAAAGCAGCTCTCGCTGGATCTGTTCCAGACCCGCGTGAAGCAGCAAAGCGCCGCGCAGAGCTGGGCGGAGAAGGAGAATGAGCTCACCCGAAAGAAGGGGCAGCTTCTCGAGGAATTGAAGGCGCTCGAACTCGAGGAGCGGTCGCTTGCCGAAACGCTGGAGGGTATCGGCCGCGCGGCGGACTCCTCCGCCGTGGAGGTGGAGCGGGCGCGGTCGCGCGTCGAAAGCGAAACCCGCGCGATCGCCGGGATCGAGGAGCAAATCCGCGTCCAGGACGAGTCGGAGAAACGGGCGCGCGAGGAATTTGCGGCGCTCGAATCACGCCGCGCCACCCTTCGCGAGCTCAAAGACCGCTACGAGGGCTACGACGAGAGCGTCCGCTCCTTGGTGGCCGGTCCGACCCGCCCCGCGCGGATCCTCGGGACGGTCGGCGACGTGTTGCACGCCTCCGGCGACTGGCTGGCCGCGCTCGAAGCCTCGCTCGGCGAGGCGGTCCAGTTCATCGTCGCGGAGCGCACGGAGGCGGCGCTCAAGGCGCTCAAGGCGCTGGAATCGGGCGGCGGAGGCCGCGCGACCTTTATCGCGCTGGACCGGCTTTCCTGGGCCCGCGCCGCCGAGATACCGGAGAAGGTGCTCGCGGCGCCGGGCGTCCACGGACTGCTGCTCGAACATGTCCGCTTCGAGCCGGGATTCGTGGCGCTGGCGTCCTTCCTGCTTTCGGGTGTGGTGGTCGTGGATTCGATCGAGGTCGGGTTGAAGCTCTTGGAACAGCATCGCGAGCTCAGGCTGCACTTCGTGACGCGGCACGGGGAGCACGTTCGGTCCCCGGGAATTTACCAGGGCGGAGGGGGACCCACGCGCGCGGGCTCGGTCCTGCGCCGCGAGGAGGAGCTGGAGCGGCTCGAAAAGGAGATCACGCGCTCCTCCGCCGAGCTCAAGACGGCGCTCACGCTCACGGAAACGCTGCGAGGGGGGCGGGTCGAGGCGCAGGCCGCGCTCGAGGACGCGAATCGCGAGCTTCGGGAAGCCGAGGAAGCCCAGCGCGCCGAGGAGGCGAGGCGCGCCGAGCATCAGATCAGGAAGGAAGCCGCCGCGCGCTCCCAGGCTGCGCTCCACGCGGCGCTCGGTGCCGTCGAGTCGGAGCTCAAAGCCGCCCTCGCCGAGGCCGAGATCGCCGGGCTCGCGCTCAAGTCCTCGGACGAGGAGCAAGGCCGTCTCGAGGCGGACGTGGCGCGCGAGGAGGCGGGGATGCGCGAGCTGGAGGAGGAGCGCGCGCGTCTCGGCGCGCGGCACGCGGACCTGCGAATCGAGACGACCCGCGCGGAGGCCGCCTTCGAGGCAAGCCTCGGCGAGATCGAGCGGGTCCGGCTCAGCGCCGAGGAAGCGGAGCGCGAGATCCGCGCGCGAAGCGAAGAAGGGGCCGAGACGGAACGGCGAATTCGTGAGGCCCAAGAGGAGGGCGAGCGCAAGGAGCGGGATCTGGAGGGGGAGATCGCGCTCAAGGCGGAGAAGGACCGGGCGGTCCAGGCTTCTCGGGAGCGGTTCGGGGGAGTGAAGGGCGCGGCCGACGATCTCGAGATCAAGGCCCGCGACAGCCGCCGGGAGCTGAACGAGCTGACCGAACGGCTCCACCGGGCGGAGCTCGAGCACGCCGAGTCCGAATCGGAAATGCGCGTCCTGGTCGAGCGCGTCCGAAACGAGTACGAGCTGGACCTCGCGACCTGGACCGAGCCGCCGGCGGGGGTCGCCGCGGGCCCCGGCCCCCTCGCGGAGCTGGAAGATGTGGACTTCGAAGGGGAAGAAGGGCAGGTGTCGGATGAAGCGATTGTGACCCGCGCGGTCGAAGGGCCGGGCCCGGGCGCCGGGTCGCCGCCCGCTTCACGCCAGGAACGTCGCGAGCGCCTGCGTCTCTTACAAGAGAAGCTCCGTTCCCTGGGCCCCGTCAATCTTCTCGCGATGCAGGACTACGAGGAGCGCCGGCAGCGCCTCTCCTTCCTCACCGGCCAGCGCAAGGACCTCGACGAGGCGCGGCAGTCGCTCCTCGAGGCGATCCAGAAGATCAACCGGACCGCCTCGGAGCTGTTTCAAAAAACCTTCGGCGAGGTGAACGAGAACTTCCAAAAGGTGTTCCGCACGCTCTTCGAAGGGGGCGAGGCGGCGCTCACCCTGAGCGGGGACGATCCGCTCGAGGCGGAAATCGAGATCCTCGCGCGCCCGCGCGGGAAGAAGCCGCAGTCGCTCTCGCTCCTTTCCGGCGGCGAGAAGGCTCTGACCGCGATCGCCCTCCTCTTCGCGATCTATCTGGTCAAGCCCAGCCCCTTCTGCATCCTCGACGAGGTGGACGCGCCGCTCGACGACGCCAACATCGACCGCTTCGTTCTCCTGCTTCGGGAGTTCAGCCAGAACACCCAGTTCATCGTCGTGACGCACAACAAGAAGACGATGGAGGTCGCGGACTGCCTCTACGGGGTCACGATGGAGGAGCCGGGTGTCTCGAAGCTGGTCTCCGTCCGCTGGAATACCGAAGCGGCTCGCGAATCCGAGCCCGAAGAGGAGCGGGAGTTGGCGCGGGCGGAAACGTAGATCCTCGGTCGTGCCGTTCCTCGGGAAGATCACCCAGGGCCTCAAGAAGACCCGCGACGTGCTCTTCGGCCAGGCGGCCGCCGTGTTCCAGCGCGGCCGCGACCTGAGCGCGGAGGACTACGAGGCGCTCGAGACGGCGCTTCTTCGCGCCGACGTCGGGCCTTCCACGACGGACAAGATCCTCGACGGGGTCAAGCGACGGCTCCGCGACGCGTCGTTCGCGGGAGACGCGCAGGAGGCGCTGGGCGCGGAGATCGAAGGGATTCTCGCGGGGGGGAGCGATGAATTGGGTTCGGGCTCAAAGCAACGACCAGCTCCTCGCTCCCTGGACGCGACCCCCTACGTGATCCTCGTCGTCGGCGTCAACGGATCCGGGAAGACGACGAGCATCGCCAAGCTCGCGAGCCGCTTCAAGGAAGCCGGAGATTCGGTTCTTCTCGTCGCGTGTGACACCTTTCGGGCCGCGGCGGCGGATCAGCTCGAGGTCTGGGCCGCGCGGGCTCGTGTGGAAATCGTGAAGCAAAGACCGGGGGCCGACCCCGCCGCGGTCGCCTTCGACGGAATGGCCCGCGCGAGGACCCGCGGCATCGCGCGCGTTCTGGTCGACACCGCGGGAAGGCTTCACGTGAAGGTCAATCTCATGGAAGAAGTGAAGAAGATTCGGCGCGTGATCGAGCAGCAGATTCCCGGCGCGCCGCACGAAGTGCTGCTCGTGCTCGACGCGACCACGGGGCAGAACGGGGTGAGCCAGGCGCGCGAGTTCCATCACGCGCTCGGCGTCACGGGGCTCGTGCTCGCGAAGCTCGACGGGAGCGCGAAGGGGGGCGTGGTGCTTGCCATCGCCGATACGCTCAAGCTTCCGATCCGCTGGGTGGGCGTGGGGGAGGGCATGGGGGATCTCGTGCCCTTCGACGCGGCCGAGTTCGCGCGGGCGCTCGTCACCCCGTAGGGCTCGCGCGCCGCCCCTCGCCTACGGCACCCTCGCCGAACACCACCTGGTTTTTTCCGAGTGATTTCGCCTGGCGGAGATTGACGTTCGCCCGGTTCCAGAGCTCGTGTGAAATCTTCTCGCGTCCGCCGGCATCCAGCCCGCGCGTGCGGTCGGCGCCGAGCGAGACGTCGGCCGGGAACATGGCCCCTCCGAGGCTCATCGTGACCCGCACCGCGTTCTCACGCCCCTCCATCGTGGGGACCACGATCGCGAGGTTTTGAATCTTGAGCCTCAGCCGCTCGCAGATGTCGCGTGCCTCCGTGGGAGTCGTCTCGGCGCTCAGGATGAGCGCGAATTCCTCGCCCCCCCATCGCGCGACCGTGTCGAAGGGTCTCACGCTCGACGCGAGCATTTGCGATACGTCGCGGAGGACGGCGTTTCCCGCCTCATAGCCGTAGAGGTCGTTCAGCTGCTTGAAATTGTCGAGATCCCCGATCACGAGCGACATCGGCCGGCCTTCGCGATAGGCGCGGGCGATCTCGCGGTCGAGCTGGCGGCCGAAATAGGGCCGATTGTAGACGCCGGTCAGCTCGTCGATCATCACGAGCATCCCGAGCTTCTTGAGCGTGACAAGAAGGTCGGTCGCATGCTCGGCGACCACGCTCAGGAGCCCCATTCTTTCCTCGGAGAAGAATTCGGGCGTTCGGCTCCATGCCTCCAAAACATAGAGAAAGGGCGTCCCCGGCTCGCCGACCCGCGCCATCGCGAGCGAGCGAAAACCATCCGGCGGGCTCGGCTGCTCGTACGGCGCGATCGCGACGTGCATGGTCGCGTCCATCGCTTCCGCATCGATCATGACGCGCACGTATCCCGGCTTTGCCAGATCTTCGACGTAAACGGGAAGGGCGCGTCGGCCGACCCAATTCTCCGCGATCGTTCGGTTCCACGGCCCCCCCTCGCTCACCGGCTGGGCGTACCGCGTGTCGAAGCCGCGCGCCAGCGAATAGAGGCGCGTCTCGTCGCATTCGAGGATCTTCGTGGCCGAAAGCTGGATCGTGCGAAGGATATCCGCGGGGTCGGTCTGGAGGTATTCGGCATTGCGCTCGTCGCGGGTGAAGAGCTTCCGCTCCACCGCAATCAGGTGCGAGATCACCCGGTACAGAAGGCGGCTCCGGGTTTGCCAGTGGGGTTTCGAAGCGCGGACGAGTTTCTCGTCCCCCGGGGCGCGTCGTTCCGCCGCCGCAAGAAGGAAGGATTCGCCGGAGCCCGGCGTGCGGTACCGGACGTAGGCTTTCCCGTCGCGCTGAAAGCGGTCGACGCTCTCGAGAAGACCGGCCTCGATCAGCCGCTCTGCAATCTCGTAGGTGATCTCATCCCGGCGACCCGCGTCCAGGTCCCCGAGGGCGAGGTCGATCGGGCGCTTCCCTTCGAGGGGGGATTCTTCATGAAGGCGGAGCGAGGAAAAAATTGCCGTACGGATGCGCTGGGATTCGTTCATTCCCTACGGTCTCGGGTGCCGCGCGATGATGATCGGGAATCGTTCAGCTATAATCCACCTAATTATAGCATGCATTGGCCGCTCCCAGGCCGGGGGGCATGCCCTCGGCTTCCGAATGGGCCCTCTAAGGCCTTTTTGCGGTTGATTTTGGCTCTTCGTTGTGCTAGCTTCCAACAGGTAGCCGGTTCGCCTGCCCAAAGGAAGGGTGCGCATGGCTCCAATCGGTCCAAACGATGATCGGACGGCGGTGCCTGCCGACACTCCGTCCCTGGAATTCCCCCCGCCAAAGTCCCCTTTCATTCATTCCGTCCGAAAAGAGCGCGACGTGGAATCGTCTATCGCTCGGGAGCGTTCATTATGGGTCGATCACATGGTTCCGGGGAATCCCCTCCCCAGCACGGAAACGCACGGGCCGGAATCGCGGGGGTGGCGCCGATGATGACGCTTCGCAACCGGCTGATTCGTTTCGGATTTCTCCTGGGCCTGCTGGCGGTTCTGGCGTTCGGGACCTCCTTCGGGCCGACCCAGGCTCTAGCCAGACCGGCCGGCACGGGCGGGCCGGACGGCGAGCCCTACACCGGCGATCCAACCGGGGACGATCTGCCCAGCCCGACCCCGAAACCGCTCGCGCGCGTCGCGAAGCTCGGCGTGGAAGATACCCATGCGACGAAGGGTGCGCTCGTATTGCGCTACGGAGGGTTCGATTCGTCCAACCGCTGGAGTCTCTATTTCAGCATCTTGGTCCGCCTCGGCCTGCGCTAGGCGGCGAGAAGGAGCGACCGACCGGGGGGCGGGCGCAAAGCCCGCTCCCATAAGCTCATGATTCACGACCACGCACACGGATTCGATGCGGCGACGCTCCAGCGGCGCCTGGACGAGCTGATCGGACACGCCCGCTTCGGCGCGGCGCTCGACCTGATCGCGGAGTTCCAGGGCCGCGGCCCGCTGCCTTCCGAGATCGAGCACCCGATCCACCTCGCGCGCTGCCGCGCCCTGCTCGGTCTCGGAAGGTGGCGCGAGGTTGCCGACCTCGCCGAGAAAAAACTCGAAGAGTTGTACGCGCTGCGTCCGGAGGACAAGAGGCCCATCCTCGAATACCACATCGCCGCGGGACGCGCGGTGTGGCGGATCGGCCGTCCATCCAGGGCCGAGGAGCACTTCCGCGCCGCCTACCATATCAGCCGCTGGGATTTCGAAGACCTCGAGGCGATGCTTCGAAGCAGGAATCTGCTCGGCCTCTGCTTCCTCGGCGCCGGCGAGATCCAGCGCGCCGTGGGCGAGTTCGCCCGCGGCCAGCTCCAGGCACGCGGTGCCGGGCTCTACCATGAAGAGGCGAACTTCTCGCTCAACTTGAGCATCGCCTTGGCGAAGCTTGGCCGATTCGAGCAAGCGGACCAGGAGCTCTCCCGCGCGCGCTCCCTGTTTGGCGAGCGCGGGCACTCCCGGGGCAAGGTTCAGACGCGGCTTTGTCTCGGGCAGCATCTCCGCATCCGAGGGGACCTGCGCGACGCGGAATCCCATATCCGCGGCGCGCTCTCGGAAGCGGAGGAGCACGGCTTTGAGCGCGAGCATGTCATCGCCCTCGAATACCTCGGGGACATCGCGCTCGATCAATTCGACAACCAGGCTGCGATCGAACGCTACGACCAGGCCCTTCTGCTCGCGGAAAGGCTCGCGCCCGAAGGGGACTTGATTCCGGAGCTCTGTCGCCGGATTGCCGAGGTCCACGTTCGCATCGGCGAGCCGAATCGCGCCCTCATTACATGCGAGCGGGGCCTCCGCATCGCGCGGCGGATCAACGACCGCTTCGAGGAGGCCGCCACCTGCCGCGTCATGGCCATGGCCCATCAGATTCTCGGGCATCGGGAGCGCGCGCTCCGGGCGGCCCGGGAGGGCATCCAACTCCTGCGCAAGATCGAGGCGATGTACGAGCTGACCCGCATCCTTGTCTGGAGCGGTGAAGCGCAGCTCGCGGGAAGGGATCCCGAGGAACGCGGCGTCGCGCGCGACCATCTCTGGGAGGCACGCAGCCTCGCGATGACGATGAACCTCGAGCGCTGGGTCGAGCGCATCGAGAAGGTGCTGGGCGTGGATCTCGAACCCGCGCCGCCCAGGCCCGCGTTCCGAGGCGTTCCCACCGACGCAATGCCCGCGGGAGCGGAGCCCGAGTGCTTCCGTTTCGGCATCGTCACGCAGGATCCAAGGATCACCGAGCTGATCCGGATCCTCGAGCGCGCCGCCAGCAGCCGGCTGCCCATCCTCATCCTCGGCGAGAAGGGAAGCGGGCGGGAGCTTCTGGCCCGCGCCGCGCATGAGCTGGGAGACCGCAGGGACCGGCCTTTCGTCGTGGGCCGGTGCTCGACGCTTCCCGACGGCCACCTGGATGCCGACCTCTTCGGACACGATCGTACAGGCGGGCCCGGAGCCGGCGCGCCGAGGGTGGGCCTCTTCGAAGGGGCGGACGGCGGGCTGATGTACCTGGACGAGGTGAGCGAGCTTCTCGTCGGCGCCCAGGCGAAGCTTCTTCGCGTGATCGAGATGGGCGAGCTGCGCCGCGTGGGTGCGGCGGGCGTACGCCACGTGGACGTCCGCGTGATCGCGGCTTCCACGAAGGACCTCGGTGGTCTGGTGCGCCGGGGTCTCTTCCGGGACGACCTCTACTACCGTCTGAACGGGATCCGCCTCGAGGTTCCGCCGCTCCGCGATCGGATCGAGGATGTGGAACTGATCGGACGGTACTTGCTGGAACGGGCCTGCGCACAGGCGAAGAAGCGCGTGGCCTTCACCGCGGACGTCTGGGCCCAGTTCCGGAGCCATACGTGGCCCGGCAACGTGGAGGAGTTGAGGGGCACCATCGACCGCGCGGTCGCGCTCGCGAGAGACGGGGACCTGATCGGAGCCGAGCTGATCCCGCTCCGGCCCGCGCGGCGCCCGGCGCGCGTCCCGACCGGATCGCCGGAGCCCTCGCGCGGCGAGAATCGGAGTGAGCGGGAGCGGATCGTGACGGCGCTTCGAGCGCACCGCGGCAACCAGTCCGAAGCCGCCCGCAGCCTGGGCGGGATGAAGCGGACCACCCTCCTATACAAGATGAAGAAACTCGATATCCGCCCAGAGGAGTATGGCTCCACCCCTTGACCCTCCGGCCGTGCCCCGCCTATAATCGGGTCGTAGTCTAACCAGCCGACTTTCAATACCTTGTGGCAGCCGAGGCGGCGCGTCCGTGCCTTCTTCGGCGTGCCGATCTCCATCGACCCCCTGGGAGCGACGCATGATCTCCGAGCTGATGAAGGGCCTTTCGATCACGCTGTCGCATTTTTTCAAGAAGCCGGTGACGCTCCGCTATCCCGAGGTGAGGATGGAGATGTTTCCCAGATTTCGCGGCTTGCACGAGCTTCACCGCTACGAAAACGGGCTCGAGCGCTGCGTCTGCTGCGGGCTTTGCGCCGCGGTGTGCCCGGCCGACGCGATCTACATGGAGGCAGCGGAAAACTCGGAAACGGAGCGCTATTCGGCGGGGGAGCGTTATGCCAAGCGATACGAAATCGACATGCTGCGATGCATCTTTTGCGGATACTGCGAGGAGGCGTGTCCGGAAGATGCGATCTTCCTCGGACATAATTTCGAACTCTCCGACTACTCGCGGGATTCCTTCATCTACTCCAAGGAGCAGCTCTTAGTGCCTGTCGGCACGACCCACACTCCCGGCATCGTGCGCGGGCGCTAGCCGGCTCAAGGCGCGAGGGGGCGCGAGTGCTCGAGGGCTGGATCCTCGCTCTTGGCTTCGGCTTGGTCGCCGGCCTCGCGAATGTCGCCGGCGGGTTGCTCGCGCTGAGTCAGCGGAGCTGGGACCGTGTCCGGCAGAGCTATTTCGTGGCCGCGGGCGCAGGCTTCATGCTGGCCGCGGTCCTGCTGCGGATGACCCCGGAGAGCTATCGACTCGCCGCCGGGCAGGGGCACCCGGGAATCACCGTCGGGACCCTTCTGCTCCTGGGATACCTTTGCGTACACGCCGCCGAGCACGTGCTCGTGGGCCACTTCCATTTCGGTGAGGAGACCCACCACGAGCACTGGGTCGAGCCGGTCGTGGGGACCACGGCGCTCCTGGGTCTTCTTCTCCACGCCTTTTTCGATGGGGTCTCGATCGGCTCGGGGTTCCTCGTGCAGCCGGGGCTGGGAATCCTCGTCGCGATCGCCATCCTCTTGCACAAGATCCCCGAGGGCTTCACGGTCGCGTCGATCATGACCGCCGCGGGGCGCTCGCCGCGCGAGGCCGGATTGAGCGCAACCTGGCTCGGGCTGGCGACCCTTTGCGGCGTGGCGACGATCTCGCTCTGGTCCGGGCTCGTACGCTTCGCGCTCCCGTTCTCGGCGGGGGCCGCGCTTTATGTCGCGGCTTCGGATCTGATCCCGGCGGTGAACGAGACCAAGGGGATCCGTATGGCCCTCTGGGTGTTCGGGGGCGTGATCTTTTTCTACGCGACCGAGGCGCTCCTCGATTCCCTGGGGTTCTAATTGACGGCGTGACGGGTGGCTGTTAAATTAACGCTGGTCGGCTTTCCTGAGATGGCACAAGAGCTTGGCCGGTTCCCCGGCCGGGCCATGAAAGGCGTGATGGCATGGGCTTGGAAGAGCTGGTTCCGGACGGAATCCTCACCACAACCGTCGAGAAGATGATCAACTGGGCGCGCCGGTCCTCGCTTTGGCCGGCGACCTTCGGGCTGGCGTGTTGCGCCATCGAGATGATGGCCACGAGCGCGTCGCGCTACGACCTTGCCCGGTTTGGAGCCGAGGTGTTCCGCGCGTCTCCCCGGCAGGCGGATCTCATGATCGTCGCCGGACGCGTGAGCAAGAAAATGGCGCCGGTCCTGAAGCGGATTTACGACCAGATGCCCGAGCCGAAGTGGGTCATCTCGATGGGGGCGTGTGCCTCGTGCGGAGGAATTTTCAACAACTACGCGATCGTCCAGGGAGTCGATACGGTCGTGCCGGTGGACGTCTACGTCCCCGGGTGCCCGCCGCGTCCGGAGGCGCTCATCTACGGAATCATGAAGCTCCAGGAGAAGATTGACAAACAGCGCCTGAAGCAGGCTCCCCCCGTGGCCGAGAGCGAGCCTCCGCGCATCGCGACCGAAACGAGCAGCGCCACCGCCTGACCCGATGGCCACAGCGATTTCTCCCGAATTCAAGACCATCACGATCAACATGGGGCCGCAGCACCCCTCGACCCACGGGGTGCTGCGCCTCGTGATCGAGCTGGACGGCGAGACCGTGGTTTCCCTGAAACCGGTGATCGGTTATCTCCACACCGGCATGGAGAAGACCATGGAATCGAAGAACTACCACAAGTCGATCACCGTGACCGATCGGATGGACTACCTCTCGCCCCTCGGGAACAACATGGCGTACGTGGGCGCCGTCGAAAAGCTCATGAACCTCGAGCTTCCGGAGCGCGCGCAGGTGCTGCGGGTCATCCTGCTCGAGCTGACCCGCATCTCCTCTCATCTGGTCTGGCTGGGGACCCACGCGATCGATCTGGGCGCGATGAGCGTTTTTCTCTATTGCTTCCGCGAACGGGAGAAGCTCCTCGACGTGAACGACATGGTCGCCGGCTCCCGGCTCACGCCGAGTTACTTCCGCGTGGGAGGATTTTTCCAGGACGTCCCGGACACGTTCGTGCCTCATGTCAGCAAGTTCCTGGACGAGTTTCCGATCGCCCTCGGCGAGTACCAAGATCTTCTCACCAAAAATCGCATCTGGATGAAGCGGACGATCGGCGTGGGGGTCATCAGCGCGGAGCAGGCGATCGATCTCGCGGTCACGGGGCCCACCCTCCGCGGCAGCGGAGTCCGCTACGACGTCCGCAGGGCGCAACCCTACAGCGGTTATGAGACCTACGACTTCGAGGTGCCGCTCGGGCGAAACGGCGACGTGTACGATCGCTTTCTATGCCGGATCGAGGAGATGAAGCAGTCGCTCTCCATCGTGCGCCAAGGTCTGGATCGTCTCCGGCCCGGGCCGGTGCGGTGTGATAACCCCTACCTCTTTCCGGCGGATCGGACCGACGTGAAGCTCAACATGGAGGAGCTGATCTATCACTTCAAGATCATGTCGGAGGGGTATAGCGCTCCTCCCGGCGACGCGTACTTCGCGATCGAATCCCCGAAAGGGGAGCTCGGCTTCTATGTCGTGAGCGATGGGGGACCGATTCCCCACAGGACGCGGGTACGACCCCCGTCGTTCATCAATCTGCAGGCGCTCGAGGACATGTGTGTCGGGCGCATGGTGGCCGACACGGTGGCGTGCATCGGGAGCATCGACATCGTTCTGGGCGAGGTGGACCGCTGACATGCTGACCGCGACGTTCGAGCCCGTCCTCACCAAGACCATGGGATACCCGGACTCTCACACGCTCGAGGTGTACAAGAAACACGGCGGGTACGAGGCGCTCGACATGGCGCTTCAGAAGCAGCCCGATGAAATCATCGACATGGTGAAGCGGTCGGGGCTGCGCGGCCGGGGCGGCGCAGGATTCCCGACGGGTACCAAGTGGGGGTTCGTCCCGAAATCAATCGACAGGCCGAAGTACATGTGCGTGAACGCGGACGAGAGCGAGCCGGGCGCGTTCAAGGACCGGCTCATCTGCCAGAAGGATCCGCACCAGCTTCTGGAGGGAACGCTGATCGGCTCCTACGCGATCGGGGCGAACCGCGCCTACATCTACATCCGGGGGGAGTTCGCGCACGAGGCGCGCCTGCTCGAGGAAGCCATCGAGGAGGCTCGCGGGGCGGGCCTCGTCGGCAGGGATATCCTGGGCTCTGGCTGGTCGTGCGAGGTCACGATGTACGTGGGCGCGGGCGCCTACATCTGCGGTGAAGAGACCGGGCTCATCGAATCGCTCGAGGGAAAGCGCGGGTGGCCGCGTCTCAAGCCGCCCTTCCCGGCGGTCGTAGGGCTCTTCGGCTGCCCGACCGTCGTGAACAACGTGGAGACCCTGGCGTGCGTGCCGCACATCGTGAAGCGCGGCTGGGAGTGGTTCGGCTCGATCGGCCCCGAGCGGAACAGCGGCCCCAAGCTCTACGGCCTGAGCGGCCATGTCAACAATCCCGGTGTCTACGAGCTGCCGATGGGGGTTTCCCTGCGCGAGCTGATCGACGAGTACGGTGGGGGCGTCCCGGGGGGCCGGCCGGTGAAGGGGGTCATCCCCGGCGGCGCGTCCTGCCCGGTCCTCCGCGGCGATGAAATCGACCTCTCGATGGATTTCGATTCCCTGACGAGGGCCGGATCGCTTTTCGGGACGGGCACGCCGATCGTCATGGACGACACGACGTGCATGGTCCGCGCGGCGTGGATCACGGCAAGATTTTTCGCGCACGAGTCGTGCGGCCAATGCACTCCGTGCCGCGAGGGATGTGGTTGGATGCAGCGCCTGCTCTGGAAGATCGAAACGGGCGAGGGGGAGGAACGCGACCTGGATACGCTTCTCTCCGTCACCGATCAGATCGAAGGGAACACGATCTGCGCTCTGGGTGACGCGGCCGCGTGGCCCGCCCGCGGCTTTGCGAAGAAGTACCGGGAGGAGTTCCTCCAGCACATCCGCGAGAAGCGCTGCCCCCTGAGCGGCGGCTCGCTCCACTAGAGGGTCGGATGGCTCCTGTAACCATCAAGGTCGACGGGCGGGAGGTCTCGGTCGAGAAGGGCACGAATCTCATCGAGGCCGCGAAGAAGGCGGGGGTCTTCGTGCCGCATTTCTGCTACCACCCCGGGCTGCCCGTGGTCGGAGTGTGTCGGATCTGCCTCTGCGAGCTCGAGGGACGCCCGAAGCTTGTCGCGGGGTGTGCGACCCCGGCCGAGGAGGGAATGCACATCATCACCCGCTCTCCCAAAGTGGCCGACGCGCGCCGGGCCGTCATGGAATTCCTGCTCATCCATCATCCGCTCGATTGCCCCATGTGCGACAAGGGCGGAGAGTGCACGTTACAGGACTACACGATGCTCATGGGCCCGGCGCGGAGCCGGTTCAAGTTCGAGAAGATCACCTGGCCCGAAGAGGACGTGGGCGGGAAGCTCGTTCTGAACAAGAACCGCTGCATTCTCTGCATGCGCTGCGTCAACCTCTGCAAGGAGGTCGCCGGGCTGGACGAGATCGCGGTCCTGAATCGCGGGGAACAGACCTACATCGGAACGGTCGACGGGAGAAAGATCGAGAACGAGCTCGCGGGGAACATCGCGGATATCTGTCCCGTCGGCGCCCTGACCAGCAAGGACTTCCGTTTCCGAGCGCGCCCCTGGGAGCTCGCCAACACGCCCTCGGTCTGCCCGCACTGCTCCAAAGGATGCAACATCACCGTGGGGTACCATCCGCGCAAGAACGAGATCCTCCGCATCACGGCACGCACGAACATGGACGTGAACCAGTGGTGGATCTGCGACCGTGGCCGCGGTGGCTTCCATTTCGTCCACGATTCCAAGCGGCTTCTCGCCCCGGCGCGCGGGGCGAACGGTAACTCCCGGAGTGTCGCGTGGAAGCAAGCGATCCTGGAAATCGCCCAATCCTTGAGGGATATCATCGTTCGTCACGGCGCGCGCGCGGTCGGGGTCGTCGGATCCGGGACGATGACGAACGAGGAGTGCTACCTCGCCCGGGCCGTCTTCAAGGACGGGCTCGGCGTCTCGAATCTCGACTTCCCCCCGAGACCCCAGCAGGAGGTCGTCTACAAGCAATTCACGATCGAAGGGGACAAGGATCCGAACGCGCGGGGCGCCGCGCTCTGCGGCATGGCACCGGGAGCGAGCGGCCTCGGTGTCCGCGACATGATGCGCGCCGCCGCCGAGGGCACGATCAAAGCGCTCGTGTTCCTCCGCGGAGGCCCGCTCGATCTCTTCGGCGATCCTGCGATCGTGGAGCGCGCGCTCAAGAAGGTGGACCTGCTGCTGGTGATCGATTTCACTCCTTCGCCGGTCTCCGAACGGGCGCACTGGGTTCTGCCGGGAGTCACGTTCGCCGAGAAGGAAGGGACCTTCACCAACTCGAAGGGGCGCGTCCAGCGCATTCGGAAGATCCTCACGATCCGCGGAGACACCCGCGAAGACTGGCGTATTCTCCAAGATTTGGGCATGGCGCTCGGCGTCTTGCCCGCGAGCGATCCCGATCCGGAGCGGGTATTCCTCCGGCTTGCCCAAGCAGTCCCCGCATTCTCGGGACTCTCGTACGCCACCCTGGGAGAGCTTGGTGCGCCGATCGCCGCCGCGACGGCGGACGTCGCCGTGGGGTGACGCCCGGCGCCGCCGCCCGATCCTCCACGCGCTGCCCAAGACCGACCTTCATGTTCACCTGGACGGATCCATCCGTCCCAAGTCGCTCTTCGCGCTGGCGAAGGACCAGGGCGTCCGCCTCGAGGTGCGGGGCGAGGCCGAGCTTCGGAGCTTCCTTCACAGGCTGACCGCGGGGGTCAGCCTCCCGACCTACCTCAAGGCGTTCGACTTGACGCTCTCGATCTTGCAAGAGCGAGAAGCGCTCGAGCGCGTCGCCTTCGAGCTGGCCGAGGATGCGCACCTCGAAAATATCCGCTACATGGAGGTCCGTTACTGCCCGGCGCTCCACGTGAGGCACGGGCTCGAGCTCCACGACACCGTCGACGCCGTGTTGCGGGGGCTCTCCGAGGCGGGACGGAACTACGGGATCAGGACCGGCACGATCATCTGCGGCATCCGGCACCTGAGCCCGAAGCTCTCCTTGGAGCTGGCCGATTTGGCCGTGGCCTACGTCGGACGCGGGGTGGTCGGCTTCGACCTGGCCGGCGCGGAGAAGGACTACCCCGCGAAGGCGCATCGGGAGGCCTTCGACCGGGTCTTGCGCAACAACGTCAACGTGACCGTCCACGCGGGCGAGGCGTTTGGGCCCGGGAGCATCCGCCAGGCGCTCCATCACCTGGGGGCGCATCGGATCGGCCATGGGACGCGGCTCCGCGAGGACCGGATGACCCTCGACTATGTGAACGACCACCGCATCCCGCTCGAGATGTGCCTCACCTCCAACGTGCAGACCAAGGCCACTCCTTCCTTCGAGGAGCACCCCTTTCGCGATTACCTCAGGCTGGGCGTCCGCGTCACGCTCAATACCGACAACAGGCTCGTCTCCTCGACGACGATGACCGACGAGCTGGATCGGGCCGTGCGCACGTTCGCGCTGAGCCCGATGGACGTCCGGCAAGTCCTCATGAACGGGTTCAAATCCGCTTTCGTGCCGTACCAGGACAAGGGGGCTTTCTTGCGAGATGCTGTCTTGGAGATCGACCGGGAGCTCACGCGCGCCCGGATCGCGACCGGTGAATCGGAACGCGACCTTCTGTGAGTCGCGGCATCCAAAATCCCGTGGGGCCCTTGAATGAGCCGGCCGGGTCCCCTAGTATGAGATCGGTGAGGATCAAATCATGAATCAGATGGGTCGTGCGGCGGGGCCTCTCCCTTCGGTGTCGGGGCGTCGTAGCCCTGTTCCTATCTTGCATGTGGCAACGGGGTTCTGGGCCAGTCAGGCGCTCTTGACCGCTGTGGATCTCAAGGTTTTCACCCTTCTCTTCGGCGGCCCCAGGACCGCCCCCGATATCGCCCAGGAGACGGGCTCCAATCCGGTGGCGATGGAAGCGCTCCTGGACGCGAACTGTGCGCTGGGGTTTCTTCATCGGAACGGCGACCGCTACCGGAACGACGAAGTCTCGAACGCCTATCTCGTGGAAGGATCTCCCGGATCCTACGTGGATCTCGTCCGGTTCATGCGCGATCCCTTGTTCGGCATTTGGCAAGGGCTCGGGGACACGGTGCGCCAGGGAGCGCCGCCGGTCGCGCCGGCGGCAATGGACGCGGTGGACCTGGCGCTCGCGCGCGCGTTCCACAACGGCGCCTACGCTTTGATGACGCGCTTGGCCGAGATCCTCGACATCGAATTCAGCACGTATTCCCGCATGCTCGACGTCGGCAGCCACACGGGCGCCGGGGCGCTTTGCCTGGCCCGCCGCTACCCGCAACTCCAGGCCACCCTCTTCGACCGGCCGATTTTCCGGGAGCTGGCGGAAGAGTTCATTCGCTCGACCAAGCTCGATGACCGGGTTCATTTCGAGGAAGGCTACCCCGACGAGGGAAAGCCGGGCGGCGAGTACGACCTGGTTCTTCTCTCGCACTACCTTTCCCAGCGGGGACGGCCGGACCTCCCGAAGATCCTCGAGGCGGTGACGAAGTCCCTTCGCAAAGGCGGCATGGCCCTCGTGACCGAGTTCCTCCTGGAGGATTCGAAGGCCGAGCCGCGGGAGGCCGCCTTGTTCCGGCTCAACGCGCTGGCGAGCTACGGGCCGCGCTTCGCGGAGGCGTTGACTCGGTCCGATCTCTGCTCGCTCCTCGCGCAGGCGGGATTCAAGGACGTGGACATGGTCGGACTTCCCATGTTCGGCATCACTGCGATCACCGCGTGTAAGGCCTGACCGTGCGGCTGGAGCGGTTCTCGGTCGGCCCGCTCGACAACAACCTCTATCTGCTCACCGCCGCGTCGGGAACCGAAGCGGTGGTCGTCGACCCCTCGCTCGAGAGCGAGCACGTGCTCGCCGAGATATCGCGGCGCGGGCTTGACGTGCGGCGGATCCTCCTCACCCACGCCCACATCGACCATATCCTCATGGTGAAGCGTTTCCACGACGCGACCGGGGCGCCGGTGTGGCTCCATGCCGCAGATCGGTTCCTGTACGAGCGTGGGTCGGAACAGGCCGCCTCCATCGGGTTCCCCTGGCCGGGCTCGGTTCCCATCGCGCACACGATCGAAGACGGCGAGGCGGTCGGGATCCCGGGCATCGAGATCCGGGCGATCCACACGCCGGGGCATTCACCCGGAAGCGTGACCTTCGAGACGACAGAAGGGTTGATCGTGGGCGACGTGCTCTTCCGAGGCTCGGTCGGACGGGCCGATCTTCCGGGGGGCGACTGGCCGACCCTCGTCCGTTCCATCCGAGAGCGGCTCTTCCCGTTCCCCGGAGATACCCGGGTCTACCCCGGGCACGGCCCCGAGACCACGATCGGCCTCGAGATCCGGACGAATCCCTTCGTCGGGGAGCCGGCGCTCGAGGGGGCGTAGGCTTCGTGGCCGAGCGCGCCGACGCGCTCATCATCGGCGGGGGTGTGATCGGCGCGAGCATCGCCCACCACCTGACGCTTCGCGGGCTGAAACCTCGCGTCTTCGAGCGCAATCTTCTCGGCAGCGGAAACACGGGTCGCTCCGCGGGAGGGATCCGCGCGCAGTTTACGACCGAAACCAATATCAGGCTCTCGCTCTACTCGATCGCGTTTTACGAGCGTTTCCGGGAGATTCTCGGTGCGGATGCGGAGTTTCACCAGGTCGGCTATCTCTTTCTCGCCGTTTCCCCCGAGCAGCTCCGACAGTTCGAGGAGCGTGTCGCGTTCCAGCGGCGCTTCGGGGTCCAGGTCTCGCTCCTGACCCGCGAGGAGGTGGCGTCCGGCTGGCCCTTCCTGCGCACGGACGACGTCTACGGGGCGACCTACTCCACCAAGGACGGATTCGCCGGGCCCTATGAAGTGACGATCGCGTTCGCGAACGCGGCCAAACAGCGTGGAGCGGTCTTCCACGAGCAGGCGGAAGTGTTGGAGATCGTCGCGGAGCGCGGCGCCGTCCGGGGCCTGAAGACTTCGATCGGCGAGTTTTCCTCGGGTGTTGTCGTCGCCGCCGCGGGCCCCGCGATCCCGGCGCTCGTGAATCCTCTCGGGATTGAGGTGCCGGTCCTGCCCTATCGAAGGCATCTCTTCATGACCGAGACCTTCCCGGAGATCCCGGACAATATTCCCTTCATCATCGACTCGGGAACCGGGCTCTATTTCCGGAAGGAGACCGGCGGCATCATGCTCGGCATGGTGGACAAGAGCGACCCTCCCACGTTCAGCACGAATGTCGATGAGGGCTACCTGGAAAAGCTCGTGGAGGCCGCCCTGATGCGCGCGCCGATTCTCGAGAAGGCCAACATCCTGAACGGCTGGGCCGGGCTGTACGATACGACACCGGATCATCACGCCATCGTGGGCCCCGTGGACGAGGTGAAAGGGCTCTATCTCGCGGTCGGCTTCAGCGGCCACGGGTTCATGCACAGCCCCGCGATCGGCGCGGCCCTCTCGGAGCTCATCGTGGATGGGGCGGCCCGGTGCGTGAGACTCGACGCACTGAGCTTGAATCGGTTCGCGGCGGGAGCCGTGGTGGAGGAGACCAACGTCATCTGAGCTCGAAAGGCTGCTCCACCCCTCCGCGCTCTATCGGGATTTTCTGAACGCGCCGGAACGGGTGCGCCGCTTTTACCCCGTCGACTACCGGAATCCGGCGTCGTGCGTCGGAGCGGGAGCCGCGCGTGATTATCCCCCCTCACGCCGGGCGGATATGGCGTCGATTCTGAAACGCCAGGCCGAGCGCTGGGGATTCCTCGAAGCTTCGCGCCGGAGCCTGGATCGATTCGCGCGGCCGGACACCTTGGTCGTCGTGGCGGGACAGCAGCCCGGCCTCTTCGGCGGGCCGCTCTACACCCTTTACAAGGCGATCACCGCGATCGCGTTCGCGCGGGATCTGGAGGCCGCCACCGGCCGCCCCGTCGTGCCGATTTTCTGGATCGCCTCCGATGACCACGATTTCGAGGAGGTGCGCCGGATCATCGTGGGAGATGGCGCCGCGGAGCCGCGGGAATTCGAGTACCCTCTCGACGCCGCTCCGCGCGGCGTATCGCTCTCCCGCATCCCCCTCGCCGATCCCATCGCGGATCTCGTGCGGGGGGTGGACGAGGCGCTCGCCCCGGCCGGATTCCGGAAGGAAGTCGTGGATCGGCTTCGCGGATCCTACGCGCCCGGATCCGGATGGATCGACGCGTTTGCGCGGCTCGCGGGGGGGTGGGTTGTGCCTTGGGGCGCGCTCGTCTTCGATCCCGGCGACCGCGATGCGAAACGCCTCGCCCTGCCGGTCTTCGAGCGGGAAATCGAGCTGGGCGGGCGTTCGTCGGAGGCGGCCCGTTCCACCGGGGCGGAGCTGGAAGCGGCCGGATACCACGCCCAGATCACCCGCACCGGCCAGGAGCTGAATCTTTTCTGGCACGGGGAGATCCGCGAGGCGCTCCGACTTTCGGGGGACGGAACCCTGAGGCTCGCGGAGAGCGGCCGCGCGCTGGCGTCCCGGGAGCTCCTCGCGAACGCGCGCATGCGGCCGGAGGATGTGAGCCCCGGAGTGCTCCTACGGCCGCTCATGCAGGATTATATTTTTCCGACGGCGGCTTACGTCGGCGGCCCCGCGGAGGTGGCGTATTGGGCTCAGGTGAACGCCCTGTATCCGCTGTTCGAGATGAACCCGCCGGCGATCGTGCCGCGCGCCGGAGCCACAATCCTCGAGCCAAGAGTTGCGAAGACGCTCGAGCGCTTTGGGGTGGAATGGAGCTCTCTGGCGGGGGACGTGGAGGTCGTGATCCGCGAAGCGCTCTCCCGCTTCCTGCCGGTCGATTTCCCCGCTCTCTTCGAGAGGGAGCGATCCGGGTGGATCGAGAGCATGAGGAGGCTCGAAGCCGCGGTGACCTCGTTCGACCCCTCGCTCCAAGCGGCCGTCGAGACCGCGACGGGCAAGGTCATCCACGAGGGGCAGGTCTTGGAAAAGAAGCTCATGCAGGTCTGGAAACGGCGCCACGAAGAATCCGTGCAGAAAATCCGCCGCGCCAGGGGAAGCCTTTTTCCCCGAGCCGGCCTCCAGGAGCGCGGCATGTCGATTCTGGGCTACGAGGCGCATCACGGGCCGGGGCTCATCGAGGAGCTCCGGGAAAAGGTAACGAAGCCGGGCGCGCACGTGCTCGTCTCGGTGGGGGGTTAATCGCGTGAAAATCGGAATCACCTGCTACCCGACGCACGGCGGCTCGGGCGTGGTCGCGACCGAGCTGGGAATGGAGCTCGCGAGGCGCGGCCACGAGGTGCACTTCATCTCCTACGCGCTCCCGTTCCGGCTCAAGAGGTTCCAGGAGAACGTGGTGTTCCATGAAGTGCAGATGCTCGCGTATCCGCTTTTCCAATATCCCCCGTACACGCTCGCGCTCGCGGCGAAGCTTGCCGAGGTTGCGGACGAGATCCAGCTCGACGTGCTGCACGCCCACTACGCGGTGCCGCATGCGGTCTGCGCGTATCTCGCGCGGCAGGTGGCGCGATCGACCAAGCTCAAGATCGTCACCACGCTCCACGGGACGGACATCACCCTGGTCGGCGCGGATCCCTCGTTCCGGCCGCTGACACGATTCGGCATCGAGCAAAGCGACGGGGTGACCGCGGTATCCCGCTACCTCAAAGAGAAGACGCTCGAGGTCTTCGATCTGGATCGCCAAATCGAGGTGATCCCGAACTTCGTGGACACGACCCGCTTCGCCCCGCGCCGGGAGGGCTCGTGTCCGCGGGAGCGGTTCGCGAAGAAAGGAGAGCGGGTGCTGCTCCACATTTCAAACTTCCGCCCGAGCAAACGCGTCGAGGACGTGGTGCGGGTTTTCGCCGCGGTGCGGCGCGAGGTGCCCGGCCGGCTTCTCCTGGTGGGGGACGGGCCGGATCGGGTTCCTTCCCGGGAAGTCGCCGAGGCGCTCGGCGTCGAGAAGTGGGTCCGATGGCTGGGGCAGCTCGACGCCGTCGAGGACGTGATCTCGCTCGCGGACCTGTTCATCCTGACGAGCAAGAACGAGAGCTTCGGCCTGGCCGCGCTGGAGGCGATGTCCGCGGGGGTGCCGGTCATCGGCACGACGGCCGAAGGGCTGCCGGAGCTCGTGCGGTCCGAGGAAACCGGCTATCTGCTTCCGGTCGGCGATGTGGAGGGAATGGCGCGCCGCTCGATCGAGATCCTATCGGACTCCAAGCGCTACGCGGCCATGTCCGAGGCTGCGCGCCGCGACGCGATCGAGCGCTTCGACGCCCAACGCGTGATCCCGCTCTACGAAGATTTCTATGGGCGGGTGCTGGGCCAGCCGGTGCGGGTCCCCGAGCCGTTCACGCCGCCGGATGCCCTGGCCTGACGGCGCGTGAGGAGCACCCGCCCGCTCGACGGCGAAAGGAGCACGTCGAAGATCGAATCGTTCACCGCCTCCATGCCTTCGAGGTGGCCCTCGAGGCCCTGCTCGTAGGACTCCGCGCGGACATCGTAGATCCCATACTGCTTGACCACGAAGCTGAAGTCGCCGGCCGGCCCCGACGTCACGTACGCGGTTCCATAGGCCGAGCGCCCATACACCGAGACCGGGATCGAGGGGACAGGCTCGCCGGTTGAGGCCAAGCGCACGGTGCCGCTCCAGGTCACGCCGGAGAGATCGAAGTCCTTCGTCTGCGGCGCCGTGACGGTCGTCGTGGGAAAAATCCGCGACACGATATTCGAATTGAGGATCCCGGGTTGCACGAACCAATCGTAATCACCGCCGGGAACGTATACCTCGTAGGCGCCGCTGGCGTTTGTTCGGGCTGTCGATCGCGCGCGCAGGTTCGTGCCCCCCACCCGGGCCCCGATCAGAGGCTGCCCGCCTGGACCGGTGACCGTTCCGCCTACGAGATACCCATCCAGGGAAAAGGTGAGGGTCGTGTCCGAAGCGAACCGGAGGCCGAAATAGGTCCGGGTCGGAATCCCGGACTCATAATCAGAGGGTCCGACGGTGACCTGATACGATCCCGCAGGGAGAAAAAGCGAGAAAACGCCGGACGCGATGTACGCGCTGGCGACGGAATTCCCCCCGTACGCGCTGGCGGCTCCCGAGGCGAGAGGTGCCCCGCCGGGTACTGTTACGACCCCGGTCACCTTGAGTCCTGAGAAGCGATAGCTGAACGTCGCGGGGGCGGTGCGGAGCTCGACCCCGCGGACCCGGGCAGTGGCGTACCCCGAAGAGAACGGCGGCTGCGCCGAGACGTCGTACCGTCCGGCCACCAGCGTCACGGCGTACGCGCCTGCCGCGTCCGTCTGGACCTGCGCATGGGTCGAGGGATCATAGGGATACGTGGGGTCGGCGTTGTCGAAGGCGATCCACGCACCCGCCATTGGCGCTCCGTCACGATCCGCGATCATCCCGCTGACCCGCACGGGAACCTTGGGCTTGAGCGCGATATCGGAGCAGGAGAGAGAGGCCGATGCGAGGAGCAGCAGCGTGAAGGCGGTCGCGAATCTTCGGGCGGATCGGAGCCGTGCCACGCGCGCGATACCGGGAGCGGCCATATCAGAACCCGAAAACCAGGCCGAGCGCAATCGTGCCGAGCCCCTGCGTGGTCTTCGGCGAGCGCCTCAGCTCCTGTCCGGTCGAGCTGTAGACGATCGTGCGGTTGCGGTAGAGGTCCAGATCTCCCTCGAGCATGACGCGCGGGCTGCCCGCGAATCGATGCTCGAGGCCATACCCCATGGTCAAAGTCCCGGTCGCGTAATCCTGCGCGTCGTTGAAGTCGAAGAGGACCCCGCCCGCGCCGGTCACGACATAAGGCCGCGTGCTGCCCCCGAGGATGTCGAATCGGGCAAGCATGCGGAGCGCGTGGACGGTCGCGGTCCCCGTTCCAACGCTGCGGTTCGCGCCGCTCACGGTGAAATCGGTCATGAGGACCACGCGCGGGGCGACTCCCAGCCCGAGCCTCAAGCCGGCCGAGGCGTCGTCTCTTAGGCCGAGCTGCGAGCTGAAAATCCTCCACCCGCCCACGATCGAGACCAAGGCCGGGCGTGCCCCCGCTCCCACGGACGCGGCCGCCCGGTCCGGAGCGGATGGAAGCGCGGCGAGCGTCAGCAGCATCAAAAGGGCGCGGAAGTCTGATAGCGGAAAGGGCCGTCCTCGAAGGGGTTGCACGATGGCTGCCTCCGATCCCGGGGCTCCGGCGTGGTCTCGAGCGGACTTGTGGGGGGTGCTTATACCGTGTACGATCCATACCTTACGCTCGTCCCTCACGAAATTGCAACGACGTCCGCGGCCACCGTTTGCAAAGGAAACCCATGACCAGACGCGAGCGGATTCGCACGACCCTCCAGGGCGGCCGCGTGGACCGGCCCGCGATGTCCTTGTGGCGGCATTTCTACGACCGGGAGGCCTCTGCGGCGGCTCTGGCCGAGGCCATGCTCTCATTCCAGAAGACGTACGACTGGGACTTCATGAAGGTGAACCCGCGCGCCTCGTATCACGTGGAAGATTGGGGAGTGCGGACGGAGAGGCCGGGCAACGGGCCGCTCGACAAGCCCACGGTGGTGGCATCCCCCGTGCGGGAACCCGGCGACTGGGACAGGATCCGTCCCCTCGATCCCACGAAAGGGACGCTGGGAGAGATGCTCGACGCCGAGGAGCGGATCGCGGCGCAGGTTCAAGGGGACACCGACTGGCTCATGACCGTGTTCAATCCGATTTCGATCGCCGCGGACCTGGTGAACGACGACGCGGTCTTCGTGGATCACCTCCGCCGCCACGGCGAGCGGGTCCACGGCGCGCTCCGGGCGATCACGCAGACCTTTGCCGCGTTCGTCCGCGAGACGATGCAGCGAGGGTGCTCCGGGATTTTCTTCGCGACGACCGATTATGGGAACGCGACGGTGATCGACAAGGAGCTGCTCTTGGAATTCGGCCGCCCCTATGACCTCCGCGTGCTCGACGAGGCGAAGCGCGGCCCGCTCAACGCGATTCACGTGTGCGGTCCGCGCGCGTTTCTGCGCGAGCATCTGGACTACCCGGTCTCGATCCTTTCGTGGGCCGCTCACGAGCCCACCAATCCCTCGATCGCCGACTTGAGGCCGCTCACCGAAAAGACCCTTCTTACCGGGATCGACCATGAGGGCGTCATGGTTGACGGACCGGCCGAGGCCGTGCAGGCGCAAGCGCGCGCTGCGATCGAGGCGTCCGGCGGGACCCGCTTCATCCTGGGGCCCGGCTGCGCCGTCCCACCCACCGCGCCGGAGAGCCACTTCGCCGCCGCCAGGGAGGCCGTGCTCGCGTGCGCCTAGCCGCGTTCAAGTCGAAAATCCATCGCGCCACCGTCACCGAAGCCGACTTGAACTACGAAGGCTCGGTGACGATCGACGCGGATCTCATGGACGCCGCCGACATCCTCCCGCACGAGCAGGTCCAGATCCTGAACGTCAATAACGGCGAACGGTTCGACACCTACGCCATCCGCGGCGCGAGGGGATCGGGGGTCATTTGCCTCAACGGGCCCGCGGCGCGCCTCGCGCACGTCGGAGACACCGTGATCATCCTCACCTACGCGCTCGTGGAGCGCGAGGAGCTCCTCCGGCACGTTCCGACCATCGTGTACGTCGACGAACGGAACCGAATCCGCCGCCC
>Ga0066709_100000084_pt1 | contig 33005 bp, 27 predicted proteins | sample GraSoiAngelo_158_FD_79665 | JGI IMG/M metagenome (GOLD analysis project Ga0066709, IMG submission 79665) | Grasslands soil microbial communities from the Angelo Coastal Reserve, California, USA - 14_1009_16_30cm | ecosystem: Environmental > Terrestrial > Soil > Grasslands | place: USA...
ATCTTCAGCAGGATCCAGGCTGCCACAACCAGGATCAGAGCCGCCAGCACGGTCCGGCCGAACGATCTGCTCGAGGATTCCTCCATTGCAGCCATAAGCTTAGACGGAAATGGCCCGGACGGGGAATCCGATCCCCGTCCGGGCCATCGCTCGCCGCCGCCGCCCGAGGAGGCCGCGGCGCGAGATCTGAGGAGGGTCAGATGCGACCGCCCGCCCCGGGCCCGCGGCCGGAGGGGACAGTCGCGGGCTGCACTGCGGGGGGGACGGCGGCGCGCGGCCCGACGCTGGTCAGTTGGTAGCGACGGATCGATGGCCGCCCTCCGTTTGCGTCCGGCCGCGCCTCGGGCAGCAGCAGGAACCGGCGCGGGGTCCAGACGCTTGGGGTGAGGCGGGGCGATCGCATGTCATGCATGCTCGCGTGGCGATCGCGCGGCGGCATTGGCCGGCAGTCCAAAATTCAGGCCCCTGGGCGCTCCATCCGTCAGATGCCCAGCTGTTCGCGCACCAGCCGGCGCACCTCGCCGCCATCGGCGCGGCCCTTGGTTTCGCGCATGACCGTGCCGATGATCGGCCCGATCGCCTTTTCGTTGCCCGCCCGCACGCGCTCGGCGGCATCGGCGTTGGCGTCCAGAGCCGCCGCGACGACCGCCGCGAGCTCCTCGCCGCCGTCCAGCGCGGCGAGCCCCTCCCGCTCGATGATCGCGGCCGGATCCTCGCCGCCTTCGGTCACCAGCTTGTCGAGCACCTGCCTGGCAGCTCCCACGCTCACCCGCTTGGCCGAGACGAGCCCGACCAGCGCTGCCAGCGCGGCGGCCGTGACGCGCGAGCTCGCCGGGTCCGCGCCCTCGTCCAGGCGCCCCGCGAGCTCGCCGCTGACCCAGTTGGCGAGCGCTTGCGGCGGCGGCTCGGGCTCGGCGCCCGCGGCGAGGGCCGCCTCGAGATAGTCGCCGAGCTCGGCCCGGAACGCGAGCAGCTGCGCGCTCTCGCGGCTCAGCCCGAGCTGGCGCTGGAAGCGCTCGGCTCGCGCGGCCGGCAGCTCCGGCAGCTCGGCGCGAGCGCGCGCGAGCATGCGCTCGTCGATCGCCACCGGGATCAGGTCGGGCTCGGGGAAGTAGCGGTAGTCGTGCGCCTCCTCCTTGGAGCGCAGCGACGTCAGCCGGTCGCTGGCGGGGTCGTAGTGGAGCGTCTCCTGCACGACCTCTCCGCCGCGCTGCAGCACCTCTACCTGGCGCGCGATCTCGGCCCGGATGCCGCGTTCGAGATAGCGGAACGAGTTCATGTTCTTCAGCTCGGCCTTGGTGCCCAGCTCGCGCGCGCCGGCCGGACGCACCGAGACGTTCGCGTCGCAGCGCAGCGAGCCCTCCTCCATGTTCACGTCGCTGACCCCGAGCTGGCGCAGCGTGGTGCGCAGCAGCTTGAGCCACTCGCTGCACTGCTCGGGCGAGCGCAGGTCGGGCTCGGTCACGATCTCCGCCAGCGGCGTCCCGCCGCGGTTGAAGTCGACGACGCTGGCGTCCGAGCCGTGGATGCGCCCGCTGGCGCCGACGTGGATCAGCTTGGCCGCGTCCTCCTCCAGGTGCACACGATGGATGCGCACGTCGCCCAGCCGCCCGCCGCGACACAGGGGCTCCTCGTACTGGGAGATCTGATAGCCCTTGGGCAGGTCGGGATAGAAGTAGTTCTTGCGGTGGAAGATCGAGCGGGGCGCCAGCTCGGACCCCAGCGCGAGCCCGATCATCAGGCCGAAGTGAACCGCGCGCGCGTTGGCCACCGGCAGGCTACCCGGCAGGCCGAGACAGACCGCGCACGTGTGCGTGTTGGGCCGCTCGCCGAACGACAGCTCACAACCACAGAACATCTTCGTGGCGGTCGCCAGCTGCACGTGGATCTCCAGGCCGATGACCGGCTCCCATGCCGCGGGGACGGCTCCGTCGGAAGCGCCTTTGGCGCCAGCGTCGGCGTTCTCAGACACGCGCCGCTCGCGGGTCGAATTCGATCGCCTGCTCGAGCGCGTGGGCAGCGTCGAGCAGGCGGCTGTCGCTCAGCGCGGGGCCCGCGAGCTGCAGGCCGACGGGCAGGCCGTCGCTCAGCCCGCAGGGGATCGAGATCGCCGGTATGCCGGCCAGCGACATCGGCACGGTGCAGTAGTCGCTGAGGTACATCGACAGCGGATCTGAGGTGCGCTCGCCGAGCTTGAATGCCACCGTCGGCGAGGTGGGAGACACGATGTAGTCGACGCTTTGAAAGGCAGCTGCGAAGTCCTCGGCGATCTTCGTGCGCACGCGCTGCGCGCGGCCGTAGTAGGCCTCGTAATAACCGGATGAGAGCGCGTATGTTCCGAGCATGATCCGCCGCTTGACCTCCGGCCCGAAGCCGTCGTGGCGCGTGCGCGTGTACATCGCCAGCAGGTCATCGGCCTCGGCCCGCAGCCCGTAGCGAACCCCGTCGAATCGGGCGAGGTTGGACGAGGCCTCGGCGGGCGCCAGCACGTAGTAGGCGGCCAGCGCGTGCGGCGCGTGCGGCAGCCGCACCTCCGCGACATCGGCGCCCAGGCCCTCGGCGAGCGAGAGCGTGCTGCGGCAGCACTCGAGCACGCCGGCTTCGATTCCCTCTCCGGCCAGCTCCTCGGGAACGCCCAGCCGCAGCCCGTCCAGCCGCCGCGCGCTGGGTGGCTCGACGCTCGCCGAGTGCAGCGAGGTCGCGTCGCAGGCGTCGCGCCCGGACATGTGACGCAGCATCAGCGCGGCGTCGGAGACGTCGCGCGTGAGCGGTCCCGCCTGGTCCAGCGAGGACGCGAACGCGATCATCCCGTAGCGCGAGACCGTGCCGTAGGTCGGTTTCATCCCCACGATCCCGCACAGCGCCGCCGGCTGGCGGATCGAGCCGCCGGTGTCGGTGCCGAGCGCCCAGGGCGCCAGGCCGGCGGCCACCGCGGCCGCGCTGCCGCCCGAGGAGCCGCCGGGCACGCGCGCGCGATCCCACGGGTTGAGCACCGGCCCGAAGGCGGAGTTCTCGTTCGATGAGCCCATCGCGAACTCGTCCTGGTTGGTCTTCGCCAACAGGCAGGCGCCGGCCTCGCGCAGGCGCGACACCGAGCTGGCCGTGTAGGGCGGCCGGTAGCCCTCCAGTATGCGCGATCCCGCCTGGCTCGGGACGCCCTCAACGCAGAAGAGATCCTTGATCGCGATCGGCACGCCGTGGAGCGGCGCCGGGGGCGCCTCGGCCGGCACCTCGTCGGCCACCCAGGTGAAGCAGTTCAGCCCCTCGATCCCAGCGTCCCGGTCGGCGGCCGCGCGCACCCGGTAGGTCTCGAACAGCTCCCGCGCGGACAGCTCGCCGCTGTCCACCGCGGCCGCGGCCGCGCTCGCCGACAGCTCGAGGATGTCGCCTGCGCTCATGCCTGCGGGCTGGGGACGAGAAACCCGTCCGCGCTTACCGCTGGCGCCTGTGCGAGCGCGACCTCTCGCGGCAGGCAGGGCCGCGGCTCGTCCGGCCGCAGCGCGCCGGTGACATCAACGACGTGCGAGGTCGGAGCGACGCCGGTGAGGTCGAGTTGGCGGATCGTGGCGATGTGATCGAGCACCGTGGAGAGCTCCCGCGCCATCGGCTCGAGCTCCTCCTCGCTCAGCTCCAGACGCGCCAAACGCGCCACGGCAAGCACCTCCGAGCGCTCGATCATGGCGCCGATTGTATTGGCCGCCGCGCGCGACGCCCGGACGACACCGGCCGTGAGCCCTGCTCGCGCGGGCCGCCTCGTGCGCCCGCGGTCGCGCGTGTCCGGTGCCGAGGCTCGCGGGCTATGGCCGCGGCCGCGGATCGGGCGCGATCGGCTTATACCTCGACGGGCGTTCATCGCGCAGCGCCTGCCACGCGCCCGCGAGCACGGCGGTGGCTCCCGCCAGCGCTAGCCACACGCCGACACACGCCGAGGTGGTGTGCTCGGGCCGCTCGAACGCCCTCACCACGGCAGCGACCAGCGCCAGCAGCCCCAGCCACACGCACCACACGCCGAGCGCGACGGGCACCGCCACGGTCCGCTCCGAGAGCGTGCTGAGGACGAGCGCGACGGCGGCGCTCGCGGCCGCCAGCAGGAGCACGACGCCGGGCCCGAACGTGTCCCACGCGTCGAGCTTCACGCCCGGGCCTTCGTACCAGCGCTCGAACAGGGACACGACGATGCAAGCGGCGCCGGCCGCGGCGAGCAGCTCCCCCGCCCGCAGCCACCTGAGGCTCGCGCGGCGCGCCGCGCGGCGCCCGCCTCGTGCACCCGCGCGCGCCATCGCCCGCTACACCCGCACCCGCGCTTGCGCCACGGCGGCGTCCAGGGTGTTGCGCAGCAGCAGGGCGATCGTCATCGGGCCGACGCCGCCCGGAACGGGCGTGATGGCCGAGGCGACCTCGATCGCCTGATCGAAGTCGACGTCGCCCACGAGCCCGCTGGCGTTCCCGGCCTGCTCGGGTGTGAGCCGGCTCATGCCCACGTCGATCACCACCGCGCCGGGCTTGATGAAGTCCCGGCCGATCAAGCGCGCACGCCCGACGGCCGCGATCAGCACGTCGGCCCGTGCGCACACGGCCCGCAGGTCACGCGTGCGCGAGTGGCATACGGTGACCGTCGCGTTGGCGCCCAGCAGCAGCGCGGCCATCGGCTTGCCGAACAGGTTCGAGCGGCCGACCACGACCGCCTCGGCCCCCTCCAGCGCCACGTTGGCGGCGGCCAGCAACTCCATCACGCCGAGCGGCGTACACGGGCGCAGGCCGGGGCGCCCGAGCGCGAGCAGGCCCGCGTTTAGCGGTGTCAGCCCGTCGACGTCCTTGCGCGGGTCGATGATCGCGGTCAGCGCCGTGCCGTCGAGCTGGCCCGGAAGCGGCAGCTGCAGCAGGATGCCGCTGACGCTCTCGTCGGCGTTGAGCCCCTCCAGCTCGCTCGCCACCTCCTCCGCCGACGCGTCCGCCGGCAGGCGCCTGTCGAAGGGCACGATGCCGACCTCCGCGCAGGCGCGCTGCTTGGCGCGCACATACACCTCCGAGCCCGCGTCATTGCCGACCAGCACCGTGGCCAGCCCGGGCGCCGAACCCGTGCGAGCGCTGAACTCGCGCACCTCGGCGGCCACTTCGCCTCGGACCCGCACGGCGATCGCCTTCCCGTCGATGATCGTGGCGCCCATCTCGCCCAGATCGTAGGCCTAAGGGCGGCTGACGGGGGCGTGCTCGATCATCAGCTTGCGCTCGGAGCCGTCGCCAGCAAAGCGCACGACGATCACGCCGCCGGGCTCGACGGCGGTGACCACTCCCTCGCCGAAGGCGGCGTGCACGATGTCCTCGCCGAGGCGAAAGCGGATCGCGGCCGGCACCTGGCCGGCGCGTGAGGATGTCCATTTCGCGGCCGCAGCGCTGAGCGCTCCGCTCGCGCTGAGCCCATCCCCCGAGCGCAGGCCCGGCCGCCACGCGGACGCCTGCGCGAGCCCGGGCCGGGCAGCCTGCGCCTCATCGAGCAGCTCGGCGGGGATCTCATCGAGAAAGCGGCTGCGCAGCCCATACGCTTGGGCGCCGAACACGGCGCGGCGAAGCGCATGGGTGAGGTACAGCTCGTGCATCGCGCGCGTCACGCCCACGTAGAAGAGGCGGCGCTCCTCCTCCAGCCCGCCTTCATCGAGCGCGCGCGAGTGCGGGAACACGCCGTCCTCGCAGCCGACGATGAACACGACCGGATACTCGAGGCCCTTGGCGTTGTGCAACGTCATCAGCGTCACTAGGCCCTCGTCGTCGCTGCGGGAGTCGGCGTCCGACAGCAGCGCGATCTCCTGCAGGAAGGATCCGAGCGTGTCCGCGTCCGGGGACGCGGCGGCGTCGAACTCGCGCCCGACCTCGATCAGCTGCTCGAGATTCTCGGCCCGCCCCTGCGCCTCGATCGTTCCCTCCGCCTGCAGCGCCTGCAGATAGCCGGTCTGGGCGAGCACGGCCTCGATCAGGTCCGCAACGGGCACCGGGCGCGCACCCGGCTCGGCCGCGGCACCGCCGGGCTCGCCCTCGCCGGGAGAGCCGGCGAGCGCGCGCAGGTCGGTCATGGTCTGCATGAAGCGGCGCAGCGCTTTGGTCGCTGGGCTGCCGAGACCCGGAACCTGCTCGGGCGCGGCGGCCGCGTGCCAGACGGAGATCTCCTGGGCGGATGCGTGGGCGATGATTCGCGCGAGCGACGTCTGGCCGATGCCGCGGCGGGGCGAGTTGGCGACGCGGGTGAAGCTCACGACGTCGAAGGGATTGGTGAGCAGCGACAGGTAGGCGATCGCGTCCTTGATCTCGGCGCGCTCATAGAACTTGGCGCCGCCGATCACCTGATAGGCAATCTCGCGCCGCACGAGCGTGTCCTCGATCACCCGCGACATCGCGTTCGTGCGGTACAGCACGGCGAGGTCGGTGCGCGCCGCCCCCTCGTCGAGGAGCCGCTCGATTTCCCCGACGACGAAACGCGCCTCGGCGTGCTCGTCCTCGAGCGAGCGCATGTGGATCTGGGCGCCGTCGCCGAGCTCGCTCCACAGCCGCTTGGCGATGCCGCCGCGGTTGTTGGCGATCACCGCGTTGGCCGCGCGCAGGATCGTTTGCGTGGAGCGGTAGTTCTGCTCCAGCTTGACCACGCGAGCGTCCGGGAAATCCTGCTGGAAGTCCAGGATGTTGCGGACCTCGGCCCCGCGGAAGCTGTAGATCGACTGTGAATCGTCGCCCACCACCGCCAGGTTGCGGTGCCCGGGAAGGCTTGTTCGCGCGCCCCTCGCGGGATCGGCGCGGCCGCCACCGACGAGCAGCTGAAGCAGCCTGTATTGCGCGTAGTTGGTGTCCTGGTACTCGTCGACGAGCACGTGCCGGAAGGCCGAGGTGTAGCGCTCGCGGACCTCCGGGAAGAGCTCGAGCAGATTCACGGTCCTGAACAGCAGGTCGTCGAAGTCCATCGCGTTCATGCGATGTAGATCGCGCTCGTACAGGTCGTACACGTCAGCGACCATCTCCTCGAAGGGCGAGCGCTCCTCGCCGCGGCAGTCGCCTGGTGCAGACAGGCGGTTCTTCAGAGCTGAGATGCGCGCATGGATCGTGGCGGGCGTGTAGCGCTTGAGGTCGACGCCGACGGCATCGGCACAGCGCTTGGTGAGCCTGCGTGCGTCTGCCTGGTCATAGATCGTGAACTGCCGCGTGTATCCGAGCCGCTCTGCCTCCGCGCGCAGGATCCGCGCGCAGGCCGCGTGGAAGGTCATCAGCCACATGCCGCGGGTACTCCTGCCAAGCAGCCGCTGCACCCGTCCGCCCATCTCCTGGGCCGCCTTGTTGGTGAACGTGATCGCGAGGATCTCGCCCGCCTGGGCCTGGTCGGTATAGATCAGGAACGCGATCCGGTGCGTGAGCACGCGCGTCTTGCCGCTGCCGGCGCCCGCGAGGATCAGCAGCGGCCCCTCGCCGTGGGTGACGGCCTCACGCTGGGGCTCGTTGAGGTCCTCGAGCAGCTCCTGCAGGTGTTCGGCGTGGGGATTGACCGCCATTTGCTCAGCATAGAAGTGGGGTCGGCTGGCCGTGCGCCGCGCAGCGAGTCGCGGCCGGCAGCTTCTCAACCGCTCTTGGCCCGGCGCGCGGGCACTCGGCAGGCGCGCGCGCTCGTGCGTCTCAGCCGCCGGCCGGGTTGGGACCCCTCGAGGGTCGCAGCCGCCGCACCTCGGCGACCGGCGCGTCGTGCTCGTGCGAGAGCTCGGCGATGCTCCTCTCCAGGGCGCTGATGCGGCTCGCGAGACCCTCGATCGCCTCCGCGATCGGGTCGGGCAGGTGTATCCAGTCGGCGTCCGGACCCTCGACGCGCCGCCCGTCCACGCGCACGGGGTGCCCGGGATTGCCGACGACGGTCGAGTTGGGCGGCACGTCGGTGATCACCACGCTGTTGGCTCCGATCTTCGCGCCGTGACCAACAGTGATCGGGCCCAGCAGCTTCGCGCCCGATCCGATCGTGACGTTGTCCTGAACCGTCGGGTGGCGCTTGCCGGTGGCAAACCCGGTACCCCCGAGCGTGACCCCTTGGTAGATGGTCACGTTGTCGCCGATGTCGGCGGTCTCGCCGATCACGACGCCGGCGCCGTGGTCGATGAAAAGCCCCTGCCCTATGCGAGCCGCGGGATGGATCTCGATGCCCGTGACGGCGCGCGCGAGCATCGAGATGGAACGCGGCAGCAACGGGATGCCGGCACCGGCGAGCGCGTGGGCGACGCGGTGCGCGAGCAGTGCGTGGATGCCCGGCCACGTCGCCAGGATCTCGACTTGGCCTACATCGCGAGCGGCTGGATCGCGGTCGCGGGCGGCGCGCACGTCACGGCGCAGCTCGAGCGCGACCCGCGTCAGTGAATCCAGGCCGAGCATGGCAACAGCCTAGCGGCCCGTTCGCGGCCCGCCCGAGGGGCGCGGCCTGCTCAGGGGGCGAAGAAAGCCTGCGATATGTAGCGCTCGCCGGAGTCGGGCATGATCACCACGATTCGCTGGCCGCCCGACTCGGGACGCGCCGCGATCTGCAGCGATGCCCACAGCGCGGCGCCGCAGGAGATGCCGGCGAGCAGGCCCACCCGGCGAGCGCAGCTCCAGGCGGTCTGGATGGCGTCCTCGTCGGACACGGTCACGACCTCATCGAGCAGCTCGCGATTGAGCACCGGCGGGATGAACCCCGCACCGATGCCCTGGATGCGATGCGGACCGGGCTCGCCTCCTGACAGGACGGCCGAGGCGCGTGGCTCGACGGCGACGATCCGCAGCTGCGGGTTGCGCGCGCGCAGGTACTCGCCCACGCCGGTGATCGTGCCGCCCGTGCCGACGCCGGCCACGAGCGCATCCACGCGGCCCTCCAGCGCCTGCTCGATCTCCGGACCGGTACGCCGCCGGTGCGCCTCGGGGTTGGCGGGGTTGGAGAACTGATCCGGCAGAAACACATCGTCAGAGCGCGCCATCGCCTGCGCCGCCTCGACCGCCTCGGCCATGCCGCCGAGCGACTCGGTGACGTCGACGCGAGCGCCGTACAGGCGCAGCAGGCTCTCGCGCTCGCGGCTCATTCCCTGCGGCAGCGTGAGCACCAGGTCGTATCCCTTGGCCGCGCAGACGAATGCGAGCGCGATCCCCGTGTTGCCGCTCGTGGCCTCGACTATCGTCGTGCGCCCCGGCTCGATCCTGCCTTCCGCCTCGGCCGCCTCGATCATCGCCACGCCGATGCGGTCCTTGACGCTTCCTCCCGGATTGAACGACTCGAGCTTGGCGAACAGCTTCACGTCGTTGTCGGCGGCCGCCGTACCCTCGAGCATCTGCGGCAGTTCCACCATCGGCGTGCCACCGACAAGCTCGGAAATGTTGATCGGGATTCGTGCCACAGCGAAGCGACAATATTGCAGCCGCTTCAGCGCGTACTCTTGCCGCGTTCTGTCGGCGCCGCTAGAAGCCGAACACGACTCCGGCCACGAGCCTCCACACCACTCGGCTGGGCCGTTCTGCCAGGCGGGACACATATGCCTTCACAGGAACACCTTCCTCGGTGTACTGGCAGCCGAGCTATCTCACACCGCGTGAGACCCCTGGCTTTGCGTCCCCGGCTCGCGCTGGGTTTGCCCTTGCAGTCTCTGTTTGCATCCGGCTTATCGGTTGCTTGCGGCAGGAGCTGGAGCGACCCTAGGCGCAAGCCGACAAAAAAGCGCCGCGTTTTAGATGTGGTACATCGTCGCGCCCGCGTCGCGGCGCTCGCGCTCGACCACGTCGGCGATCGTGATGTGCGCCAGCACCTCGCGGGTCGCCTCGGCGGCGTCGGCAAACACGCCCTGGGCGTCGCGGCCGAGCGGGCCATCCAACAGCTCGACGACCTCGAGCACGGTCACGCTCGCCGGCTGGCGCGCGAAGCGGTAGCCCCCCTTGACGCCGCGCTGGGAGCTGATGATCCCGGCGCGCCGCAGCACCGCGAACAGCTGCTCGAGGAACTGCACCGGCACGTCCCGGCGGCGGGCCAGTTCGCCGATCGGCACCGGCTCAGAGCCGCCGCTGCGCGCGAGCTCGGCGAGCGCGAGAACGGCGTAGGGCGACTTACTGGTGATCGAGATCATCGCGCGGTGCGGCGCGGCGGCGCCGGAGGACGCGATGGTAATGCGCTACAGCCAGCCGCGCTCGGAGGCGATCAGCACGGCCTGGGCGCGGTCGACGGCACCGAGCTTGCCGTAGATGTTGTGCAGGTGCGTGCGCACCGTGCTCGTGGAGAGCGTGAGCTCGTGGGCGATCTGCTTGTAGACCTTGCCCTCGGCGAGCCGTTGCAGGACGCCGAGCTCGCGTGCGGACAGCGGGCACGGATCGACGTGGCGCCTGCGCTGGACGGGCCCGCTCGGCAGCTCGTACATCACTCGCCTGAGCTCCTCGGGGCCGAGCCCCACCGTGCGCGCGCTGCGCAGCAGCTCGCTCGGCGACACGGGCGCGCCCTGTTCGTAGTGCGCGAGCATGTCGGCCAGGCGGATGAAGGCGGCCTCGCCCTCGACCTCCGGGTTGTGGTGGCGCTCGATCGTCGTGGCGATGGTCGCCGGCAGACCCCAGCGGCGCACGAGCACGCCCCCGACGAGCGCATGGTCGACGCCGAGCTCGCGGCGCTCCCGATGGACCCGGTCCTCGGGAGTCTTGGCGCCGCGGTGCACCTGGGCCGGGTAGCCGGGATAGGCGAACAGCAGCACGAGCTTGCCGACGTCGTGCAGCAGGCTGGTGACCGTGAGCCGGTCGCGGTGCTCATAGCCCACTTCGCCGGCCACGCGGTCAGCCGCATGCTGCGTGGCCAGCGCGTGCAGGCGGAAGCGCTCGGGTGCCCCCTCCCAGACGCCGGAGCGCTCGAAGAAGTCAAACGTGCGCACGCGCGCCGCCAGCGCGTGCACGGTCTTGGGCGTGAGCAGATCGACTGCACCGACCACCGTGTCGACGCGGCCGCGGCCGGCCTGGGCCTGGTTTGCCATGCGCAGCACGGCGATGATCAGCGCCACGTCGGACTCCACCGCACCGACCACGTCGGCGGTGGCGACGTGGTCCTTGGAGATGACCGTAAGCAGGCGGTCGCGCGACTCCGCGAGCGCCGGAAACGCCTCGAGCGCTTCGAAGGCCATCGTCAGGCGACGACCGTGCCCCTCGTTCTGATGGCGCTCGGCCGTGGGAGCGCTGGTGGCGGCGCGGCGTGAGCCGTCCGCCCCGCGGCGCTCGGCGGGCGCCGTTGGCTTCTGCTTTGGCTTTTGCGTTGAAGCGGTTGCCGGCATTCGTCGCGTCCCCACTCGGGAGCGCCGACCTCGCGCCGGTCACTCCACGTAGCCTCCTATCGGCAGCCCATGCCAAACGGTTGAGCGCGGGCAGCCGTCAGCCGGCGCCCAGCGCCGCGTCGATGCGCCGCAGCGTCTCCTCGCGGCCGAGCAGCGCGACGCTCTCGAAGATGCCCGGCGAGACGGTGGTGCCCGAGATCGCTACACGCAGCGGCTGGTAGACCTCGCCCGGCTTCAGCCCGCGGCGCTCGGCGATCGCCTGCAGGGCCGCTCCCACGGACTCCTCGTCGAAGCCCTCGGCGCCTGCCAGCGCCTGGCGCACATCCGCGAGCGTCGCGCGCCCCGCCTCGCCCAGCCAGCGCTCGCGCGCTTTGGGGTCATCGCGCAAGCCATCCAGCAGGGCCCCCGCCAGCGGCCAGAACTCGGCGAGCGTGTGGATCTTCTCCTGGCTGATCTCCACCGCGCGCTGCAAACGCTCATCCCCGGCCGCCTCGGGGTGGCCGCTGTTGCGCAGGAAGGAGGCCAGGCGGGCACCCAGCTGGTCCGCCGGCTGCGCCCTTATGTAGACGCCGTTGAGCCATCGCAGCTTGACCTCGTCGAAGCGCGCGGGATTGCGGCTGACCTGCTCGAGCTCAAAGCGCGCCACGAGCTCCTCGGTGGAGAGCACGGTGCTGTCATCCCCGCTGCCCCAGCCCAGCAGCGCGAGGTAGTTGCGCACCGCCTCCGGCAGGTATCCCGCCTCGCGCAGCTCCGCAAGCGAGGCGGCGCCGTGGCGCTTGGACAGCTTGCGGCCGTCGGGGCCATGCAGCAGCGGCAGGTGCGCGTAAAGCGGCGGCTGCGCCCGCCCGCCGAGGCCTGCCGCGAGCGCGGCTTCCAGCACCAGCAGCTGCTTGGGCGTGTTGGAGAGGTGGTCCTCGCCGCGCACCACGTGCGTGATGCGGGCGTCCAGGTCGTCGATCGAGACCGCGAAGTTGTAGAGCACCGAGCCGTCCGCGCGCGCGATCACGGGGTCGTCGAGATGCAGGTGCTCGAAGCGGGTCTCGCCGCGGATCAGGTCGTGCACGACCGTCGCGCCCTCCTCGGGGACGCGCAGGCGCACCGCTCCGCCCGTCTCCGGCTCGCCCCGGAAGCCGCGCTCGGCTCCGTGGCGGCGCTTGTAGGCCTTCACGTCCTCGGCGGTGGCGTTGCTGTGGTAGGCGTGGCCCGAGTCCAGCAGCGCCTGGAGCGCCTCCTGGTGGCGGCCGCTGCGCTCGCTCTGAAAGATCGGCCCCTCGTCCCAGTCGAGCTCCAGCCAGCGCAGGGAATCGATGATCTGGGCGACGTTCTCGGGGCTCGAGCGGTCGCGATCGGTGTCCTCGATGCGCAGCACGAGCTCTCCTCGCTCGTGGCGCGCGAGCAGCCAGTTGAACAGTGCCGTCCTCGCCCCGCCGATGTGCAGCGCGCCGGTCGGCGAGGGGGCGAAGCGCACCCTCATCGTGTTCGCCCATTCATGCGTCAGCACACAGGCGTCGTGGGCGTGTGTTCTGGCGTGTCAGAGCCAAATCTGGCACGCAGCGGCCCTCACGGCTAACGCTCATAATCGGCTCGCATGCTAATTGGCGCGCACGTCTCGCCCGCGGGCGGGCTGGCGAGAGCGATCGAACGCGGCGTCGAGCGCGGCTGTCGCGCGATCCAGATCTTCAACCAGTCCCCGCGCATGTGGAGACCGTCCACGTACCGCGAGGCGGACGTTGAGGCCTTCCGCCGCGCGATGGCTGACAGCCCGGTCGACGCGGTGCTGATCCACACCGTTTACCTGCTGAACTGCGCCAGCGAGGACGCCGAGATCCGCGCGAAATCGCTGGCCTCGCTCGTGCACTCGCTGCGAGCCGGCCAGGCGCTCGGCGCGCGCGGCGTGGTCCTGCACGCCGGCTCGGCCAAGCGGGGGGACGCGGCCCACGCGATCAGGCGCGCGGGAGAGACGATTCGCCGCGCACTGGCCGAAAGCGAGAGGTGCCAGCTGCACCTGGAGAACACCGCCGGCGCCGGCGGCACGCTCGGGCGCACGCTGGAGGAGCTGGCCGAGCTGCTTGCCGCGGCCGGCGGGAGCCGGCGGCTGCGAGTGTGCCTCGATTCGTGTCACCTGCTCGCCTCCGGCTATGACATTCGCACGCCCGCCGGGATGGACGCGCTGGTGCGCGAGATCGCGGCGAGGGTCGGATTGGAGCGGATCGGCTCGCTGCATCTCAACGACTCGCAGGCGCCGCTTGGCTCCAACCGCGACCGCCACGCCAACATCGGGCAGGGGCAGCTGGGCCAGCGGGGATGCGCCGCCTTCCTTGGCACGCCTGCCCTGCAGCAGCTGCCCTGCGTGCTCGAGACACCCGGCGAGAAACGCGGCGGGGCCAAGCGCGAGGAAGTCCAGCTCGCCGTTCGGCTGCACGAGCGTGGTGTGGCAGCGCGCAGGCGCGCGAGCGCGCGGGCGGCTGCGGCGAGCGCCTCAGCCGGCCGCGGCGGATACAAACGGCGCTAGCGCGTGTTCGAGCTCGGCGCGCAGCGTGGCGGTGTGCTGCACCCTGTAGGCGGCGCCAAACCTGAGCGTGCGCGTGCCCGCGCTCGTGTGCACGTCGAGCAGCACCTCGGCGGACCCGGGACAGTCCTCGATCGCGGCCTTCAGCTCCTCGATCGCGCCATCTCCGATGCGGCCGGCATCGACGCGCAGGTGAAGCGGCCGCGCGAGGGCGATCGCGGCCTGACTCTGCGCCCGCGCCTGTGCCCGCGCCCGCGCGATCTCCTCCGCTGAGGGCGCGAACCGCTCGACGGTCTGGGCCACCAGGCAGGTCTTGCCCGCTTCCTTGTGATCAACGCGCCCCTTCACCAGCACCACCTCATCGACGGCCAGCGCCGCCTCGTGCTCGGCGAGCGCGCCACCGAACACCAGCACCTCGACCGCGCCCGACAGGTCGTCCAGCGTGGCGAACATCATCGGATCGCCGTTGCGGGTACGAATCCGCTTGGCCTCCACGATGATGCCGCCGACGGTCACGCACTCCTTGTCGCGTCGCGCCGGCAGGGCGCTCAGCGGACAATCCACCCGCGCCCGAAGAGTCTCGCGCAGGGGCTTGAGCGGGTGGGCCGAGACGAACAGCCCGATCGCTTCCTTCTCGGCCGCCAGCAGCTGCGCCTGGTCGAACTCCTCCGGCGGGACCGGCGGGTGCACCGGGCGCGAGATCCCGCCGCCGCCAGCCGCGCCAGCCACCGCGAGCCCGTGCTCATCTCCCTCGCGCGCGCGCTCGCCGTCCGCGGCGTCGCCCGCCGGCTCCAGATCGAAGATCGAGCCCTGGCCGATGAGCGCGTCCTGCTGGGCCTTCTGCCCGGCCCCCTGGGCCTGCTCGAGGACCGCGAGCATGCCCTTGCGGCTCGCGCCGGTGGAGCCGAACGCCCCGCACTTGATCAGCGCCTCGATCGCCTTCTTGTTGACGGCGCGGGCATCCACTCGTTCGCAGAAATCCCACAGCGAGGTGAACTTGCGCTCGGCGCGCGCCTGCTTGATCGCCTCGACCGCCTGATGCCCGACGCCCTTCACCGCGTCGAGACCGAAGCGGATGTTGCCCGCCGCGCCCGGCGCATCGGGCGAGCGCTCGCCGGATGCGGCCGCCTCGACGGCGAAGGCGTGATCGGAGGTGTTCACGTCCGGCGGCAGGATCTCGATCCCCATCTCCTCGCAGCGCGCGACGAAGAACGGAACCTTGTCCTTCGTGGACATCACCGATGAGATCAGCGCGGCCATGTACTCGGCCGGATAGTTCGCCTTCAGCCACGCCGTGCGATAGGAGATCAGCGCATAGCAGGCGGCGTGCGACTTGTTGAACGAGTAGTCGGCCGATCGCTCGTTCGTCTGCCACAGCATCTCGATCACGTCCTCGCGCGTGCCCGAGGCGCGACAGCCGGCGATGAACTCCGGCTTGAGCGCGGCCATCGCCGCGCGTTTCTTCTTGCCGATCGCCTTGCGCAGGTCGTCGGCCTTGGCGCTGGAGAAGCCGGCGAGCTCCTTGGCGATCTGCATCGCCTGCTCCTGGTAGAGGATCACGCCCTTGGAAGGCGCGAGGATCGGCCGCAGGCGCTCGTCCGAGTAGGAGATCGTGTTGGGATCGTGCTTGCCCTTGGCATACACCGGTATCTGGTCCATCGCCCCCGGCCGGTACAGCGCCCCGAGCGCGATGAGGTCGTTGAACTCATCGGGGCGCACCTTCTTGAGCGCCTCGCGCATGCCCTCTGACTCGAACTGGAACACCCCGGTCGAGTCGCCGCGGGAGAGCATCTGATACGTGCGCGCGTCGTCCAGCGGCAGCGTGGTCATGTCCGGACGCTCTCCGGTGGAGCGCTCGATGATGTCCAGCGCGTCCTCGATCACGTCGAGGTTGCGCAGGCCCAGCAGGTCCATCTTGAGCATGCCGATTTGCTCGATCGGCTGCATCGAGAACTGGGTCACCGTGCGAAAGCTGCGCTCGCCGGACTCGTTTGTGCCGGCGTCGGCGAGCTGCAAGGGGACGATGTCGGTGAGCGGCCGGTCCGCGATCACCACACCCGCGGCGTGGATCGAGGAGTTGCGCACGATGCCCTCGAGCCCGCGCGCCACGTCGATGATCTGGCGCGCGGTCGGATCCTCGTCGCAGGCCTGGCGCAGCGGCTCGCCACCCTTCAGGCAGTCCTCGAAAGACGGCGCCCGGCCCATGATCGGATCCGGGATCAGCTTCGCCAGGCGGTCGCCGATGGCGTAATCCAAGCCCAGCACGCGCGCCGCGTCGCGCGTCGCCGCGCGCGGGAACATCTTGCCGAACGTGACGATCTGCGCCACGCAATCGCGACCGTACTTCTCGATCACGTAGCGCAGCACCCGCTCGCGGCCGCGCACCGAGAAGTCGATGTCGATGTCCGGCATCGACACGCGCTCGGGGTTCAGGAAGCGCTCGAACAGCAGCCCATAGCGCAGCGGGTCGACGTCGGTGATGGCCAGGCAGTAGGCGACGATCGAGCCGGCGGCCGAGCCACGACCGGGCCCCACCGCGATGCCGTTCTCCTTGGCGAACTTGACGAAGTCCCACACGATCAAAAAGTAGGCGTTGAAGCCCATGCGGTCGATCACTTCCAGCTCCATCTCCATCCGCTGCGCGGCTGCCGCCGGAGCCGGGTCGCCGTAGCGCAGGCGCAGCCCCTCCTTCACGCGCGCGCGCAGGTAGTCGCGCTCGGAGCTTCCGTCGGGTGTCTGGAAGTTGGGGATCAGCTGCTTGCCAAGCTCGTGCTGCACCGAGCAGCGCTCGGCGATCTCCAGCGTGCTCGCGAGCGCCTCGGGCCACTCGGCGAAGGCGCTTGCCATCTCCTCGCAGTCACGCAGGTAGAACTGGTTGCTTTCGAATGTCAGCTTGGGCGCCGCGAGCGTGCTCTTGGTCTGCACGCACAGCAGCGCCGTGTGATGGTCGTAGTCCTCGCGCCGCAGGTAGTGCACGTCTCCGGTGCCCACCAGGCTGCCGCCGAGCTCGCGGGCGATGCGCACGATGCCCTCGTTGCACTTCTCCTGCGCCGCCAGCCCGTTCTTCTGCAGCTCGAAGTACACGTTCTCGCGGCCGAACACCTCCTGCAGCTCCTGCGCGTGCGCGCGCGCGTCCTGCTCGCGCTCCTCGAGCAAGCGCTGGCAGAAGCGGGAGGCCAGGCAGCCCGTGAGCGCGATCACGCCTTGTGCGTGGCGCTCCATCAGGCCCAGGTCCACGTTCGGCTTGCCGCGCTGCAGGCCCTGCAGAAAGCCGGCCGAGGACAGCTTTACGAGATTGCGATAGCCCTCGTCGTCACTGGCCAGCAGGGTCAGGTGGTTGCGCTCTGTCCTGTCCTGCGCCGGCGCCGCGTGGTCGTCGACGAAGTAGACCTCACAGCCGATGATCGGCTTGACGCCGTGCTTGCGGCAGGCGTTGTACAGCTCCACCGCGCCGTTCATCACTCCGTGATCGGTCAGACCGAGCGCCGGCTGGCCGAACTGCGCGGCGCGGGCGGCGAGATCCTCGATCTTGCAGGCGCCGTCGAGCAGCGAGTACTCGGAGTGCACGTGCAGATGGGCGCAGGGGTCTGATCTCACCGTTTCAAGGATGTTAGGTGTCGCGGCGGCGGCCGATCAGCGCCGGCGTCGCTGTTTGCGGGCCATGCGCACGCGTCCGATCAGCGACATGCTGTGCTTGTGTCGCGGCGCTCCCGGCCAGACCGGCGGAGCGGCGGCGGCGCTCTCGGCCACGCGCGCGCGCAGGCGCTCGACGGCCGCCGCGAGCGCGTCGACCATCTCGCCGTTGCGCGCACCGGCCACGACGGCGCCGGTGGGGAGATCGGCGCCCCGCCGCTCCCCCTCGCCAGGGCCGCGCTCGCGCGCGCTCGGCGCCTCCCGGGCCCGCGTGCCGGTCAGCTGCGGCATCGCGGGCCGTGCCGCGACCGGAGGTGCCCCCGCGGCGGCACGCATTGCGGCCGGCTCCTGCGCCCGCTCCGCCCCCGTCCCGGCACCGGGATCTTCGACGGCGACCTCCCTCAGCCGCTTGCCCGCTGCCTTCAGTTCCGCGACGAGGGCTTCCAGCTTGCGATGACCGGAGCGCACGCGCTCGAGCTCGCGCTCGGCACGCTCGCGCGCCGCGCGCTCTGAGTCGAGCTCCCGCTCGGCCGCGGCCGAGCGGCGCTCGAGCTCGGCGAGGCGAACCTGGAGCTCTGCTTCCGCGCGCTGCAGTGCCGTACGCTCGGCCGCCAGGGTCTGTTCGGCCTCGGCGAGCTCGCGGCGCAGTTGGTCCAGGCGTCCGGCGAGCATGCCCGCTTCACTCTCGCTGTCGCTCAGGCGCCGCCGCAGCCGCTCCAGATCCGCGCCGCTCTCGCGTTCGATCGCGGCCACCCGGTCTTCGGCTTCCAAGCGCTGCCGGCGCTCGGCGAACTCGCTCTGCCTCAGCAGCCGCAGCTCGTGCTCGATCGCGCCGGCCGGTGGCGGCTGCTCGCTGGTCGGCGCGCGCTCGCGCGCCCCGCCGGGGCCGCCGAACGAGGTGCGCTCGGCCTCGATCAGCGCACCCATTCGCGCGCGCTCCTCGTCGGCCTCGCGCAGGCGCTGCTGCAGGCTCGCGACATGCGCCTGCAGCGTGCGCACCGTCGCCTCGGCGGCCTCCGCGCGGCGCTCGATCATCTGCTCCCCGGATCCCGCCGCGCGACGCGCGCGGCGCTCGGCCAGCAGATCGCTCTCGCCGCGGCGAGCCGCGCCCTCGGGACCGGAGGCGCCCGCTGGCCGCTCGGGGCCCAACCCCCCGCCCGGTGTCTCGCTGCCCTCGGCCATCACGCCGTGGGCACGCTACGCCGACGCCCGGACGGCTCCGGGCGCGTGGCGCGCCGGCGCAGCTCAAGCTGCAGCGCGGCGCAGAAGCACCGCCGCCGCGACGGCTCCTGTGAGCGCGAGCGCGCCCGCAGCGGCCACGCGCCGGGAGGGAAGCCGCCGGCGCAGGTACCACTTGCCTGCACGCCATACGACATAGCCGAGGAGCCTGTAGCCATCCATCAACCCATGCTACCCGCCGCCGGGCGCCACGCGCGAGCGACGGCGCGGCCCGGCCAGCGGGCGCGCTTTTAGCGGTTGCGCAGCTGCCAGGCGAGCCGCGATTGCAGCGAGAACAGCTCGATGAAGCCGGGCGCTGCCGCCTGCGAGAACAACCCCCCGGAGGGCCCGAAGGAGGCCAGGCTCGCGTCGTACACGGCGTTGGCCGAGGAGCGGGTGATGACCTGCGCCCGGCCCTTGTACAGCTTGACGCCGATCGTGCCGCTGACGCGCTCGTTGACCTGCTCCATGTAGGCGTCCAGGTCGGCGCGCAGCGGCTCCCACCACAGCCCTGCATACACCAGGTAGGCCCAGTGGCGGTCGAGCTCGGGCTTGAACTGGTTCTGGTGGATCGTGCACACGAGCCGCTCGAGCTCCTGGTGAGCGCCCAGCACGATCGTCGCCGCCGGCGCCTCGTAGATGTCGCGTACCTTCAGCCCCACGATGCGGTCCTCGATGTGATCGACGAGCCCGACCCCGTGCCGCGCGCCTAGCTCCGCCAGGCGCCCGATCAGTGGCACCAGCTCCAGCCGCTCGCCGTCCAGCGCCACCGGCAGGCCACGCTCGAACTCGATCACCACCCGCTCGCCCTCGTGCGGCGCGTCCTCCGGCCGCGTGACGAGCCCGAACACGTCGTCCTCGGGCGGGTGCTCGAGGTCCTCGATCCAGCGTCCCTCCGAGGAGCGGCCCCACAGGTTGTCGTCGATCGAGTACGGCACCGCCTCGTTGCCTCCCTTCAGCGGGATTCCATGCTCGCGGGCGTAGGCGATCTCCTCCTCGCGGCCCATCTGCCAGGAGCGCACCGGCGCCAGCAGCTTCAGCTCGGGCGCCAGCGTGGCGACCGTCGCCTCGATCCGCACCTGGTCGTTGCCCTTGCCGGTGCAGCCATGGGCGATCGTCTCGCACCCGGCCTCGCGCGCGCGTTGCACCGCGAGCTTTGCGATCAGCGGCCGTCCGAGCGCGGTGAACAGGGGGTAGCCGCCGCCGTACAGCCCGTTGGCCCTGATCGCGCGCGCGACGTACTCGCGCGCGAACTCCTCGCGCGCGTCCACCACCTGGCAGTCGCGCGCTCCCAGCTGCAGCGCCTTGTCCCTGATCGCCTGGAAGTCCTCGCCGGGCTGGCCGAGGTTCACCGCGAGACAGCTGACTTCGGCACCGTAGCGCTCCTGAATCCACTTCAGCATCACGCTCGTGTCAAGGCCGCCGGAGTACAGCAGCAGCACTCTGTGCACGTGCTCGGGATCGGCCTCGTACGAGGCCGTCGGCGGCGGCGGCGGGCCTGGAGTCTGGTGCTCCACGGGGCGCACAAGGCTACCCGGAAGGGCCGCCGGCGGCCTGGCGAGGCCGCTCCAAGGCGCCGGCCTGAAGCACCGTGCCCAGGCGCGCCAGCGCATCATCGATCTCGGCCGCTGACACGATCAGCGGCGGCAGCAGGCGCACGGCGGTGGGGCCGGTGGCGTTGACGACCAGGCGCTGCTCGAGCAGCGCCTGGCGCACCACCTCCGGCGCCGAGATGTCGAGCTCGCACGCCAGCATCAGCCCGCGACCGCGCGTGCGCAGGACGTGCGGCAGCCGCTGCAGGCCCGCGGCGAGCCGCAGGCCGCGCTCGCGCACGTCCTCGAGCAGGCGCTCATCGCTGGTCAGCGCCAGCGCCGCCAGCGCGGCGGCCGCGATCACCGGCCCGCCCGCGAACGTGGAGCCGTGGTCGCCGGGCGAGAGCACATCGGCCAGCCGCTCGCCGGTGATGAGCGCGCCGATCGGCAGCCCGCCGCCGAGGGCCTTGGCCGCGGTGATGGCATCGGGCCGCACCGCGCTCTGCTCATACGCCCACAGCGTGCCGGTGCGCCCCATCCCGCACTGGATCTCGTCGAAGATGAGCGCCGCGCCGTGCGCGTCGCATGCGCTGCGCGCGGCGCGCAGGCAGTCATCGCTCAAGACGTTGACGCCGCTCTCCCCCTGGATCGGCTCGAGCAGAACGGCCGCGGTGCGTTCGTCGACGGCGCCGGCGAGCGCTTCGGGCTCGGGTGCCACGACGCGAAAGCCCGGTAACAGCGGAGCGAAGGGCGCCTGCTTGGACTCCTGCGGCGTGGCCGATAGGGCGCCATAGGTGCGCCCGTGGAAGGCTCCATGGACCACCACCACATCGCCCGCCGGCTTGGCCTTGCGGGCGAGCTTGATCGCCGCCTCGTTGGCCTCCGCACCCGAGTTGCACAAGTAGGCCTTGCCGCCGAGGCTGAGGTCGACCAGGCGTGCGGCCAGCCGCATCGCGGGCTCGGTGTAGAACAGGTTGCTGGCGTGCATCAGGCGTCCGGTCTGGTCGCGCACCGCCTCGACCACGCGCGGATGGCAGTGGCCCAGGTTGGTCACCGAGATGCCGCTGAGGAAATCCAGGTACTCGTTGCCCTCGTCGTCCCACAGACGCGTGCCTGCGCCGCGCACGAACTCCACCGGCAGGCGAGCGTAGGAGGGGATGACGCTGGCGCGCTCGAGCGCCTGCAGCTCGGCCAGCGTCATGGCGCGCGCAGGCGTGCGCTCACGGCGCCGCCTCGATCTTGGTGCCGACGCCCGCGTCGGTGAACAGCTCGAGCAGCAGCGAGTGCACGATCCGCCCGTCGAGGATGTGCGCCGCGCTCACGCCGCCGTGGATGGCGTCCAGGCAGGCCTCGAGCTTGGGACGCATGCCGCCGGCCAGGCCCGGGAGCGCGTCGCGCACCTGCTCGTCGGTCGCGTGCGCGATCAGGCTGCCGGGATCGGCCGGATCCCGTAGCCAGCCCGGCACGTCGGTCAGGAACAGGAGCTTGTACGCGCCCAGCGCCCCCGCCACCGCGCCGGCCGCCTCATCGGCGTTGACGTTGTAGGAGTGCCCTTCGCGATCGGCGCCGACGGAGGCGATCACCGGGATGTAGTCGCTCGCGATGTGCTCGATCACGCCGACGTTGACACGCTCGATGCGCCCCACGAAGCCGATGTCCTCACCACCCGGAGCGGAGCGGCGCGCGACACGAAACAGCGAGCCGTCGTCGCCCGAGAGGCCAACGGCCGGCTGACCGTGGCGCTGCAGGCGCAGGACGATGTCCTTGTTGACCTTCCCGACGAGCACCATCTTGGCGACCTCGACGGTGCCCTCATCCGACACGCGCAGGCCATCGACGAACTCGACCGGGAGCGCCAGGCGCTCCATGTAGCGCGTGATGTCCGGCCCCCCGCCGTGCACCACGATGGGGTTCAGGCCGACGTACTTGAGCAGCACCACGTCACGGGCGAACTCCTCGCACAGCTCGCGCTCCACCATCGCGGCGCCGCCGTACTTGATCACCACGGTCTTCGAGTGAAACTCCCTGATGTAGGGAAGCGCCTCGAGCAGCGTGCCTACGTCGCGCATCGGGCAATCCTCATGTCGTGTACTCGGCGTTCACGGTCACGTACTCGTGCGACAGGTCTGAGAAGTACACCTCGGTCTCTGCTCCCTCACCGGGCAGCCCGAGCTCGATCTCGATCTCCGCACCCGCGACCGCCTGCCGCAGCCCTTGCTCCTCATAGGGCACCGCCGCGCCCGAGGCACAGACCTGGATCCCCTCGATCGCGATGTCGAGCGCCAGCGGCGCCGTGCCCGGCAGGGCAGCGCCCACGGCCTGCGCCATGCGCCCCCAGTTGGGGTCGCCGCCGTGCAGCGCGGCCTTGACCAGCGGGGAGTTCGCCACCGCGCGCGCGGCCGCCTCCGCGTTGCGCTCGTTTCCCCCGCGCACGATCACGCGCGCGATTCGCCGCGCCCCCTCTCCGTCGGCGACCATCATGATCGCCAGCGCGCGCAACAGCGCGTCGAGCGCCTCGCCGAAGCGCAGCTCATCCTCGCTCTCCGGCGCGATCGCCACGCCGCTCGCGCCGGAGCACATCAGGATCGCCGCGTCGTTGGTCGACAGCTGTCCGTCGACCGAGATGCGCTCGAAGGACCTCTTCGCGCACACGCCCAGCAGCAGCTCGGCCGTCTCCGGCCGCAGCGCTGCGTCGGTCTCGACGAAGCACAGCATCGTGCCAAAGCGCGGGGAGATCATGCCCGCGCCCTTGCACTGCGCGCTCAGGCGAACCATGCCCGAGGGCAGCGTCAGCTCGAGATTGGCTCGCTTCTCAGCGCGGTCGGTCGTCTGGATCGCTCGCTGGAAGCTCTCGTCTCCGTGCGCGCTCAGGCGCGAGCAGGCCTGCAGGATGCCTTTCAGCATCGCCTCGACCGGCAGGTGGTGGCTGATCGCGCCCGTCGAGGCGAGCGCCACCTCGGCGGGGTCCAGCGCGAGCGCGAGCGCCGCCGCGCCCTGCGTCTTGGCGGCGTCGTCGAGGCCGCGCGCGCCGGTGGCCGCGTTCGCGCAGCCCGAGTTGGCGAGCACCGCGCGCAGCGCGTCCAGGCGGCATCGCTCCCGGCATAGCAGCACTGGCGCCGCCGCCGTGCCGCTCGCGGTGAAGCGGGCCGCGCTGGCCGGAGCGTCGTCATCGCACACGAGCACGCCCAGATCGAGGTTGCCGCTCGGCTTGATCCCGCAGGCGACGCCGGCGGCGCGAAAGCCGCGTGGAAGACCGGCCTGCGGGCCGAGGTCTCGCGCGTGCGGCGGGGCGCAGCTCCAGCGCGAGCCAAAGATCCCTGGCGCGGGCGGCCCGGCCACGTCCGCGCCGGCAGTGTGCGCGCCCGCCCGATCGGCCCGCGCGGCGCCGGCGTGGACGGGATCGGCCTGGGGGTGCCTGCCTGCGCGGCCGTTCACGGCAGGCCTTCCGTCTCGGGAATGTCGAACATCACGTTCAGGTTCTGGATCGCCTGCGAGGAGGTTCCCTTCCACAGGTTGTCGATTGCCGAGAGCACCACGAGCTTGCCCGTGTGGCCGTCGGCGGCGGCGAACACGCGGCAGAAGTTGGTCGCGAACACGTCGCGCGTTCCAGGCGGGGCCTCGGCGACTTCGACAAACGGCTCGTGCAGGTAGGCCTCGCGATAGAGCGCGCGCAGCTCTTCCTCGCTCACGCCGCGGCTCGGCGTGACATAGCAGCTCGCCAGCTCGCCCTGGTCCAGGGGCACGAGGTGCGCCTGGAACTGGACCCGGAGCTCGGCGCCGAGCAGACCGAGCTGCTCCTCGATCTCGGGGGTGTGACGGTGGGCTGCGACCTTGTACGGAAGGATGTTCTCGCCTGCCATCGACAGGTGCGTGGTCTCCTCGCCGGCCCCGCGACCGGCCCCCGACACGCCCTGCTTGGCGTCGACCACGACGTCGGAGATCAGGCCGACTCGCGCCAGCGGCGCCAACCCCAGGACGGCCGCGGTCGGGTAGCAGCCCGGGTTGGCGACGATCGCCGCGCCGGCGATCTGCTCGCGGTGCAGCTCAGTCAACCCGTACACCGCCTCGCTCATCAGCTCTGGGCACGGGTGCTCGCCATACCAATGCTGATAGGTCGACAGCGAGCGGAGCCTGAAGTCGGCGCTGAGATCGACGACGCGCGCCCCGCGCGCGTGCAGCGCCGCCACCGTGGGCGCAGCGGCGGCGTGCGGATAGGCGACGATCGCGGCGTCGATGCCTTCGAGGCGCTCCGGCTCGAGCTGCTGGACCGCGAGCGGGACCCTGTAGCGCGGATACAGCTCGTCCAGCGCTCGCCCGTGGTTGGAGCGCCCGGTCACGGCCGCGAGCTCAAAGCGCGGATGGCGCCACAACAGGTCCGCGGCCAGCGCTCCCGCGAACCCGGTCGCGCCGGCGACGATGACCCGCGGCGCGGTCCCGGCGAGCGGCTGCTCAGCCACGCAGCTCGCCCCCCAGCCGGCCGAGGGCGGCCACGATCCGCTCTCGGGCGGGCGCGACGTCCTCGTCGGTGAGCGTCCTGTCCGGGGCGCGAAAGGACAGCGCCAGCGCGAGCGAGCGCCGGCCCTCGCCGACCTGCTCGCCGGTGTAGACGTCGAACAGGCTCACCTGCTCGAGCATCTCCCCCGCCGCGCCGCGCACCGCCTGCAGCACCTCCGCCGCGGCAACGGCCTCCGGCAGCGCCACCGCGAGGTCCTGGCGCAGGGGAGGAACCGAGGCGAACGCCCTGAACGTGACCGTCGCCGGCGCGGCCTGCGCGAGCTTCCCCAGGTCCACCGAGAACACCGCCGCTCGCTCCAGGTCCCAGGCCGATGCCACGAGCGGGTGCAGCTCGCCGATGAAACCGAGCTCGCCGGCTGTCGCTGACTCGCCGGTCAGGAGCACGGCCGCGCTTCGGCCCGGGTGCAGGAACGGCCACTGGCGCGGCTCGACCGCCCACGCGACGCGGAGCTTGTCGAGCAGGGCATCGAGCAGCGCCTTGGCCGAGAAGAAGTCCGCCTCACCCGGCGCACCGCGCCAGGAGCGCGGCGTGAGCGTGCCGCTGAGCAGCGCGCCCAGCTCGTGGCGCTCGTCGACCGTCTCGCCGGCCTGCGACCAGGCGAACACGGCGCCCGACTCGAAGATCGCGATGTCGGGTCCGTTGTGGAACAGGTTGTGACGCGCAGCATCGAGCAGCGAGCCGAGCAGCGTGGGCCGCATGAGCGACTGCGCATCCGAGAGCGGGTTGCGCAAGCGCACCGCGCGGCGCAGCTCGTGTCCGGGCGGCAGCAGCAGCCGGTCGAGCAGCTGCGGGCCGGCGAAGCTCCAGCCGGCTATCTCGTGCAGCCCGCGGCCGGCCAGCGCCTCCTCGGCCGATCGGCGCGCCCGCTGAGCGTGCGTGAGCTGGCCCGCCGCCCCGCGCCGTGCCGGCAGCGTGGCGGGGATGTGCTCGAGGCCGTGCAGGCGCGCGACCTCCTCGATTAGGTCGATCTCGCGCGTGACGTCATCGCGGCGCAGCGACGGCACGGTCACCTCGAGGCCGTCCTCGGCGGGCTCGCTGTGGAAGGCGAGCCGGCCCAGGATCCGCATCTGGCGCTCGCGCGCCACGGGCACACCGAGGATCGCCCCCACTCGGGCCTCGCGCAGGCGCAGCACGCGCGGCGGGGCGGGCTGCCATGCGACATCGATCGTGCCGTCGCCGAGGCTTGCGCCGCAGGCCTCGAGCATCAAGCGGCTGGCGACCGCCTGCGCGTGCATGCACTGCTCGGGCTGGAGCCCCTTCTCGAAGCGCGCCGAGGCCTCGCTGCGCAGGCCGAGGCGCGCGGAGGAGCGGTGGATGTTCGGCCCGTCCCAGGTCGCGGCCTCGAGCAGCACCCTGCGGGTGCCGGCCGACACCTCCGAGCGCGCGCCCCCCATCAGCCCCGCGATCGAGGTCGGTCCCTCGGCGTCCTCGATCACGACCACGTCCTCGTCGAGCGTGCGCGTCTGCCCGTCGAGCGTCTGCAGCTGCTCGCCGGGCCGGGCGCGGCGCACGGTCAGCCGCGCGCCGGCGACGCGGTCGAGGTCGAAGGCGTGCAGCGGCTGGCCGGTGAGCAGCATCACGTAGTTGGTGATGTCGACGACGTTGTTGATCGGACGCTGCCCGGCGGCCAGCAGCCTGGCCCGCAGCCAGGCCGGGGAGGGCCCGATCGAGACGCCCTCGAACACGCGTGCGGTGAAGCGGCGGCACAGGTCCGGGCACAAGACGGCGACCGTGGCGCCGTCTGGCATCCCGCCGCGGCCGGGATCGTCCTCCCACGGCGCGCGCGACAGCGGCGCGCCGCTGGCGGCGTGCAGCTCGCGCGCCACCCCGTACACGCCGAGGCAGTCCGGGCGGTTGGGGGTCACCTCGAGCTCGAGCACCTCGGTGGCGATCGGAAGCAGGTCCGCCAGCGGCGTCCCGGGCGCGAACTCCGCGTCGAGCGCGAGCTCGTCGAGGACCAGGATTCCCGCACCGTCGTGACCCAAGCCGAGCTCGCTCTCGGCGAGGATCATGCCCTCCGAGACCACGCCCCGCAGCGTCGCCCGCCGCAGCGTGGAGCCATCCGGCATGACCGCTCCGGGCCGCGCCACCGCCACGGTCTGCCCGGCCGCCACGTTGGGGGCTCCGCATACGATCGTCGCCGGCGCCTCCGCCCGCTCGTCGCCGAGGTCGACCTTGCACACCTTCAACCGGTCGGCGTCGTGGTGGGGCTCGACCTCCAGCACACGCCCGACGAGGAAGTGCTCGAGCGCCGCCACGCCGTAGTGGTGGACCGCCTCGACCTTCGTCCCGGTCATCGTCAGGCGCTCGGCGACGCCGCCGACGTCGAGCTCGGGATCGCAGTATTCGCGCAGCCAGGTGAGCGGAGCCCTCATCCGAACTGCTCCAGGAAGCGCAGGTCGTTCTCGTAGTAGAGCCGCAAGTCGGGGATGCCGTGCTTCAGCATCGCGATCCGCTCGACGCCGAGGCCCCACGCGAAGCCCTGCACCCGCTCGGGGTCATAGCCCGGTGCGTTGCGCTCGCTCGTGGGCACGTACGCGTACACGTTTGGGTCGACCTCGCCCGCGCCGAGCACCTCGAGCCAGCCCTCGCCCTTGCACAGATGGCAGCGCGCCCCGTCGGCGCGAAAGCCCCTGCCCTCGCAGTTGAAGCAAGACACGTCGACCTCCACGCTGGGCTCGGTGAAGGGAAAGAAGTGCGGGCGCAGCCGCACCTCGCGCGCGTCTCCGAACACCGCCCGCGCGAACGCCAGCAGCGTGCCCTTGAGATCCGCGAGAGTGATGTCCTCATCCACCGCCAGACCCTCGATCTGGTGGAACTGCGGCGTGTGCGTGGCATCGGAGTCGGGCCGATAGACCCGTCCGGGGATGACCACGTACAGCGGTGGTGGGTGGCTCTCCATCACGCGCACCTGCATCGGTGAGGTGTGCGTCCTCAAGACCAGCTCCGATGCAGCGCCGGAGGCGCCCGGCGATGCGCCGTCTTCCTCGCCGCGCCCGGCTGCTGCCGGCGGAGCTACGTAGAAGGTGTCGCTCGGTGCTCGCGCGGGGTGCGTCGGGCTGTGGTTGAGCGCGTCGAAGTTGTAGTGCACGGTCTCCACCTCGGGTCCCTCGACGACAGTGAAGCCGAGGCCCAGGAAGATGTCTTCGAGCTCGCGCCGCGTGGCCGTCAGCAGGTGCAGCCGTCCGATCGGCTGGGGCGGAGCGCCCGGCAGGGTCACGTCCACGCGGTCGCTCTCGAGCAGGCTGCCTAGCTCGGCCGAGCGCAGCTCGGCAGCGCGCCGCTCGAGCATCTCCTCCAGCGCGTGCCGCGCCTGGTTGGCGGCGGCGCCCACCGCGGCGCGCTGCTCGGCTGGCAGCTCGGCCACTCCGCGCAGCAGCTGTGGCAGCTGCGCCCGGCGCCCGAGGTGGCGCACGCGCAGCTCCTGCAGCGCCTCCGCCGACCCTGCCGCGGCGATCTCGGCTTCGGCTTTGCTTCGCAGCTGCTCGACCCGCTCGATCATGACGCCCGGACCCTAGATGACGCCGGGGCGTCCGACGCCTGGCGCGTGAGCTCATACAGCGCGACGGTGGCGGCCATCGCCGCGTTGAGCGACTCCGCCGCGATCGCCAGGCGCGCGCTGCGCTCGCACGCCGCCACGATCGCCGGCGGCAGCCCCTCTCGCTCGCCTCCGACGAGCACGGTGCGCGCGCCAGCCGCATCGTCCCGCGCTTCGCGCAGCGCCTGGGCTGCGTCCGGAACGAGCGCGATGCGCTCGCCGGGCAGCTCACGCACGTCGAGTACGCGCGCCAGGTTCACCGTGAAGATCGCCCCCATGCTCGCGCGCACCGCCTTTGGTGAGTGGGGGTCGGCGCAGCCGGGGCCGAGCGCCACGCAGGATGCGCCGAACGCGTGCGCTGAGCGCAGCACCGTGCCGATGTTGCCGGGGTCCGCGACGCCGTGCAGGTACACGCACAGCGGTCCCGCGGCCTCGCTCCAGAGCTGCTCGTAGACGCCGATCACCCGGGTCCCGGAGGCGAGCGTGGAGATCGTCTTGAGCGCGTCGGGCAGCACGTCGTGGAAGCCCTCCCCGCCGAGTCCCGAACCGCTGAGTCGGTAGCCCTCGAGCGGCACGCGCCCGGCACGCCGGGCCGCGCCGATCAGATCCTCGCCCTCGGCCACGAACCTGCCGCTGCGCTCACGCTCGCTGCGGCGCTGCAGCCGGCGCAGCGACTTCAGGCGGGGGTTGTGCGGTGAGGCGATCATCGTCATGGGCTGGTGGCGGCGGGGAATCGGTTGCGGTGTCGTGGTCTGTTGCTAGTGCTTGGGATCCAGAGAAAGACAACGGGCGCCGTTCCTTGCAGGAGCGACGCCCGGAGGCCTGGATGTCGATCGCCGGGGGCGGCCCGGCATGAGCCGGTGCTCAGGCGCTCGACGCCTCGCGGGCGAGCTCGGCAAAACGTCGGAACGTGTCGGCGTCGCGCACGGCGATGTCCGCCAGCATCTTGCGGTCGACCTCGACGCCGGCGAGCGAGAGGCCGTGCATCAGCTGCGAGTAGCTCATGCCGTTGCTGCGCGCCGCGGCGTTGATGCGGGTGATCCACAGGCGCCGGAAGTCGCGCTTGCGGTTGCGTCGGTCGCGGTAGGCATACGCGTCGGCCTTCATCAAGGCCTCCTTGGCGCGCTTGTAGTTCGAGTGCGCCTCCCCGCGGAAGCCCTTCGTCAGCGCGAGCGTGGCGCGGCGCTTCTTGCGCGCATGGATGGAGCGCTTGACGCGCGTCATTTGGACGCCCCCAGCATGCGCTTCACACGCGTGGCGTCGTGTGCGGAGATCCGGGCCGGGCGGCCGTGCGCGCGCTTGCGTTTGGCGGTCTTCTTCTCGAGGATGTGGGACGTGAACGCGTGACGTCCGCGGAGCTTGCCGCGGGAGGTGAGCTTGAAGCGCTTCTTGGCGCCGGAGTGCGTCTTCATCTTGGGCACGATCGCTGCGCCGATTATGCCACGGGGCTGCTCGCCGGCGGGCTGGCGCCGGTGGGCGGCGGCGTGTCGGCGACGGCGCCGGGCGAGGTCCCACCGGTCGCGCCGTCGGAGGTCGCGCCGGGCGAGGTCCCACCGGCCGCGCCGTCGGAGGCCGCGCCGTCGAGCTTGACCTGGGCGTCGGCGGCGCCGCGCGCACCGTTCGCGGCCTCGCCCGAGCTCGCGGCGGGGTCGACCCGCCCCGCGAGCACCGCCTTGGAGGGCGCCATCAGCATCGTCATGTTGCGCCCTTCCTGCGTCGGATGCTGCTCTATCACGCCGAGCTCGGCGAGCTCCTCGGCGAGCCGGTCGAGGATCGCGGTCCCACGCTCGGGGTGCGTGACCTCGCGCCCGCGAAACATGATCGTGATCTTGACCTTGTCCTTGTGGCGCAGGAACCGCTCGACGTGTTGCTTCTTGGTGTCGTAGTCGTGCTGGGCGATCTTGGGCCGGAACTTGATCTCGCGCACCGTGATCTGCTGCTGGTGCTTGCGAGCCTGCTTCTGCTTCTGGGCCTGCTCGTACTTGTACTTGGAGTAGTCGAGCACGCGCGCCACCGGAGGGCGCGCCTCCGGGGCCACCTCGACGAGGTCGAGTTCCCGCTCCTGCGCGAAGCTGAGGGCGTCTGCCGTCTTCATCACGCCGACCTGATTGCCCTCGTCGTCGATCAGGCGCACCTCGGGCACGCGAATGCGGTCGTTGATCCGAGTGCTATCCCGCTCAGGCGGGCGTCGGTCGAACCTGCGGGGGACCGACACTAGCTGTGTTGACGGCGCGTCAAGCGGATGCTAAGTGTCGCGCACTGAAAATTTGCGGGGCTTCAACGGGGTCGAGTATAGCCGCCGCGCAGACGCTCACCAAACTGGGCAACCGACAGGCTGCCGGTGTCTCCCGCGCGGTGCTCGCGCACCGCCACCGTCCCGTCGCGCTGCTCGCGCTCGCCGACCACGAGCATGTAGGGGACCTTCCGCAGCTCGCCATCGCGGATCTTGCGCGCGACCGACTCGTTGCGCGCGTCCAGCTCCACGCGCGCCCCCCCCGCGCGCAGCCGCTCGGCCACGGAGGCGCCGTACTCGTTGAAGCGATCGGACACCGGCAGCACAATCACCTGCACGGGCGCGAGCCAGAGCGGAAACTCACCGGCGTAGTGCTCGATCAGGATGCCGATGAAGCGCTCGAACGATCCCAGCAGCGCACGATGGATCATCGCCGGGCGGTGCTCGGCGTTGTCGGCGCCCGTGTACAGCATGTCGAAGCGCTCGGGCATCGCGTAGTCCAGCTGCACCGTGCCCAGCTGCCAGGAGCGCCCGATCGAGTCGGTCATGTGCAGGTCGATCTTCGGCCCGTAGAAGGCCCCCTCGCCGGGATTGAGCTCGTAGGCGAGCTCGAGCGCGTCGAGCGCGCCCGCGAGCGCCGCCTCGGCGCGGTCCCACATCTCGTCCGTGCCGATGCGCTGCTCGGGCCGCGTGGACAGCTCGAGGCGGGGCTCGAAGCCGAACAGCTGATACAGGGCAAAGCCAAAGCGCAGGCACTCCCCCACCTCGTGCTCGACCTGCTCATCGGTGCAGAAGATGTGCGCGTCGTCCTGCGTTATGTGACGCACTCGCAGCAGGCCGTGCAGGACGCCGCTGGGCTCGTGCCGATGCACCAGCCCGGCCTCCGACAGGCGCACGGGCAGGTCGCGGTAGGAGCGCCGGGTCGCGTTGAAGATCTGGATGTGCGCCGGGCAGTTCATCGGCTTGAGGCCCAGCGGGCGCTTCTCGACCTCGGTGAAGTACATGTTGTCGCGGTACTTCTCCCAGTGGCCAGACTGGCGGAACAGCTCGACGTCGTAGAGGATCGGCGTGCGCACCTCCTCATACCCGCGCGCGCGGTTCTCGCTGCGCCACAGGTCCGTCAGCACGTTCCAGATCGCCGTCCCCGCGGGCTTCCAGAAGGGGCTGCCGGGCGAGAGCTCGGAGAACATGAACAGATCCAGCTCGCGCCCGAGCTTGCGGTGATCGCGCGCCCTGGCCTCCTCCAGGCGGCGCTCGTGCTCGGCGAGCTCCGCCCTGGAGAAGAAGGCGGTGCCGTAGATGCGGGTGAGCATCGTGCGCGAGGAATCCCCGCGCCAGTACGCGCCCGCGACGGACTGCAGCTTGAACGCGCCCACGCTGGCCGTGCTGGGCGCGTGGGGGCCGCGGCAGAGGTCGGTGAACGGGCCGTTCGTGTACAGGGACACGCTCCGCAGCGGGCGGTCGTGAGCGGCGGCCTTGACCAGGTCGTCGATCAGCTCGACCTTGTAGTCCTGCCCCTGCGCGGCAAAGCGCTCCCGCGCGTGCTGGGGCGAGACCTCGGCTCGCTCGAACGGCTCCGCGGCCTGGATGTGGGCGCGCATGCGGTCTTCGATGCGGGGGAAATCGGCCTCGGAGACGACCGTGCCGTCGGGAAACTCGAAGTCGTAGTAGAAGCCGTCCTCGATCGGCGGCCCGATCGAGATCTTCACTCCCGGGTACAGCTCCATCACCGCGGTGGCGAGCACATGCGCGGCGTCGTGTCTGATCAACTCAAGCGCCGGCGCGCCACTGCGGCTGGTGATGACCGACAGCCGCGCTCCGTCCGGCACCGGGCGGGCGAGATCGCGCACCTCCCCGTCCTCGCCCGCCTCCGGATGGCTGACCTTGACCGCCAGCGCGGCGCGCGCCAGGCCCGCGCCGATCGCCGCGGCGGCGTCGGCGCCCGTGGCGCCATCCTGAAGCTCCAGCGTCGCCCCGTCGGGCAGAGTCAGCGTAACTGCCATCTCAGCGGTGCAGGCTACTGGCCGGAGGCGCGAGCGAGCCGGCGGGGGCGCGCCACGACGGCGGGCGCGTGGCGGAGCGCGCTAGGCGACCATCGCGCCGCCGGCGCCACTGCGTGCACCACTTTTACGTGGGCGTCCGCGCGGTGACCGCCCACACCCGGTGCGGCACCACGAGCGGGTCGTCGCTGAAACGCTCGAGCAGCAGCCTGTGTAGCTCGTGCGAGCAGCGCGCCACCGCGCCCGCTTGGAGCGTGCCGGCGACCGGTGCGCTCGCGCGCACGCGGCCCACCCATGCCTCGTGCGAGTAGAGGACATCGACGTCGAACGAAAATGTCTCGATGCAGGTGAAGCGCGCGTCCTGCAGATCGGTCAGCCACTGCGGATACAGGCCGGCGCGCCCGGCGAACGGCCACTCGGGCGTGTGGCGCAGGATCAGTTGCTCGGTGGCCGAGACCACGTTTCCCGCCAGCGGAAGCCAATCGAAGTGCGCGATGACGACGCTGCCGCCCGGGGTCAGCAGGCGCGCGACCTCGCGGGCGGC
>Ga0066709_100000085_pt1 | contig 32949 bp, 30 predicted proteins | sample GraSoiAngelo_158_FD_79665 | JGI IMG/M metagenome (GOLD analysis project Ga0066709, IMG submission 79665) | Grasslands soil microbial communities from the Angelo Coastal Reserve, California, USA - 14_1009_16_30cm | ecosystem: Environmental > Terrestrial > Soil > Grasslands | place: USA...
CCGGGCAATCCGGGGCGCGGGTCCACGGTGCAGTCGACTGCGTCGGGCGTTCCGGTCGGCGTTTTAAACCTCCAGGGGCAGGTGTTCATGCCGGCCCACGCGGACTCTCCTTTCCGCGTCGCGGACGAGGAGCTCGCGCGGATGGGAGAGGCCAAAGTCATCGTGGTCGACATGCACGCCGAGGCGACATCCGAGAAAGTCGCCATCGGATGGTATCTGGACGGGCGTGTCTCCGCCGTCCTCGGCACCCATACGCACGTCCAGACGGCCGACGAGACCGTGCGTCCGGGCGGCACCGCGTACCTGACGGACGCGGGAATGACCGGCGCTTATGACGGCGTGATCGGCTTCGCGCGCGACCGCATCATCGAGAAGTTTCTCTCCCAGACTCCCAGAGCCTTCGAGACAGCCAAGAGAGACATCCGACTCTGCGGCGCACTCGTCGAGGTGGACGAGGCGACCGGCCGCGCCACCGGAATCGAGCGGATCGCGGTGAAGGTGGAGTGACGAGAACCGGTCATGACCCGAATAAGGGGACAGACTTATTTTTCGAGCCTTGAAGGTGAGGCGGAAAATGGAAAATAAGTCTGTCCCCATTTCCCCATTTCCCTCGCTTCGGTCGGGACGACAATGCGGTGAATGAGTCTAGAGAAAAGCTCTCTGCTATCGTGACGAGCTTCAACGAGGCGGTCAACATCAAGGAGTGCCTCGAGAGCGTGGCGTTCGCCGACGAGGTGCTCCTCGTCGACTCGTTCTCGACCGACTCGACCCTCGACCTCGCCCGGCAGGTTCCGGGCGTCCGGATCCTTCAGCGCGAGTACTTCGGATCGGCGGCGCAGAAGAACTGGGCGATGGACCAGACCGTCTGCCCATGGGTACTGATCGTCGACGCCGACGAGCGCGTCACGCCCGGTCTCGCGCGCGAGATCCGGGACCTGCTCGTGCGCGGGCCGGAGGCGAGCTACTACTCGATCCGGCGCCGGAACCTCTTTCTCGACCGGCTCATCCGCCACTCGGGCTGGTCCACCGACAGGGTCGTCCGCCTGCTGCGCCGCGGCGCGGCGCGCTATCCGCGCCGGAGGGTCCACGCTGACATCCAGCCCGAAGGCGCCGCCCCGACGCTGCGCAATCCGTTGCTCCACTACACTTTCCGGTCGCTCGGCCAGTATCTGGAGAAGCTCCACCGGTACGCGGAGTGGGGCGCCGCGGACGCCTACCGGCGGGGGAAGCGTTCCGGCGCTCTACAGCTCTTTTTCCGTCCGGCCTGGAGGTTCGTGCGGATGTACGTGTTTCAAGCGGGGTTCCTGGACGGCCGCCACGGTCTGGTTCTCTGCACGCTCCAGGCGTACGGCGTTTTTCTCAAGTGGGCGAAGCTCTGGGAGTGGCGCCGGTTCGACCAGAACGGGTGGCGGTTCGAGCTCCCCGCCTACGACGAGTCCGACGAAACGTGGGAGGGCGCGGCGAGCGCCGCGGACTGACGCCGATGTTCCAACGGAAAAAACCGGAGCTGCCGCTCCATCCGGGCGACGAGGCTCCCGACTTCGCGCTGCCCGACTCGACCGGCGCCCTGCGGCGCCTCTCCGAATTCCGCGGTCGCAACGTCGTGCTCTGGTTCTATCCGAAAGCGCGAACTCCCGGGTGAACGATGGAAGGCCGCGGGTTCCGCGAGCTAGCCGCCGAGTTCGAGAAGGCAAATGCGCAGGTTCTCGGGATTTCCTTCGATCCCGTGGAGACGAACGCCACGTTCGCCCGGAAAGAGGCTTTTCCTTTTCCGCTCCTGTCGGACGAACAGCGCGCGGTCGGCCTGGCCTACGGCGCGTGTGACTCGCCGGACGCGCGCTCCGCGCGGCGGATCAGCTACGTGATCGGAGGGGACGGACGCATCCGGGCTGCTTATCCGGCGATCTCGCCCGCGTCCCACGCGCGGGAGGTCCTCGCGTTTCTCGCCGAGAGCCGCTCGTAGAACCGGCGGGCCTCCCGCGCGAACGCTTCCGGACCGAACTCGAGCGCCCGCCGCCGGCCCTGCTCGCCCATCCGGACTCGCTCTTCCGGCGAATCGTACAGGCGCTCGAGCGCGGGTCCCACGTCGGTTTCGCTTCCGACGATGAGGCCCTCGCGACCGTCCGTGACGAGATCCGCCACGCCCGGCACGTCCCGGGCGACCACGGGAACGCCCGACGCCATTGCTTCGAGGAGCGCCCGCTGGCCCTGTTCCGATCCGGACGCGGTGAAGAGAAAAACGTCCATCGCGCGGTAGAGCCCGGGCAGGCCGTCTTCCTCGTAGCCCGCCCAGAAATTTCGGTCCGCCGTTCCGAGCGATGCCGCGAGCGCCTCGAGCTCTCGCCGCAGCTCTCCCTTTCCGACGTGAAGGAGAACCGCGTCGGCCGGCAGCTCCCGCGCCGATTGAATGGCCTCTCGATGACCGCGTCCCGCCGCGATCTTTCCGACGGTGCCCACGACGAACCTTTTACCGGGCATTCCCAGCGCGCGGAGCCGGTCCTCCGGCGCCTTCCCGGGCCGGAACCGCTCTCCGTCGACGACCGCCGGATGCACGGGGCCGGGCCGCTCGAGGCGGGCGGCGATCTCGCGGTTGGACGACGCGAATGCGTCCGTCCGGCGAAGGAGAGCGCGCGAAAGAACGTCGCGGCGCACGGCGTCGACGTGATGAAAGGTGCGCGCGAGGAGGATCCCCGTACGCCGCACGGCCGCCGCGCCGACGAAATGGTCGTGGGAGAGATGGCAGTGCACGACGTCGAAGCTCTCGCGGATAAGGGTGTCCTTGAGGAAGCGGACGTCCCGCCGGACGCCGAGCGGGGTCCGGGAGCGGGACAGGAGCGGCCGTGCCCAGCCGAGCGGCATCAGCCGCTCGGCGAGAGGCGTGTCGCGGACGAAGCCGAACTGCGCTTCCACGCCGGCCGCGACGAGCGCGGCCGTCTGGTCGAAGACGACCGCGGCGGCGCCGGTCCATTTCTCGCCCGCCACGAGCTGCAGAATGCGCACGAAAAGAAGGTATCAGCACGGCCGACCCCCGATCCGGAATGACAGTAAACTCCTCTCGATGCCGGTCGATCCGGAGCTGCTCGCAATCCTCGTCTGCCCCAAGACGAAGGGCCCGCTCGAGCTCGTCGACCTGAACGACGCAACGCGCCTCGCCCTGATCGAGAAATACCGTGAGAAGTTCCGGGACGAGGAGCCCGTCGTCACGCAGGGCCTCTACTCGAAGATGGCGGACCTCGTGTATCCGATCGTTTCGGACATACCGGTCATGCTGATCGACGAAGCGCTGCCCGCGGCGGGCGTGAGACGTGAGACGTAAGACGTAGAGGTTTTTCATCCGAAGAGCTCTCTTCCCGCTCCTCGTTACCTTCGCTCTCCTTTCCTCGCAGATCTCGATCGCCTACGGCCTCTTCATCCTCCTCGCCGCGGGCTGGGTCGCCACCGGCTGGCGGCTCGCGAGCGTTCGCCGCGCGCTCGCGCATCCCCTGACCGCCCTGGCGGCGGCGTTCGCGCTCTTGGTGGTCCTGTCGGTCGTCTTCTCGGCCGATCCGGCGACGAGCGTGCGCGCGCTGCCCAGCCTCTCCCTCTTTCTCCTGCTGCCGATCTCGATCGACCTGGTCGACAGCGTGCGCCGCGCCCGGACGATTCTTCTCGCCGTCGCGGCGAGCGGGACGGCGATGGCGCTCCTGGGGCTCGTTCAGCTCGCGCGCGGAGGTTCGCATCTCCAGAGCCGGATCCACGCCAACCTGTCGCATTACATGACGCTCTCGGGACTGACGCTGCTCGCGGGGTGCGTGCTTCTCGGGTATTTTTTCGAGGGCCGCGGCCGACAGCGCTGGGTGGGCCTTGCCGCGCTCGTCCCGTTCGCGGCCATGGTCTTCACCCTGACGCGCGGCGCGTACGTCGGTTCGATCGTGGCTGTCGCCGCTTACCTGGCCCTCCGCCGCCCGCTCGGGCTCCTCGTGCTGGCGCCGGCGCTCGTGGCGATCTTCCTGGTCCTTCCGGCCGGAATCCGGGAACGCGCGGCGTCGATTGCCGATCCCGCCGACACCACGAACCGCGACCGGATCGCGATGGCCGACGCGGGAGTCCGAATGATCGTGGACCGCCCGATCTTCGGACTCGGTCCGGAGCTCGTGAAGCCCTACTACACCCTTTACCGCGATCCCGAAGCGCCCCGCTGGAGGGTTCCGCACCTTCACGACAACGTTCTTCAGATCGCGGCGGCAAACGGGGTCTTCGCCGCGGCCGCCTACCTCGGAATGCTGGCGCTCTTCTTCGCGCGCGCCGGCCGGCTCCTTCGAAGAAATGTGGATCCGACCCCCTTCGGCGATCAGACCCTGGTCGCGGCGGCGGCATTCCTGGGCGTCGCGGCCGTGACCGTCGCCGGCCTCTTCGAGTACAACTTCGGCGACAAGGAAGTACTGATGGCCACGCTCCTTCTTCTCGCCCTTCCGTTCTCGCGCGGGATGACGGAATCCGGCGAGCGTTCGCCCCGGATACAATCGTGAGCGGGATGTATCCCCGTCCGGTTCCGGCCGCCGCGCCTCCACGCCCTTATACGGTCTCGGAGCTTCTCGCCGAGGTGGGCGGCAGCCTGCGCGCGTCGTGGCGCGACGTCGCGGTGACGGGGGAGATCGGCCGGTGGGAGGTGCGCGGCGGTCACGGTTACTTCACCCTGAAGGACCGCACGGGTTGCCTGAATGCGATCATTTTCGCGTCCGATCGGGAGCGCATCCCGTTCCGGGTCGAGCCGGGCCTGGAAGTCGTCGCGCGCGGCTCGCTCGACCTGTGGCCTCCGCAGGGCAAGTTCCAGCTGAAGACCTATCAGATCGAGCCGGTCGGGGCCGGCGCCCTGCAGCTCGCTTTCGAGCAGCTGAAGGCGCTGCTCGCGGCCGAGGGCCTGTTCGACGCCTCCCGCAAACGGCGGATCCCGCTCTTCCCGAGGTCGATCGGCCTCGTGACGTCGCCCGAGGGAGCCGCGATTCGCGACATCGTCAACGTGCTCCGACGCCGGCACGACGGCCTCGCGATCACGATCTATCCGGCGCGCGTTCAGGGCGTCGGCGCCGCGGCGGAGATCGCCGAAGGGATCCGGGCCTTCAACCGGCGGGGCGGGTTCGACGTTCTCATCGTCACCCGCGGAGGCGGATCGCCCGAGGACCTCGCGCCGTTCAATGACGAACGGGTCGCGCGCGCGCTCGCCGCCTCCCGCATCCCGACGATCTCGGCCGTCGGTCACGAGACCGACGTCTCGATCGCCGACCTCGCGGCGGACCTGCGCGCCGCGACGCCATCGGCCGCCGCGGAGCTCGTGGTCGAAAGGAAAGAGGAGCTCTGCCGCCGCGCGGAAGGCTGGCGGGTCCGCGTCGAACGGGCGATCCGGTCGCGCCTCGCGCTCGCCGGGGCACGCGTGTCTGGAGAAAAGAGGGCCGAGGGTCTGCTGCGATTCCGCTACCGGCTGCGCGAGCGCCGCGAACGCGTCGCGCAGGACCTGGGCGCGCTGAAGTCGGCGCTCGAGCGCCGCCCTGCCCGTCTCGCCGCACGGCTCGAGAGCGCCCGGCGCGCCCTCGCCGCTTTTCCGAGGATGGCGGAGCTCTCCCGCAAGGCCGACGCCGTCGCGAACCGGCGCCGGCAGCTCGAAGATCGGATGGGCTTTTCGCTCGCCCAGCGCACCGGACAGCTGCGCGACTGCGGCGAAAAGCTCGGCCTCGTGAACCCGTTCGCAATCCTGGCCCGCGGGTACGCCGTCGCTTATCGGGAGGGAACGAAGTTTCCGCTCCTCTCGGCCGAGTCGGTTCGACCCGGCGAGAGGATCCGGGTCCGGCTCCACGAAGGAGAGCTTCGCGCGATCGTCCGCGGGGTGCCGGTTCCGCGACCGGCGCGGCCGGCCGACGGCGACTTCGGGCCGCTCTTCTCGGACGCGACGGAGGACAACCCGTGACGACGCGCGTTTCGAGAAGAGAGCGCAGCTTCGAAGAAGCGATGGAGCGGCTCGAAGCGATCGTCTCGGAGATCGAATCCGACGAGCTCGGCCTGGAGAAGCAATTCGAGCTCTTCAAGGAGGGCATGGCCCTCGCCCGCTTCTGCGACGCGAAGCTGAAAGAGGTCGGCAAGTCCGTCGAGCTCGTCCTGAAGGAGTCGGGCGAGGAGTGGAAGACCGTCCCGTTCGAGACCGGGCCGATCGCGGGCGAGGAATCCAACGACGACGACCGCGGCTGAAGAGAACATCGTCGCGTATCTCTCGGCGCGCCGGACCGAAATCGACTCCGAGCTCGAGCGGCTGGTTCCCGCCGGGTCCCGCTGGCCCGAGACGCTCCATCGCGCGATGCGACACAGCCTCTTCGCCGGAGGCAAGCGCCTTCGACCGATTCTCTGCCTCGCGGCGGCCGAAGCTCTCGGCGCCCGCTCGGGCGAGCTCCTCGCGGCGGCCTGTGGGCTCGAGCTCATCCACACGTACTCCCTCGTCCACGACGACCTCCCGGCGATGGACGACGCCCCTCTGCGGCGCGGCGCGCCGACCTCCCACGTCGTCTTCGGAGAGGCGGTGGCGATCCTCGCCGGCGACGCGCTGCTCACGCTGGGCCTCTCCGTCCTCGCACGCCATCCCGAAGGAGGTCGCCACGCCGCGGCCCGGCTGGAGGTCCTCGTCTCCGTCACGCAGGCGATCGGGAGCGAGGGCATGATCGGTGGCCAGGTGTCGGATCTCGAGGCGGAAAGGAACAGTCTCAAATCCCCTGATCTCCTTTCGTCGATCCACGAAGCCAAGACGGGCCGCCTGATCCGCGCCTCGGCGACGGCCGGCGGTCGGTACGCGTTCGCATCCGAGGACGTGCTCGCGAAGCTCGACGCGTACGGGCGGGCGCTCGGCCTGGCGTTCCAGATCAAGGACGACCTGCTGGACGTCGAATCCGACGCCGAGACTCTCGGGAAACGGTCCGGGAGCGACTCCGCCGCGCGGAAGCTGACGTTTCCCGCGGTCTGGGGAATCGACCGCTCGCGGCAAATGCTGGCGGAGAAGACCGAAGAGGCGATTACCCGCGCGGGGAGCCTGCCGGGAGCCGGCCGACGCCTGGTCGAGCTCGCGCGGTTCGTCGAGCAACGGCGGGCTTAGCAGATCTATTTTTTCGATGCGTGCTTTCGTCCAGACCGGAATCGGGGTGTTCGAGGAACGCGATCTCCCACCGCCGCGCGCCGGACCGGGCGAGGTCGTTCTGCGGGTTCGCGCGGCCCTGACGTGCGGAACGGACCGCAAGCTGCTCGAGCGCGGACACCCGCGCATCGCGCTTCCCGTGACGATGGGGCACGAGGCGTGCGGCGAGATCGCCGAGGTCGGCGCGGGAGTCGAAGGCTTCCGCGCGGGCGACCGGGTCGTGCCCGCCATCTCGGGGCCCTGCGGCCGATGCGACGAGTGTCGCCGCGGGTTCGAGAACCTCTGCGCGGCCGCGCACCGCGACCGGACCTGGGGGGCGTTCGCCGAGCTCCTCAAGGTCCCGGCGCCGGTGGTGGCCCGGAGCCTCCATCCGGTCGCGGACGGCGTGTCCGCTGAGACTGCCGCGTTCCTCGATCCTCTGGCCTCCGTTCTCCACGGCTGGAGCCGGCTCGGCCGCGTGCGCGGTCCGCTCCTCGTCTACGGAGCCGGCGCGCTCGGCCTCCTGTGGGCGGCGACGGCCCGACTGCGCGGAGTCCCGGCGACCGTCGCGGCCCGGGGCGGAGAGGACCGGCTGGCGATCGCACGGCGATACGGCGCCCGCGTCGTCGATCTCGAGCGCGAACCGCTCGAACCGGTGTCGCAAGACCGGCCGGGTTCGGCGGTCGACTGCACGGGCGACGAGACCGTGTGGGAACGCCTGCCCGGCCTCGTCCGACCGGGCGGGAAGGTGCTCCTCTTCGGAGGCTGCGGCCCGGGCGCCGCCGTGACGTACGACGCCGCGCTTCTCCACTACTCCGAGATCTCGCTGATCGGCTCCTTCCACTACCGTCCGGAGGAAGCGCGCGAGGCGATGCGGATGCTCTCGGCGGGAGAGATTGATCCGACGCCGCTCGTGACCGACCGCGGGCCCCTCTCCGACCTCCCGCGCTTTCTCGCGGCCGAGATTCGCCGCGAAGGAATCCGTTACGCGGTGTTTCCGTGAAGGCGGTGCGGGTCGGGCCGGACGCGGCCGTGTCGGTGGTGGAGATTCCGGTTCCGCGAATCGGTCCGGGAGAAGCGCTCGTGAAGACCCGCGCGTGCGGGATCTGCGGGTCCGACCTGCTCGCCTGGTACGTTCGCGGCAAGGCGGGAACGGTCCTCGGGCACGAGCTGGCGGGCGAGATCGTCGAGGTCGCCGCGGGCGTCGAAGGCTTTACGGAAGGAGACCGCGTCGTGCCGCACCATCACGCTCCGTGCGGCGCGTGCGACGACTGCCGGAACGGCCGGCCGGTCCACTGCCGCGAGTGGCGGACGTCCTCGCTCGATCCGGGCGGAATGGCCGAGTTCGTGCGGATCCCGGCGAGCAACCTGGCTCGCGACACGCAGAAGACGCCGCCGTCGGTGACCGACGAGGAGGCCACGTTCGTGGAACCCTTGGCGACCGTCGTCAAAGCGTTCGGGCGCGGCCGGTACGCGCCTTCGCGCTCGCTCCTCGCGGTCGGGCTCGGCACGACCGGGCAGCTCGCGATCCGGCTGGCGAAATCCCTGGGCGCCATCAGGATCGCCGGGGCCGACCGGGTCGCCTCGCGTCTCGACGTCGCGAGAACGAGCGGCGCGACGGAAGTGCTCGACGTCTCGCGCGCGCCGATCTCCGGATCCGGCGCGTTCGACTTCGTGTTCGTCGGGCCCGGGAAGTCTTCGGTGATCGAGCCGGCGCTCGAAGCCGTCGCGCCGGGCGGAACTCTCCTCGCGTTCACGATGTCGGCGCCGGACGAGCGCCTCGCGTTTTCGCTGCACGACCTCTATTTCCGCGAAGTCGAGATCGTGCCTTCGTATTCGGCGGGGCCCGAGGATATGCGGGAAGCGCTCGCGCTTCTTTCGTCACGCCACATCCGGGTCGCGGACCTCGTCACGCAGCGCTTCGGAATCGATCGCGCCCGCGAAGCGTTCGCGCGCGCCGCCGATCCGGAAGGGTCGGTGAAAGTCCTTTTGACTTTCGGATAGCGAAGTGGCCCGCATCCGGCTCGACCGGCTGCTCGTCGCGCGCGGTCTCGCTCCGACGCGCGAGAAAGCGCAGGGCATGATCCTCTCCGGCGCCGTCTCGGTGGCCGGCCGCCGCTCGGACAAGGCCGGGACGGCGGTCGACGAGGCCGCGGAGGTCACGGTCGAGGGGCCCCCGCACCCCTACGTCTCCCGCGGCGGCGTCAAGCTCGCGGCGGGGCTCCAGGCGTTCGACCTGGACCCGGGCGGTCTCGTCTGTCTCGACGTCGGAGCTTCGACCGGCGGCTTCACCGACTGCCTCCTCCAGCTCGGTGCCGCGAAGATCTACGCCGTCGACGTCGGATACGGTCAGCTCGACGCGAAACTCCGCAACGATGCGCGCGTGGTCCTGCGCGAGAGAGTCAACGCGCGGTCTCTGTCGCGCGAGCACGTGCCCGAGCCGATCGATCTGGCCGCCGTCGACGTCTCCTTCATCTCGACGCGGCTCGTCCTGCCGGCGGTCCTGCCTCTCGTGGTGAACGGAGGCGCGATCGTCGTCCTCGTGAAACCGCAGTTCGAAGCGGGCCGGGCCGAGGTCGGCCGGGGCGGGATCGTGCGCTCCGAAAGCGTCCGACGCCGGGTGGTCGCCGAAGCGGAAGACTTCGGCCGCTCGCTCGGGCTCGAGTGGATCGGCTCCATCCCGTCTCCCATCCGGGGAGCGCGCGGCAACGAGGAGTTTCTCGTCGGCTTTCGTGTAAATTGACCGGAATGAAGGGGTCGCGGTCCCGTGCTCCGCGTCTGCAGCACGCGCGATTCCGGCGCGTCGGCCTCGCCTGCAAGTGCACCTTGAAAGCCGCGCTCTCGCTCGCCCAGGCGCTCGAGGACGCCCTCGAGAGCCGGGGCCTGGAAGTTCGATTCGACGCCGACAGCGCCGAGGCGCTCGGACGTCCGGACGGACTGCCGCGGGACCTTCTCGCGCGCGCCGTCGATCTGGTGATCGTCATCGGAGGGGATGGAACGCTCCTCTCGGTGGCGCGCGCCGCCCCGACGTCGACGCCCGTTCTCGGAGTCAACGTCGGCGTCCTGGGATTCCTGGCCGGTCTGAACCGTTCGGAGGCGCTTTCGCGCCTGGACGAAGTCCTTTCCGGCCAGTTCCGGGAAGACCGTCGGCTCCGTCTCCGCGTCGCCGTCACCGGCCCTCCTCGCCCGGCGCGGTTCCGCGCCCTGAACGACGCCGTCCTAAACAAGGAGGCGCTCGCGCGCATCTCGACGTTCCGTGTCGAGCTCGACGGCCGGCCCGTCGCCGAGTTCCGTGCGGACGGCGTGATCGTCGCGACGCCGACCGGCTCGACCGCCTACAATCTCTCGGCGGGCGGGCCGATCCTCCACCCGCAGCTCCCGGCTGTGGTCGTCACCCCGATCTGCCCTCACACGCTCTCCCAGCGCCCCCTCGTCGTGCCGGCCGAAACGGTGATCGGCCTTCGAATCCTGGACCCGCCGACGACTTCGGGCGGCGTATATCTCACGCTGGACGGCCAGGAAGGTCTGCCCGTCGGACCGGAGTGCTCGATCGAGATCCGGCCGGCTTCCTCGGCGGTGACGCTCCTGCGGCCGCCGGAAGACGACCACTTCCGCAACCTGGCCGAGAAATTGAACTGGGGAATCTAGAGTGAGCCGTCCGGACCCGACTCCGCGTCCCGCGGAAGAAGTTCACTTTCCCGCGCTCCATCTTTCGCCGCTGCGGCTCTTCGCGGTCGTCGTCGTCTTCCTGGTGCTCGCGAGCTACGCTGTCTGGAACTCGGAAAGGTTTCAGAACCTGATTCAGGGGGTCTCGCAGACGCGGATCTCCGCAGCGCTCGGACGGCCCGTGACTTTCCGGCAGGTCGAGTTCCGGTTCCTGCCCCCGTCCGTCAAGCTCGCCGACGTCCGGATCGGCAACGACCCGCGGCTCGGGCCCGAGCCGTTTCTTTCGGCGGACGAGGTCTCGATCGGCGGCGGGGTTTCCCTGACCGGGCAGGAGCTCCGGCTGGGCCGGATCCGCGCGGTCCATCCGAAGGTCTCTCTCGTCCAGTTCCCCGACGGGTCCTGGAACCTGCCTTCAGGCATCAACCGCCCGGCGCGTAAAGGCGGCCTCAAGCTGCGGGTCGGCGAAGTCGTCATCCAGCAGGGTGTCTTCGATCTCGACGGGCGGAAAGCGCAGATCGACGTGGCGCTCGAGGACTTCGCCGGAACTCTCGCGGCGATCGGGGAGGATCACTACAGCGGGGCGCTGACCTCGCGGAAAATGACCCTCGACCTCGCCGACGCCGAGCCGATCGTTTCGGATCTCTCGACGCGATTCCACATGGAGCCGGGTCACGGAATCGTCTTCGAAACGATCGCGCTCGCCGGATCGTTCGGCAAGTTGACCGCGACCGGAGCGATCGAGACCGGACCCGCCGCCCGCACGACCGTCGTCGCTTCGGGAAGGGTCTCGGTCGCGGAAATCGAGCGGATCTTCCACTCCCGGCTGGGTTTTTCCGGCGACGCGGCCGTCGACGCGCGCCTGGACGTCCCTTCCGGAGGAGATTTCCGGATCGCGGGAAGGGTCGTCTCGCCGCGGATCGACGCGAAGGGGTTCCTCCTCGACGACGTCGTCGCGTCGGTCGACGCAAGGCGGGAGGAGCTCGTCGCGCACATCGAGCGCGGCCGCTACGCCGGCGGAGACGCGCAGGGAGTCGTCCGCATCGCGAGCCTCGTGGCGAAGCCTCGTCTCTTCACGATCGCTCTCGAAGGAAAATCGATCTCGCTCGAGCGCTTCTTCGCGGACCTTCGCCTGCCGGGCACGGGCCTCTCCGGAGCGGCGGACATGATGCTCGCTCTGCGTTTCTCGGAAGAGGCCGGCATCGAGCGCGCCAACGGAGGCGGATCGATCGAGATCCGACCCGGACCCGCGGCGTCGCTCGTCGCGGGACGCCATGGCCTGCCGACCGGGGGCGGGGGTCCACTCTCCGTCGTCGACGGCCGCATCGGTTTCGAAGGAGTCACCCTGCGTTTCCCGCAGACCACTGTGGACCTGCCGGGAGGAATCCGCATCGGCAAGTGGGATCCGGACTTCGATCTCGTTCTCAACTCCCGCGACCTCTGCGAGGTCGACCGGCTCTTCGAGAACCTGCTGGCGGCGACGGGCGGCAAGCCCTCTCCGCTCGGCCTGGGCGGCACCGGCGAAGTCACGGGCCACCTCGCCGGGACGTGGGGGAACCCCGAGGCCACGCTCCAGTTCTCCGCGGAAGACGCCCTGTGGTCGAACGTCCGGTTCGGAAGCGTCCGCGGGACCGCCGACATCCACGAAGGCGCTTTCATCTTCCGGCCGCTGCGCGCCTACGAGGGGGACGAGAGCCTCTCGCTCGAAGGGACCGTTCGCTACCGGGAGGAGCGGGGGAAACCGAAGCTCGACGTCCAGGTCGCGGCCCACGACTATCCCGTCAGGAGGTTCCTCGACTATCTCGCCCTCGATTACCCGGTGGAGGGTCTCGTCTCCGGCAGCTTTCCCATCGCCGGATCGGCGACGTCGCTCACGGGCGGGGGTCCGATCACGCTCCGGGAGGCCGTCGTCTGGGGACAGAAAGTGCCGCTCGTCTCGGGACGGGTGCTCTTTGCGCCCGGGCGGTTCGAGCTCGCCGACGTGCGCGCGGAGATCGGCGGAGGAATGGTCGGCGGAGGCGGGTCGATCGCGATCGAAGAAAAGACGTTCGAAGCGCGGTTCGCCGGCGACGCCGTTCCGATCCAGTCGATCACGGCGCTCTCCGACTTTGCGGACCGAGTTTCCGGAAAGCTGTCTTTCCAGGTCGCGGGATCCGGAAAAATCGACCGCCCGGATCTGACCGCGACCGCGAGCCTCGCCGGCGGGACGCTCTTCGGCCACCGTCTGCCGGACAACCGCGAGCCGCGGCTCGACGCGAAGATCGTCGCGGGCGAGCTGACCGGGTCGGTCGTCGTGAAAGACCGCTGGAACGTGACGGCCCAGGGAAACGTCTTCGAGCCGGGGTCCCGCGTCAACGTCTCGCTCGACGCGAGGGATCTCGCGGCACTCGTGCTCTACACGCCGCTCGACCTCGCGCCGGGGCGCGGCGGCGCGCTGGCGGTCAAGGGAGTGTTGACCCTTCCGTCCAAGGCGGGGGAGTTCCTCTCCGGTCTCTTCACGGTCACGGAGGCCCGCCTCGACTTCCCGGACCGGCCGGGCGTGCTCTCGACGTCGGGGGACGTCCGCATCGTGCTCGGAAAGCAGCAGCTCGTCTTCGACGAGTTCCACGCGGTCGGGGAGGGCACGAACCTGAAAGTCCAGGGCTCGCTCGATTTCGGCGGCTCGAAGGCGCTTTCGATGGCGGTGGCCGGACCGATCGACGCATCGCTCGTCTCGGTCGCGCTGCCCGACACCGCGCTCTCCGGCAGGCTGTCGGTCGACGTGCGCGCCGCCGGCACGCTCCAGGCGCCGGCTTTCTCCGGGTCTGTTCGCATCGAGAACGCCAAGTATCGGCTGACCGGCCTGTCGCAGATCTTGGATGACATCGACGGCGTCGTCTCGTTCCACGGCTCGAGCGCCCAGATCGACGGCATCCGCGCCCGCGTCGGGGGCGGCGACCTCCTGGCCGCGGGAAGCGTCAACCTGGCGGGGCTGAAGCCGTCGAACTTCCGCCTGACGATCCAGGCGCGGCACGTCGCGCTGCGATATCCCGAAGACATGCGGCTCGTGGTGGACGCCGATCTCGTGGCGACCGGAGTTCCGGGGGGAAACGTCGTGCGCGGCGAGGTCACGCTCCTGCGGGGGACGTACTCCCGCGACTTCGTCGTGACGCTTTCGGACCTCCTCGAGAGGAGCCGTCCAACCGGCTCGATCGCCGCGAGAGAGCCATGGAAGGAGCAGACGGCCCTGGAGGTGCGGATCGTCTCGGCCGCGGCCCTCGAGGTCCGCAACAACGTCGCCCGGCTGACCGCCGAAGTCGACCTCGTCGCACGCGGCACGGTGGCGCAGCCGATCGTGCTCGGCCAGATCCTCCTGGACGAAGGAGGGCGCATCACCTTCCGCGACGTCCAGTACGAGATCGAGTCCGGCACCGTGACGTTCGCCAACACGGCCCGCATCGCTCCGATCATCGACCTGCGCGCACGGGCGGAGGTCAAAGGCTACGACCTGGTCGTCAACCTCGTGGGAACCTGGCCGCGCATCCAGTCGAGTTTCACTTCGGACCCCCCGCTCTCCGAGGACGCCGTCGTCGGGCTGCTCCTGACGGGCTCGGCGCCGAATCAGCGCGCCGGCGCCGAGGTCAACCAGTCGCTGGTCTCGGCGGCGGGTGGCGTCGTGGCCGGGGCGGTGACCGGATCGCTCGCGCGCCGCACGCAGCGGCTCTTCCGGCTGGATCGCTTCCAGATCGACCCCGTCTCCACCGGAAGCCAGCTGACGGACATCCGATCGACCGTCGGAAAGCAAATCACTCCCGAGCTCCTGGTGACGTATTCGCAGTCTCTCAACTCGGACAAGGAATCGATCGTTCAGCTCGAGTGGCGGGTGACGCAGACGATCACGCTGCAGGCGCTCCGCGACGAGAACGGGATCTACTCGATCAACGTGAGGCGGCGGCAGCGGTTTTGAGGCATCACCGGATCCGCAAGGAGCGGCGCCGGCTGGTCGCGGCTCGAGCGTTGTCGGTTCTCGTTCTGCTCGCCGCGGCGGCCGGGGCAGCCGGCCAGCAGCCGTCGGAGCCGCCGCCGCTCTACGGACAGACCGTCGTGTCGGTCTCGTACACCTCGGACGGTCCGGTCGACGCGGAAGAAGTCGGCCGGCTGGTCTCGATCAAGTCGGGCCAGCCTCTGACCGAGGAGGAGACGGGGTCCACGATCCGCCACCTCTTCGCGACCCGACGCTACTTCGACGTACGGATCGAGGCGGAATCGATGCCCGGCGGAGTCGCGGTGACCGTCCATCTCTTCCGCTCCTTCCGGGTCAACCCTCTGAAGTTCGACGACGGCGTCTCCGTCTCGAGAGAGGAGATGCGCCGGGCGATCCCGTTTTCGGAAGGCGCCGTTTTCCAGTCGGAGGAGCTCGAAGAAGGCGCGAGAGCGTTGAAGCGGCGCCTCGACGCCGAGGGATACATCGCCTCGACGATCCAACCGGAGGTCTTCTTCGACCGGAAGACCTTCGACGCCCGGGTCGTCTATCACATCGACGCGGGAAAGCCCGCCCGTACGGCTTCCCCTCTCTTCGACGGAGAGACGAAACCGTTCACGCGGCAGGAGCTCTTGAAGAAAGCGCACCTCGACGCGGGCGACCGCTACCGCGAGTCGAAGGCCCGGGCCGACGCCGACCGTTTGACGAAGTTCCTTCACAAGAACGCACGTCTGCGGGGGACCGTCGAGCTGATCGCCGCGCAGCCGACCGGCGACGGCCGGGTCATGCCGGTCTATCGCGTGACCGTCGGTCCGCGCGTCGTCTTCGTCACCCGCGGCATCCGCGAGAAGCAGGTCCTCCACGAGGTGAATGACCTCCTGGAGGGTCAGATCTTCGACGAGGACTTGATCCTCCAGTACACCGAAAACAAGAGGCGCGTCCTCCAGCGGAAAGGCCGCTATCGCGCGAAGGTGGATTACGCGATGGCGGAGCAGGGAGACGTCCTCACGGTGTCGGTCACGGTGGAGGAGGGGACGAAGTTCGCGGTCGAAAAGATCGCGATCGCCGGGAACGACTCGGTCTCCGACAAGCAGTTGAAGAAGTTGATGGTCACCCAGCAGAAAGGGCTGCTGTTCGTGCGGCCCGGCCGGCTGGTCGATACCGTCCTCAAAGACGACGTCGACGCAATGCTCGGCTATTACCAGACCCGGGGCTGGGTGAACGCCCGCATCGCAGATCCGCAGGTGACCGAAGGCTCCAAGCCCGACCGTTTGATCGTCAACATCCGGGTGACGGAAGGCCCCCGGGCAATCATCGAGAGCCGCAAGGTGATCGGCGCCGAGCATCTCTCTCCCGACGACCTCGAGAAGATCCTGACCGTCGATCCGGGCAAGCCGTTCAACCCGAACCTCGTCCGGCAGGACTCCTTCGCTCTGCAGAACCGCTATCGCGACCGGGGATGGCGCGAAGCCTCGGTCAAGGACAACTGGACTCTGTCGGCCGACGGGACCTCCGCGGACGTCGTGTACGACGTCGAAGAGGGGATGCGGTCGTTCTTCGGCAAGACGATCGTGCGCGGCAACACCCGCACGGGCACCGACCGCATCACGCGCCACGTCACGTGGAAGGAGGGAGATCCCTACTCCGAGCAGGAGGTCCTGACGACCCAGAGGAACCTGACCCGCACCGGCGTCTTCCGCCGCGTCGAGCTTCGGCCGCAGCCGGCGGACCCCGCGAACCAGACCCGCCCGGTCGAGATCGCTGTCCAGGAAGGCCGGCCCCTCGCTCTCCTGTACGGCCTCGGCTATCAGTACGCTCCGGACGCGCTCGAAAACCGGAACGACCCGTTCGGGATCGTGGGCGTCTCCTACAACAACCTCTTCGGCACCATGCGCTCGGCGTCGGTCGAGCTCCAGTACGCCCCGATCTCCCGGCGCGGGCGCGCGATCCTGACTTTCCGGGAGCCTTTTCTCTTCAACACCAACCTCCCGTTGAACGTTCTCGCGTTCTACACGCGGGAGCCGATCCAGAAGATCGACATCGAGCGGGTGGGATCGGTCTTGGAGACCTCCCGGCTCTTCGGCCGCTACCTGCGGGTCGGTCTGCGATACGAGTACCAGCGGATCGAGCCGGTCAACCCGCAAGACCTCTCGAACATCGAGCGAGAGTTCAGCAAGTTCGATCAGCCGATCCGGCAGTCGGCGATCGGTCCGAATCTTTTCTACGACCGGCGCGACGACATCATCGATCCCCGGACCGGCTACTACGTCACGGTTTCCACGAAATATGCGTTTCCGCTCCTCCTGGCGAATGCCCGCTACACGAAGCTCTCGGGACAGGGCGCGTACTTCCGTTCGTTCGCCGGGGGCGTTTTCGCTGTCGCCGCGCGCGGCGGGGCGATCTTTCCCTACAACGTGGAGAAGGGCGTTCCTGTGCCGCTCGCCGAGCGCTTCTTCGCCGGCGGCCGCACGACGAACCGCGCGTTCGAGACGGACCTGCTCGGTATTCCCGGCGAGACGGTCGATCCGGACACGCGGGCGACGGTCCACACCGGCGAGGGCGTCGGCTCCTGCGCGGCCACGTATCCCGACCTGACCGGGTACGACTGCGACGCCGGCCCCCGCATCGTGGGGGGAAACGGCTTCCTGGGCTTCAACGCGGAGTACCGCTTCCCGATCTTCGGAAACCTGGGCGGGACCATCTTCTACGACGCCGCGCAGGTCTGGAAACGCCCGGCGGACATCCGGCTGGCGATCGAAGGGGACCGGGGTCTGCGGCAGGGGGTCGGAGTCGGTCTGCGATACATGACCCCGATCGGGCCGGTGCGCGTCGAGTACGGGTGGCCGATCGACCCTCGGGTGGTGCCCTTCAACGTCACGCTCGTGGACGACAAAGGCAACGTCGTGGGCGTCCTCGCGAGCGCCACCCGTCAGGAAAAGGGCAGGTTCTTCTTCTCGATCGGCTATCCGTTCTAAGGGAGGAGCGACTCGAGCGAGCGCCGCGCGCTCTCCCGGTCCCCGGACTTCCGCACCATCACGAGGATCGCGTCGTCTCCGGCGATCGTCCCGACCAGCTCGGGTCGGCGCGCCTGATCGATCGCGATCGCCACGGCGTTCGCGCGCCCTGGCAGCGTCTGCACGACGAAGAACGCCTCTCCGGAGGCGAGGCCCGTCACGAACTCTCGAAACGCGTTGCGCAGATTCTCTTCGGAAGAGGTCGTCGGCACGGCCGCGCCGTTCGGGATCGCGTAGCGGTAGGCGCCGGTCGCGTCGGCGACCTTGACCAGCCCCAGCCGCTTGACGTCGCGGGAGACCGTCGCCTGGGTCACGGCAGTCCCGCGCCGGCGGAGCTCCTGCGCGAGCTCTTCCTGGGTTCCGACCGGATGCCCGGACACGATCTCCAGGATGGTCCGCTCGCGCGCCGGTTTGTTCACGCGATCTCTCCGTCGAGGAGCCGGCCCTCGCAGTGCGCGCGGTAGATCGGAGGCGCCCGCCGCCGGCGGAGCCAGCCGCGGGCCTCCTCGAGCTCCCGCTCGGCGAGGCCGATCTGCTCCATCACGGCTTCCGGCGCGGGGCCGCCGGAGGAGCGGCGGGAACGCACCGAATGGTCGACCGAAAGAAACGAGGCGACATCGTCGGACACGTCGGGGCAAGCCGAGCGCAGGACGTCCAAGGAGAGGTCGGCGAGGGACGAGCCGCGTCGTTCGGCCTCGCGCACCGCGCGTCCGGCCTGCTCGTGCGCCGCGCGGAAAGGCACGCCCCGGCGGACGAGGTGGTCTGCGAGATCGGTCGCCGTCGCGTGTCCCTCCTCGAGCGCGCCCGACAGGCGCTCGCGGTCGAACGCGAGGCCCGCCGAGACGCGGCGCGCCGCGCTCAGGCAGGCCCGGACCGTGTCCAGGGCGTCGAAGACGGCTTCCTTGTCCTCCTGGAGATCGCTGTCGTACGCGAGGGGAAGGCCTTTCAACACGACGAGAAGCGCAGTCAGGTCGCCGATCACGCGGCCGGCCTTTCCGCGGACGAGCTCCGCCGGTTCCGGGTTCCGCTTCTGCGGCATCAGGCTCGAGCCCTTGGCGACGGAGTCGGAGAGCTTCGCGAAGCCGAACTCCGACGACGTCCACAGGACGACTTCCTCCGCCCATCGCGAAAGGTGGACGGCCGCGAGAGCGCACGCGAAGGCCGCCTCGACCGCGAAATCGCGGTCGGCGACCGCATGGATGCTGTTGGCGAAGACGTCTTCGAAGCCGAGAAGCTGCGCCGTCCGGCGCGGCTCGACCGGGTGAGGCGTGCCGGCGAGCGCCGCCGCCCCGAGCGGAGAAACTCCGGAGCTCGCGTGGGCGCGCTCGAACCGAACTCGATCCGCGGCAATCGCCCAGAAGTGAGCGAGCAGGTGATGGGCCAGGCTCACCGGCTGTCCGCGCTGGAGGTGCGTGTACCCCGGCATCCACGTCTCGCGATGCTCCCGCGCGATGGCGAGCCACGTCTCCCCGAGCGCCGCGAGCTCTGGCAGGATCTGCTCGATCGCTTCGCGGACCGAGAGTCGCAAGGCGGTCGAGGTCTGGTCGTTACGGCTGCGCGCCGTGTGTAGGCGTCCCGCGGGCTCCCCGATCCGGCGGAAAAGCTCCCGCTCGATCCACGAGTGGACGTCCTCGTCATCGCCGTCGACTTCGAGGCGCCCTTCCTCGACCTCGGTCAGCAGAAGGGAGAGTCCCGAAAGGATCGGGCCCGCGTCGTCCGATGAGAGGACGCCGGTCTCCCGGAGCATCCGGGCGTGCGCGAGGCTGCCCACGAGGTCGTGGCGCACCAGGCGGCGGTCGAATGGGAGCGAGGACGTGAAGCGATGAAGGTCCGGGTCGAGATCGTTCTCGAAACGTCCGCCCCAGAGCTTCCGCGGACGCGCCGCTGCCGGCACGGACGTTTCGTTCGTCATTCGCTCGCCACCGGCTCCGGCGTCGGCGCCGGCGAAGCCGTCTCGCGACGAACGGCAGCGACGACCCGCGTCGGCAGCGCCCAGAGGTTGTTGAATCCGGCCGCGTCCTTCTGGTCGTAGACGCCGTCTTCTCCGAACGTCGCGAGGTCGTGCCGATAGAGCGAGTACGGCGAGGTCCGGGAAACCGCGAGACAGGAACCTTTGAAGAGCCGGAGCCGAACCCGGCCGCTGACCCACCGGTGAGAGATCTCGAGAAACGCGTCGAAGGACTCACGCAGGGGAGAGTGCCAGAGGCCGTTGTAGACGAGGTCGGCGTAGCGGGGCGAGATCGTCTCCCGGAAATGGTGAGTCTCGCGGTCGAGCGTCAGGGACTCGAGGTCCGCGAGCGCCGTCCGAAGGACCGTTCCGGCCGGCGTCTCGTAAACGCCGCGGCTTTTCATTCCGACGAGACGGTTTTCGACGAGGTCCATCCGTCCGACCCCGTGCGCCCCGGCGAGGACGTTCAGCCCGGCGACGAGCTCCTCCGGCGGGAGCCGGTGGCCGTTCACGCCGATCGGAAATCCGTGCTCGAACTCGATCTCCAAGAGCTCCGGCTCGTCCGGGGCTTCCGCCGGATCACTGGTCGTCTGGAACATGTCTTCGGGCGGCGCGACCGCGGGGTCCTCCAGAATTCCCCCCTCGTACGAGGTGTGCCAGAGATTCTGATCGATCGAATAGGGTTTCGCCGAGGTCACCGGCACGGGAATGCCGTGCCGCGCGGCGTAGGCGATCTCGTCCTCGCGCGACTTCAGAGTCCACTCCCGCCAGGGCGCGATGATGGGCAGCTCCGGAGCCAGAGCCCGGTAGGCGAGCTCGAACCGCACCTGGTCGTTTCCCTTTCCTGTGCAGCCGTGGGCGAGTGCGTCGCAGCCGGTTTCCTTCGCGACCTCCACCTGGACGCGCGCGATCAGGGGCCGCGCGAGCGCGGTGCCGAGGAGGTAGCGGCCTTCGTAGATCGCACCCGCGCGGAGCGCCGGAAACACGTAGTCCGAGACGAAGGTGCGCCGGACGTCAACGACGCGGCACTCGATCGCGCCGCTCGCGAGGGCCTTCCGCTCGACGGCCGCGAAGTCGTCGGTCTGGCCGACGTTCGCCACGACCGCGACCACCTGGCAGCCGTGTTCCTCGCGGAGCCACGGGATGATGACGGAGGTGTCGAGTCCTCCGGAGTACGCGAGCGCGGCTTTTCGGACCTTCACGCGATTTCCCTTCCTTTCTCGGAGGCCGGCGAGGAGACGGCGGCGAGCGCCTCGTCCACGATCTCGAGCGCCTGGTCGACCTCCGCCGCGGAGACCACGAGCGGGGGAGCGAATCTCAAGGTCTTCGGCCGGACGGCGTTCACGAGGAGTCCCCGCGCCAGACACGCTTCGACCACGGGCGCCGCCTCGACCGAGAGATCCGCGCCGACCAGAAGGCCCGCGCCGCGGACCGCTTCGACGACGGGCCGTCGCTCGCGCAGCTTTTCAAGACCCGCGGCGAGCCGGGCTCCCAGGACCGCGGCGTTCTCGACCAGGCCCTCCCTCTCGATCGTGTCGAGGACCGCGCAGATCGCGGCGGAGGCGAGCGCATTTCCGCCGAACGTCGAGCCGTGGTCTCCCGGCGCGAAGTGGGCGGCGGCCTCCTCCGTCGCGAGCATCACGCCCGCGGGCACGCCGCCGGCAACGCCCTTGGCGAGCATCACGACGTCGGGCCGGACGCCAGAGTGTTCGAACGCGAACATCTTCCCGGTTCGCCCGATCCCCGTCTGAACCTCGTCGAAGAGGAGCAGGAGATGGTGCGCGTCGGCGAGCTCGCGCAGGGCCGCGAGGTAGCCGGCCGAAGGGAGCAGCACGCCGCCTTCCCCCTGCACCGGCTCGATCAGGATCGCGACGGTCGCCGCGGTGATCGCTTCGCGCATCGCTCTCGGGTCGTCGTAAGGGACGAACCGGAAGCCGGCGGGCATCGGCTCGAACCCCGCCCGGTAGCGCGCGTTGCCGGTGGCCGCGAGCGTGGCGAGTGTGCGGCCGTGAAACGAGTTGTCGGCCACCAGGATCTCGTGGGCTTCGGCTCCCCGGACCGCTTTGCCGCGCTTCCTGGCGAGCTTGATCGCGGCCTCGTTGGCTTCCGCGCCGCTGTTGCAGAAGAAGGCGCGGGGCAGTCCGGCGAGAGCGGTCAATCGGCGCGCCGCCTCGACCTGCTCCGGGATCTGGTAGAGGTTCGAGACGTGAACGTAGCGCGCGGCCTGCTCGGAGATCGCGTGGACGAGCGCCGGATGCGCGTGGCCCAGGCTCGAGACCGCGATCCCTCCGACGAAGTCGAGGTAGTCACGGCCTTCGAGATCGAACAGCCGCGTGCCCGATCCCCGTGAGAAGGCGACCGGCGCCCTCTTGTAGTTGCGGAAGAGGACGCGGTCCGCTTCGCGGATCACCGAGGTCGTACCGGCGAGCTCGCGAATTCCGGTCATGCGGGCGGCGCGAGGGCGACCGGCTCGGCAGCGGCGGCGTGGATCATGGTGCCGATTCCGGAGCGGGTGAAGAGCTCGAGTAAGAGTGAGTGGGGCGTCTCCGCGCCGACGATGTGCGCCGAAGGTACGCCACCTTCGACGGACGCGAGCGCGGCCTCGACCTTCGGGATCATTCCGCGGGAAACGACGCCGCCGGTCAGGAGCGTGCGCGCCTCTTCCGGGGAAAGCTCGGAGAGCAGCTCGCGTCCCCCCGAGATCTTCCGATAGATGCCGGGGACGTCGGTCAGGAGAACCAGCTTGTCGGCGCGCACGGCCACGGCGAGAGCCGCGGCCGCCGTATCCGCGTTCAGGTTGTACGCCCGGCCGTCCGACCCGACGCCGAGAGACGCAACGACCGGAAGGAAGCCTTCTCCCAGCAGGACCTCGACGATGCGCGGCTCGACCCGGTCGACCTCGCCGACGAAGCCGAGCTCCCGGGCACGCTCGTGCGGTCTCGCGTGTAGGACCCGCGCGTCTTTTCCGGAGACCCCGACCGCGCGCCCTCCGGCGTGCGCGATCAGGTTCACCAGCCGCTTGTTGACGGCGCCGCCCAGGACGCGCTCGACGATCTCCATCGTCCTCGCGTCGGTGACCCGGAGGCCGTCCACGAATTGCGTTGATCCTCCGGCGCTCTCGATCTCGCGGGTGATCTCCGGGCCGCCGCCGTGCACGAGAATCGGCCGGATTCCCGCCTGCTGGAGCAGGACGAGATCCTCCGGCACCGTTCCCGTGGCGGCGGAGTCGACGGCGCTCCCGCCGTACTTGACGACGACGGTCCTGCCCCGCCACGCCGCGACGTAGCGCAGCGCCTGCGCGAGCGAGGATCCGATCGCGTCGGGATTGGACGAGAAGCCGTTCCAGGTTCCGCTCATGTCGTATAGCTCCCGTTGATCCGCACGTACTCTTCGGAGAGGTCGCAGGTCCAGACGCGCGCCGCGCCGGTTCCGACGCCCAGTCCGATCCGGATCTCGATCTCTTTCTCTTCGAGCGCCGCCGCGGCCGCGTCCCACACGTCGGGCACGCCGCGACCGCCGCGAACGACGGCGAGCTTCCCGAAGGAGATGTCCGTCGTCTCTTCCGCCATTTCGACGCCGGAGCGTCCGAGCGCCGCCAGGATCCGCCCCCAGTTCGGCTCGCCGCCGTGAAGAGCCGTCTTGACGAGGGGCGAGTTGGCAACCGTCATCGCCGCCTGGTGGGCCTCGGCCGCCGAGACGGCTCCTTCGACCCGGATCGAAACGATCTTCGTCGCGCCCTCCCCGTCCTCGACGACCATGCGCGCGAGCTCGGACGCGACCGCGGTCAGGCCGGCTGTGAAGCGGGACAACCCCTCGCCGTTCGTGATCGGAGCGCCTCCGGCGCGGCCGTTTGCGAGCGCCAGCACCGTGTCGTTCGTGCTGGTGTCGCCGTCGACGGTGATCGAGTTGAACGACTCCGCGACCGCGCAGGTCAGGGCGCGCCGCAGCACGGCGGGGGGAAGGGCCGCATCCGTCGTCAGGAAGCAGAGGGTCGTCGCCAGGTTCGGATGGATCATGCCCGCACCTTTCGCCATCCCTCCGATCGTGACCTCGACCCCGTCGATGTCCAACCGGACGGCGCACGTCTTCGTGAACGTGTCCGTCGTCCGGATCGCTTCCGCGGCGGCGCCTCCTCCGTCGGCGGACAGAGTGGCGGCCGCCCTCGGGATCCCCCGGCGCAGAACGTCCATGGGCAGCGGAACGCCGATCACGCCGGTGGACGCGACGAGAACCAACCCGGTCGGAAGGCCGAGCGCGTCGGCCGCGAGGCGCGCCATTTCGGCGGCGTCGGCGAGACCGGTCTCGCCCGTGCAGGCGTTGGCGTTGCCGCTGTTGACGACGATCGCCTGCGCCCGGCCGGCGGAGATCGCCCGTTGCGTGTACCGGACCGGCGCGGCTTTGACGCGGTTCGTCGTGAAGACGCCGGCCGCGGACGCGGGGACCTCCGCGACGAGGAGCGCGAGGTCCGGCTTGTCCCGCTTGATCCCGCTGTGAATTCCGGCCGCGCGAAATCCCCGGGGGCTCGCGGCGTTTCCGTTCGTTCGGGAGATCGTTTCGATTTCGTCCAGGGTCTCGGTCATCGTGGGTCTCTCCTCCCGGTCAATCTTCACGGGTAGACGCCCGCCGCCCAGAGCCCTTCGGTCTCCGGGAGGCCGAACATCAGGTTCATGTTCTGGATCGCGGAGCCGGCCGCGCCCTTGACGAGGTTGTCGATCGCGGAAACGGCGACCGCGAGCCGGCGCCCCGCATCGACGCGCACGGCGACGTCGCAGAAGTTCGAGCCGAGCGTCCCCTTCGTCTGCGGAAGGTCGTGCTCCAGAACGCGGACGAAGGGCTCCTCCGCGTACGCCTCGCGGTAGAGCGCGAACAGGTCGGATTCGGAGATCGGCTCTTCGAGCGGCACGTAGCACGTCGCGAGGATCCCGCGCGTCATCGGCGCGAGGTGCGGAGCGAAGTACACCGAGACGGCGCTGCCGGCCTCCGCGAACGTCTGCTCCATTTCGGGGGTGTGCCGGTGTTCCCCCAGTTTGTAGGGTTTGACGTTCTCGTTGACCTCGGAAAAGTGCGTCGCGGCGGACGGGCTTCTTCCCGCGCCCGAGACGCCCGACTTCGCGTCCACGATGACTGCACCGCGGACGCGTCGGCCGGCGAGGAGGGGGAGGAGGGCGAGCGCCGCCGCGGTCGGATAGCAACCGGGGTTGGCGACGAGCCGCGCCGAGCGCACCTTCTCCCGGTTGACTTCGGGCAGGCCGTAGACCGCCTCGGGCAGCAGTTCCGGCGATCCATGATCCGAGCCGTACCACTGCGCGTAACTCGCCGCGTCTTTCAGGCGGAAGTCGGCACCGAGATCGATTACCCGCGTTTTCCCTTCGAGGAGTGCCGGAACCGCTTCGATCGCGGCGCCGTGAGGAAGCGCGAGAAAGACGACGTCCGAGTCCTCCGCCATCCGCCGCCAGCCGGCGCCGTTCAGCAGGTGGTCGCCGAAACCGCGCAGGTTCGGGAAGACGTCTCCCAGCGGCCGACCCTGCTCCCGGAAGGCCGTCAGGTGCGCGACCTCCACGGACGGGTGGCGCGCGAGCCAGCGGACGAGCTCTCCCCCTGCATACCCCGACGCTCCGGCCACGCTCGCGCGAATCCGTTCCATCTGCATATTTATACAAAACAATGGATTTAATTGCAAGCAGGCCGCAAGTCCGGGCGTCGGAGGCGCCGGGCGGGCCGCCGGACGCGCCCGGTCGAAGCTCAGCGAAACGTGCCGGGGGAGAAGCTGTACACGCGCGACGGCTCCGGAAAATGCTCCGGAGGGAACAGCGTTTCCTGGATCGACCGCGCCCCGAGGGTCCTGCCGCGCCAGGCCAGGAATCCCCGGGCGCGCGAGACGGCGGCACCGAACTTCCGTAGGCCCGCGACGTCGAGCGCCGCGATCGACCGCCGCACCGCAAGCAGGCGCTCGACGGTCCGCGGACCCAGCCCCGGAACCCGGAGCAGTGTCTCCTTGTCGGCGGTCGCGACGTCGACCGGATACCGGTCGGGATGAGCGAGGGCCCACGCGAGCTTGGGGTCGCGCGAGAGGGGAAGGTTGCCGTCCGTCCCGTACACGAGATCCTCGGGTCGAAAGGCGCCGGCGTAATCGCGGAGGAGGTGATCGGCCTGGTACAGCCGGTTCTCGCGGAGGACCGGCGTTTCGCGCTCCCCTTCGAGCGGCGTGTCCTCGATCGGGCGGAACGCCGCGAAGTGGGGATGGTGGAGCGCGCGTTCGCGCCAGAGCCGGTGGCTCGTCTCGAGGAAGTTCCGGTCGGCCTCGGACCCGATCCCGACCACGAACTGCGCGGTGGTCCCGGCGGCGGCGGCCCGTCCCGGCGGCCGCGGATCTCCTCCAACCCGCCGAGTTCCGAGCGCCTGCGAGCGATCCCGCACCCTGCGGAGCAGCGCGAGCCCGTCCTCGAAGCTCTTCTCCGGCGCGACGCGGTCGAGCGTCGCCTGGCACGCCGCCTCGAGGTTGTACGAGACGCGGTCGCACAGGTCGGCAAGCCGGTCGATCTGCTCGGGCTCGGCGCCCGCGACCGCCTTCGCATGAAGGTATCCCGCATATCGCCGGCGCAGCCGGAGGATTTCGACGAGCTCGATCAACCGGTCCATCGCGAAACGCGGATTCCTCGGGATCCCGGTCGTGACGAAGAGTCCGGAGACCCAGCCGCGTCCGTGAGCCGTCAGAAAGACGTCGGCGAGCGTCGACGGGGCGAGAGCGTGCCGCGGTATCTCCCGGCCGGCCCGCATCGGGCAGTAGTCGCACGAGAACGCGCAAACGTTGGTGAGCAGGATCCGGAAGAGCCGGGTCTTCCCGAAGCCGCGGTCCGCGAACGATCGAATGTTGATCGGATCGAGAGGCTCCCGGGCCCTGAGTCCCGACGCGAGGTCCGCGAGCGGCCCGACCCCCTCCCGGTCGGAGACGGCCTGGGACATGAGGAGGCGGATCTTCTCCTCGGTCTCCATGAGGCGTAATTATGGCGTAAGTCTGGCGGACCGGTCAAGCCTGGGGAATCTCGAGGGAAGGCACGCCGGCCGGCGCGGACGCGAGGTCGCGCTCCCGTCGAGCGAGAAACGCCCGCAGTGACTCGGGATCCTCCTCCGTCGAGTCGGCGAGCCCCGTGAACGGCGCCTCGGCGAGCGCTTCGAGATAGGGGAGCGACGCGATCCCGCCGTCGCGCAGGGCGTCTAAGAGATCACGGGTCGAAAACGCGTCGAAGCTGGCGTGGAGCCGCGAGAGGACTGTCCTTTCGTCCCCCGGTTCCCGGATCGCCTCCCGCACGGCTTCGAATGCGCCCATTTCGGAGAGCGCCTCCTCGAGCAGGTCGGCCCGGAAGAACGCGGTCCCGTGCGGAAGCGCGGAGAGCGGCGCGTGGACGTCGTCGGAACGGCGGGCGAGCGCGGCGAGGACGCGGATCCAGGCGGCCAGGTGCGCGTAGACGAGTGGATGACGGAGCTGAAACGAGGCCTGCGCCCCGGGCTGGCGCGCGAGCACCGACAGCGCCCGTCCCGTGGAGGTGGGAACGCGCGTCGAGATCCGGCCGGCCAGGCCGACCGGCGTTCCCGCGAGCCGCTCGATCCGGCCGACCTTCGCGAGGTCGTTCAAGACCGTGAAGTCTTCGATTTCGTTCTTCTTCGGAAAACCTCCGACGCGCGCGTAGGCGGACGCCGGGATCGCGAGGCACGACCCCATCCCCTCGTACGCGTACGGCGACCCCGCCCATGCCAGGCCGAGCGTGTGGTAGCGCAGCGAAATCTCGTAGAGGCGGCCGGCTCGCGCGAGGTCCTCGTCCCCGGAGAAACGGTGCTCGAAAAAATAGATCGCGGCCGCGGTGGAGGCCGGGTCCAAGCCGGCGACCTGCTCGAAGTAGTCGGCGGGCAGGACCGTATCGGCATCCGTCGCGTGGATCCAGGAGGAGCGAAGCCGACCCCCCGCGTGAAGGCGAAGGAGGAGATCGCACCCGATTTTCCGCGCAAGGCCGATGCCCTGTCCCGCCGGCAGGAACCGACCGGAAGCGGAGCGATCGATGACGAGCAGGCGGCCGTGGGGATGATCATGAAGACGAGCCGGCGGATCCTCCGACAACGGTCGGCCCGGACCGAAGACGCGGCCGATCTCTTCCAGCGCCAAACGGTTGGTTTCGAGAACCTCGGGCGGCGAGTCGCCGCGGGCGTTGACGACCACGGTCGCGAGCACGGGAGCGATCGGCCCGGCCGGGACGGACGCGAGCGTCTCGAGAAGGCTTTCTTTCTCGCCATACGCCGGGATCTCGATCGCGTGACCGAAATCTTCGACGATCGAATCCGCCAGGACCGCTTCCGGCTCCGCGGCGTTCGAAAGATATTGCGAGACGGTCGGTTGCACCGTCGCCGCGGATCAGCCGCCGCTGACCGCGGGCAGAATCGCGATCTCGCAGTCGTCCGGGATCGGGGTGGCCAGCCCCTCGCCGAAGCGGACGCACTCCGGACCCACGAAGAGGTTCACGTGCGGACGGACCTCGCCGCGCTCGTCCAAGACCCGTCGCGCGACGCCCGGGTATTTCGCGCCGAGCGCGTCGAGCGCCTCGGCGAGCGTTCGGGGCGAGATCTCGAGATCGACCCGCGAACGGCCCTCCGCGAAATCTCGCAGCGGGCCGGGCACGAAGAAATGAACCGGCATCAGGCGGCCTTCTTCCGCCGCCGGCGCTCCGCGCCGCCCGGTTTCGCCGCCGGCACGCGAGCCCGCGCCTTCGCCCGCGCACGTACCGTCGCTGCGCGAACGAACGTCACGGCCGGCAGATCTTCCGCGACGAGCGACCAGCTCTCGCCTTCGTCGCGGGAGGCGTACAGCCGCCCGTCCCGCGTCCCGAAGTAGACGCCGGCCGGGTCTTCGCGGTCGACGGAGAGAGCGTCGCGCAGGATCGTGTCGTAACAGTCTTTCTGCGGGAGGCCGCGGGCGAGCGGTTTCCAGGACCGGGCCCCGTCCCGGGTTCGATAGACGCGCAGCTTCCCCTCCGGCGGGCATCGAAACTCGTCCGACTGGAGAGGAACGATGTACACAGTCTCCGGGTCGCGCGGATGGATCGCCATCGCGAATCCGAAGTCGGAGGGAACCCCGTTCTTTCTTTCCCGCCAGGAGTCGCCGCCGTCGTCCGAGCGGTACAGACCGAAATGGTGCTGGAGGAAGAGGCGGTCCGGCTTCGCGGGATGCCGCACGACCTTGTGGACGCACTGCCCGAACTCCGGATCCTTCTCCTTCAGGAAATAGGCGTGGATGCCCCGGTTTCGGGCCTCCCACGTCCGGCCGCCGTCGTCGGTGCGGTAGACACCGCCCGTGGACGTCGCGATGAACAGCCGTTCCGGACGGACCGGGTTCGTCAGGATCGTGTGCAGGCAGAGGCCGCCGCCCCCCGGCATCCACTTCGGCCGGTGCGGGTGATTCCACAGCCCTTCGTTCAACGACCAGCTGTCTCCGGCGTCACGCGATTCGAAGAGCGCGGACGGCTCGACACCGCAGAGGAGGCGGTCCGGCTCGTCGTCTCCACCCGCCTCGATCTGCCAGATGTTGGCGAGCGAGGCGCCGGACGATTCCGGAAAGGCGATCCGAGGCACTTCCGGCCGGCTCCAGGTCCGCCCGAAGTCATCGCTCGCGCACAGCTCCGCTCCCCAGTGGAGGCTCTTGGGCGCGGCCCAGATCCGATGGCGCCCCGCCCGGCCGTCGTACGCCATCGCGTAGACCGATCGACCCGCGAAGTACGGACCACCGACCTCCCATTTCCGCCGCGCGTGGTCGGACCGGAAGAGGAAGGCTCCTTTGATGGTGCCGACGAGAAGCACGATGTCCCGGTCGCGGATGGTGACCGGATTGGGCGAGACCGCGGGAGGTTTGGGCATCGGCGGATCCTACTCCTGGGTCCACGCTCGAAAAAGTGCTTCGACTTTTTTCCGCAGCTCCTCGAGCGTGCCATCGTTGACCAGGACGTCGGTCGAGCGCCGCCGCGCCTCTTCCGGAGGAATCTGCCCGGCCATCCTTCGCCGGGCGTCGTCGGGATCTCCGCCTTTTTCGGTCCAGCGCCCGATCCGTTCGTCTTCCGGCGCGACGATCAGGAGCACGCGGTCGTAGCGGTCCTCGGTCGCCGCTTCGAGCAGCTGGGACGCCTCTGCGACGGCGACCCGCGCGCCCTCTTTGCGCGCTTCATCGAACAGCCGTTCGATCTCGGCGCCGACCATCGGATGAATTCGCCCCTCGAGCGCGTGCCGCTTCGCCGGGTCGGCGAAAACGATCCGGGCGAGGCTCGTCCGATCGACGGCGCCCGCCGCGTTCAGCACTTCGTTTCCGAAGAGGCCCGCGGCCGCCGCCTCTCCCGGACCGCCCGGGCGATAGAGATCGGCGACGATGCGGTCCGCGTCGAACACCGCCGCGCCGAGCTTCGAGAGATGCGTCGCGACGGTCGACTTGCCCGACGCGAGGCCGCCCGTCAGACCGACGCGAAGCACGAATCAGGGGACCGGCGCGCGAACGACTTCTCCGGCCTTCATCACGAAATCCACCCGGGACAGGACTGCGACGTCCTTCAGGGGATCTCCGGGGACCGCGACGAGGTCCGCCCAGGCGCCCTTCTCGACGACACCGATCTTCCCGCCGAGGCCCAGGAGCTCCGCGGCGACGGTCGTCGCGCTGCGAACCGCCTCGAGAGGCGACATCCCGACGCGGACTTCGTGCTCGAACTCGCGCGCCTGGTTGATCTCGGTCCAGGGGAAGCCGCCGGCGTCCGTTCCGAACGCGATCCGGACGCCGGCCCGCCGGCAGTTCGCGATCGATCGGGCGTGCGACTTCGGGATCTCCGCCCAGATCCGGCGGCCTTCCTTCGCGCGCGGCTCGGCGACGTAAGTCGTGACCGTCAGCGTCGGGGAGAGGAAGATCCCCTTGCGCGCCATCTCGCGCGCGAGCTCCGGCCGGATCGAATCGCCGTGCTCGATCGAATCCACTCCCGCCTCGACCGCGATTCGCGCGCCCGTGTCGGACGTCGCGTGCGCCGCGACCTTCGAGCCGCGCGCGTGGGCCTCGGAGACGACCGCCGCGAGCTCTTCCCTCGTCCAGTTCGGCGGCGAATCGATGTAGCCGTCCGGCGTCGTATGGAGGCCGCCGGTGTTCGCGTAGACCTTGACCCAATCGGTTCCGTAGGAGAGCTGTTCCCGCACCGCGCGCCGGCAGCCGTCCGCTCCGTCACAGGTCTGGACTCCGACCGGGAACTTCCAGTCCGGGCGGAAGTGGAGGATCGGATACGTCCCGGTCGTCGAGAGCGCGGGCCCCGCGACCTGGAGGCGGGGGCCGGGGATCACCTTTTCGTTGACGGCGTCGCGCAAAGCGACGTCGTCATAAGAGGCGCCCTCGGTCTCGAGGTCGCGCATCCCGGTGAAACCGTGCTCCAGCGCGATCTTCAGGGCGCGAACCGCCCGCGCGACGCGGTGCGCCGGGTACTCCTTCAAGATCTGCTCCTCGTATTCGGCCTGGGTCGCGTCCCCCTGAAGGAGGACGTGCGTGTGCGTATCGATCAGACCCGGCAGCAGGGTTCGGTCGCCCAGGTCGATCACGCGCGCTCCGGCGGGAACTTCGGTGCCGACGGCCTCGATGACCTCTCCTCGGACGACGACGACCGCCCGATCGACGTATCGGCCGCTCTTCACATCCAGGAGACGCGCGGCTTTCACGGCGATCGGGGGAGCGTCCGCTGGAGGCGGAAGGGCGGCGAGCGGGGCGCACGGGAGCGTCGCCAGCGCGGCGAAAGCGAGCGCCGTCTTCACGATCGTGAGCCGGATTCTATCGAAGATCTCGCGCGTGACGCAGGCCGCGCTCGTATCCGCGGCGGAAGTCGTCGAGCCCGAAGTGCTCGGGGTAGAGGTCCCGCAGGTCGTGCGACGCCTCCTCGTAACCGCGGCCGCGAAAGCGGGGGCGCATCGCCGCTTCGAAACCGCGGCGGTACGTGGGCTCGGCGTCAGCGAAGCGGGCGCCATCGCGTTCGTAATCGGACCTCTCGGCGTCGCGAATGCCGACCCACCAGCTCTCGCGCGCCGCATCCAGGCTCTCCGCTCCCTCCGCGTCGAGCGCGGCGCGGGTCCGTTCCGCCTGGTCCTCGTCGACCAGCGCGAAGACGACCGAATGGCCCCTTCGCAACGCGTCTTCGTAGAGGTAGAGCTCGTCCTTCGGGAGTCCGCGGGAGAGCTTCTCGTCGAGCGCTCCTCCTGCAGCGGCGCCGCCGGCGATCCCGCCGGCGCCCAGGAGCGCCGCCCCGAGGAGCTCGGCCGCGGCCAGTGCGCCGAAACCGGGGACGAGGACGCTCGCCGCCAGAGCTCCCAGGCCCATCCCGGTCGTCGCCCCCACGACTCCGCCGACGACGCCGCCCACCGCCTTACCCATCCCGGGCTGTTCGGTCTCGCTCGTGGCGACCGCGGAGTGGATTTCCGCCTCGGAACTGCGTGGGGTCAATACGCTCAAACGCTCCGTCGGGAGTCCGGCCTTCGCGATGTTCTCAGCCGCGCGTCGCGCGTTCTCCGACGAACGGAAGATCCCGACCACCGACTCCACGGCCGGAGTCTAGCTCTCCACCTCGGCGGGCTCCCAGCGATCGAGGACGCGCTCTTTCTTGCTCCGAGGGGCTCGGGCGCCCTGAAGGGCCGGAATATCTCGGGCGGACTCGTACATCTCGAGCCGGTTCTCCAAGTTGGCCACTCCGGGCACTCCGCGGACCGCGGAGAGCAGGTCATCGAGCTCCCTCGTCACGACCGGCCCCGAGAGTGTCACGCTCCCCGCGAGCGCGATCACTTCGATCGCGCCGGGGTTCGAAACCGCTCGGCCGAGCTCGGCGCGGACGCGTTCTTCCAGCACGGAATCGTCGACGATCTCAGGTCGCGCGATCGACTTGACTTGAGCGGCCACGCCGCGCGCGCGGTTTCTGAAGTCGCGCGAGCGCGCTCCGAGCCGGTCACCGGCCCGGTTCGCCGCCCCCGCGACCTTGTCCCGGACGAGAGCGCGCCGCCGCTTGCCGCGTTCCGGATCGAGCACGTACATCAGCGCAGCGCCGAGCCCGAGCCCGCCGATCAGAATTCCCACCGTTCGAATCGCCGCGTCGCCGCCGTCTTTCAGAAATCTCATTCGAGGTTCCTCCACCGGAAAAGGTTTGAACGAGTAGATCGAGCAAGAAGCAGGCCAGTGGAAGAAATGCGGCGC
>Ga0066709_100000087_pt1 | contig 32797 bp, 29 predicted proteins | sample GraSoiAngelo_158_FD_79665 | JGI IMG/M metagenome (GOLD analysis project Ga0066709, IMG submission 79665) | Grasslands soil microbial communities from the Angelo Coastal Reserve, California, USA - 14_1009_16_30cm | ecosystem: Environmental > Terrestrial > Soil > Grasslands | place: USA...
CACGCGATCGTGGCCCAGTTCGGAACCCAGGAGGGCTACTCCCTGATCCTGGATGCGGCGGACGGCAATGTCGTTGTCGGCGAGAAGGCGCTCGATCTGACCGACCGGGTTCTTCTGGCGTTGCGCCAGGAGGACGAGGGGACCCGCCGAACGACACCCAGGACCAACCAGGGTTCCGGAACCAATCAGAATACGGGCAATCAAGGCCAGCAGTGAGACGCGCCTTCGGCCCGGTGCTTCAACCCTCCTGCCGTCACACTTGTCTCCGATAGAGAGCCGCGAATGAAGGTCACGCTGGATACGGTCGCCAAGGCCATCGACGGCTTAGTCGTCGGAGACGGCACCGTGGAGATCACGGGGGTCGCGGGCATTCGCGAGGCCCAGGAAGGGGACCTCACGTTCCTGGCCAATCCCAAATACGAGCCGTACCTCGCGTGCACTCACGCGTCGGCGATCATCGTCGCGGAGAATCACCGAAACGTGGCGAAGCCGCTGATCCAGAACCCGAACCCGTACCTGGCCTTCCTGAAGGCGGTCCGGTTCTTCCAGGGAGACGAGGAGCGGCCGGCCCAGGGCGTCCACGCGACCGCGGTCGTGGCGAAGGACGCGTCGGTCGACCGAACCGCCTCCATCGGGCCGCACGCGGTCCTGGAACGGGGCGTTTCCGTGGGCCCGCGCGCGGTCGTCCAGGCTGGATGCTTCGTCGGCGCCGGCGCGCGGATCGGCGCCGACGCGTTTCTCTATCCGAACGTGACCCTGCGCGAGCGATGCGAGATCGGAGCGCGGGCGATCATCCACTCCGGAACGGTGATCGGAAGCGACGGATTCGGTTTCGTGCGCGATGGGGATGTGCACCGCAAGCTCCCCCAGGTGGGCAACGTCGTCGTGGAGGACGACGTGGAGCTGGGCGCCTGCGTCACCATCGATCGCGCGACGACCGGGACTACCCGGATCGGCGCCGGCAGCAAGATCGACAACCTGGTCCAGATCGCCCACAACGTCCAGGTGGGCAAGAACTGCATCATCGTGGCCCAGGTCGGGATCTCGGGAAGCACCGTCCTCGGCGACGACGTGGTCCTGGCCGGCCAGGTCGGCGTCGTCGGGCACATTGAGATCGGAGCCGGCGCTATGATCGGCGCCAAGTCGGGCGTATCGAAGTCGGTGAAGCCCGGCGAGAAACTCTTCGGATATCCGGCCCTCCCGGTCACGCAAGCGATGCGGATCGAGGCCAGCCTGCGGCATCTGCCCGAGCTCCTCCAGACGGTTCGCCAGCTCAAGCGGCGCGTCGAGGAGCTCGAGGGTCCCTCCAGCCCCAAGTGAACACTCCCAACCAGCGCACGCTCGGCCGCGTCATCGCGTACGACGGGGTCGGCCTCCATACCGGCGTCGGCTGTCATGTCGAGTTCCGTCCGGCCGCGCCGGGCACGGGGATTCGGTTCGTCCGGCTCGACCTGCCCGGCAAGCCCGAGATTCCGGTGGCGCCCCGTTACGCGCGCGTCGACACCGACCACATGCGGCGGACGATCTTGAAGAACGGCGACGCCGAGGTGCACACGGTCGAGCACATCCTGGCCGCGGCGGCCGGATTGGGAATCGACAATCTCATCATCGCCCTGAACGCGCAGGAGCCGCCCGAGCCGGCCGACGGCAGCGCGGGCCCCTACGTCCGCCTCTTTCAGGACGCGGGGATCGTGGAGCAGCCGGCGCCGCGGCGTTACTTCCGGGTCACCGAGCCGGTCCGCTACGAGGAGAACGGGGTCATCCTGGTGGGGCTGCCGCACGACGGCCTGCGCGTGACCTTCACGATCGAGTACACGAACGCCTGGCGGGGCACCCAGCACGCCACGTACGACATCGATCCGGAGGTCTTCATCCGGGAGATCGCGCCCGCGCGCACCTTCGTGCTCGAGCGCGACGTGGAAAAGCTCCGCGCGCGGGGGATGATCCTGGGCGGCACGCTCCAGAACGCCGTCGTCGTGCAGCCGACCGGGATCATGAACCAGGAGCCGCTCCGGTTCGAAGACGAGTTCGTCCGGCACAAGATCCTGGATTTTCTCGGGGACCTCTATCTGCTCGGGCGCCCGGCCCGGGGGCATTTCCTCTCCATCAAGTCGGGCCACGCGACCAACGTGAGGTTCGTCCAGCGGCTTGCGGCCGCGGAGGAGCCGGGCAACCTGCTCCGCACGGCGACCTCGAACGGAGACTCGGGCCCGATTCAGCTCGACATCAACGCGATCCAGAAGATCATGCCGCATCGGTACCCGTTCCTGCTCATCGATCGCATCCTGAGCCTCGAGGCGAATCGGGTCGTCGGCATCAAAAACGTCACGATCAACGAGCCCTTTTTCTCGGGCCATTTTCCGGGTCATCCGATCATGCCGGCGGTGCTGATCATCGAGGCCATGGCGCAGTGCGGGGGAGTGCTTCTCCTCAACACGGTCGAGCGCCCGAAAGACAAGCTGGTCTACTTCATGGGAATCAATAACGCGAAGTTCCGGAAGCCCGTGCGGCCCGGGGATCAGCTTCGGTTCGAGCTGACCCTGCTCCGCCTCAAGTCACGGATCTGCAAGATGGAGGGGAAGGCCTACGTCGATGGAGACCTCGTCGCGGAAGCAGAGCTTCTCTCAAGCATTGTCGAGCGCAGTCCCTGAAGTCGATCGCCTGACCGGGACGTGGGCCCGCGTCGAGGGCGCGGTGCTCCCGCTCCCCAGCGCGCGGGAGCACGCCAGGCCGTCGGTCCACCCGGCCGCGATCGTCGAAAAGGGGGCGGAGCTGGGTCCGGGCGTCGAGATCGGACCCTTCTCGTACATCGGCCCGAAGGCCGTGCTCGGGGAAGGGACACGCGTTGGGCTCCACGTCGTCATCGAGGGGCGCACCACGATCGGGGCCCGTTGCCAGATCCATCACGGGGCGGTGATCGGGAACCTGCCCCAGGACTTGAAGTATCGCGGCGCGCCGAGCGAGGTCGTGATCGGGAACGACACGACCGTGCGCGAGTACGCGACGATCCACGCCGCGACCGAAGAGGGGGAGACCACCCTCGTGGGCGACCACGTGCTCCTGATGGCCTACGCCCACGTCGCGCACAACTGCCGCCTCGGAAACCACGTCATCCTCGCCAACGCGGTCAATCTCGCCGGCCACGTCCGGGTCGACGAGTACGCGATTCTCGGCGGCCTCACACCGGTCCACCAATTCGTCGCGATCGGCTGCCACGCGTTCGTCGGCGGCGGCTCGCGCGTGCCTCAAGACGTTCCGCCGTACGTGAAAGCGGCCGGGAACCCGCTCCGGGCCTGCGGGCTGAACGCGATCGGAATGGATCGCAGGGGGATCCCCGCCGAGGTTCGCCTCGAGCTCAAGCGCGCCTATCGCATTCTCTATCGCTCCCAGCTCAACGTCTCCCAGGCCCTCGATCGGATCCAGGGGGAGCTGAAGCCGTATCCCGAGGTCCATGAATTCGTGGAATTCGTCCGGAGCTCGGAGCGGGGCATCGTCCGGTGAAAGCGGTTCGCGTCGGGGTGGTCGGCGTCGGCCACTTAGGCACCCACCACGCGCGCGCCTGGTCCCGGATCGAGGGGGTGGCGCTCGCGGGGGCCTATGACCCCGACCCCGGCGCCCGCGGGCGGACGGCCGGGGAGCCCGCGCTCAAGTTCTTCGATTCTTTCGAAGCGCTCCTGGATCAGGTCGATCTCGTCTCGATCGCGGCCCCCACCCCCGCGCACGCCGATCTCGCGATCGAGTCGCTCGGGCGCGGGGTGCATGTCCTCGTCGAGAAGCCGATCGCGGCGCACCCGGAGCAGGGCGAGCGGATGCTTCAAGCGGCCCGCCACGCCGAGCGCGTCCTCTCGGTCGGGCACGTGGAGCGCCACAACCCCGCCGTCGCGGCGGCGCTCCCGCACCTTCGCTCCCCCAAGTTCATCGAAGCCCACCGCCTGGCCCCGCCGGTCAACCGGGGGATCGACGTCGACGTCGTCCTCGACCTGATGATCCACGACCTGGATCTGACCCTCCTCGCCACGCGCTCGCGCATCGTGGAGGTGCACGCGGTCGGGGTTCCCGTCCTCACGCCGAGGATCGACATCGCGAACGCCCGGCTGGTCCTGGAATCGGGCTGCGTCGCGAACCTGACGGCGAGCCGGATCTCGCGCGAGAAGGTCCGCAAGATCCGGTTCTTCGAGTCGAGCGAGTACCTCTCGATCGATTGCCTGAATCGGACGATCGAGGCGTATTCGCTCGCCCCCGCGTCGGCCGGGGCGGAGGCCGGCGATTGGATGCGCCGGATTCGCCCGCTCGCGATTCGCGTAACGGAGAGCGATCCGCTGGAGTCCGAGCTCAGACACGTCCTCTCCCTCCTGGCCGAGCCGGCGCGCTCGTGGGCGGAGTCGGAGACGGCTCTCGACGCGCTCCGGGCGGCCGATCTGATCGGGCGGCAGATCGCGCCGATTCTCCCCCAGGGCATTCCGGTCTGACCGCGGTCAGCCTCATCGTGTCGGCCGGCGATCCCTCGGGGGACCGGCTCGGCGCGGCGCTTCTCGACGCCCTGCGCGCCCGCGGAGTCTCGGTTGAAGCCGCGGGCCTCGGGGGTCCGGCGCTCCGCGCCGCCGGCTTCACGGAGGTCGCGTCGATGGAGTCGGTGGCCGTGATGGGCTTCGCAGAGGTCATCCGCCACCTTCCCGCGATCCGCCGCGCCCGCGCGGCGCTCGTGGATCTGCTGGCCCGGCGTTCCGATGCGATCTTCCTTCCGATCGACTCGCCCGGATTGAACCTCGGGCTCGCTCGAGCGGCCCACCGCATGGGGCGCGGCGTGGTGTACTACGTCTGTCCGCAGATCTGGGCCTGGGGATATGGGCGTGTCCGGCGACTCCGGGAGGACGTGGATTTGACGCTCCTGCTCTTCCGCTTCGAGGAGGCGATCCTGAGCCGCGAGGGAGCGCGGGCGCGCTGGGTGGGGCATCCCGCCGGCGCCTTGACCCCCGATCCCGGGCGGCGCGAAGAGGCACGCCGCGGGCTGGGGATCGCTCCCTCGGAGACCTTGATCGCGGTCCTTCCGGGGAGCCGCCGCGGCGAAGTGCGCCGCCACCTCGGGCCCATGCTCGAGGCGGCCGCCCGGCTCGTGAACCACGGCGCACGGGGGATCCGGGTCGCGGTGAGCGACGCGGGACCGGTCGCCGGGATCGCCTCGCGCGGGAGAGTGGCCGATCTGTGGCGGCTGATCGCGCCGATCCACCATCGCGGCGATTCGGAGACACTGCTCCGCGCCGCGGACCTGGCGCTCGTGGCTTCGGGAACCGCGACGCTCGAGACGGCCGCGCTCGGCGTGCCGATGGTGATCGTCTACAAGACCGGCGCCCTCAACTACGCGATCGCGCGGCGCGTGGTGCGCCTCCAGCGGATCGGGCTTGCCAATATCGTCGCGGAGTCGGACGCCGCGCCGGAGCGGATCCAGGGAAACGCGACCGGACCGCGGATCGCCTCCGCCGCGGCGACGCTCCTCGATGTGCCGGCCGAGCGCGAGCGGCAGCGCGCCGCCTTCGCCTCGCTCCAGGAGCGCCTTGGCGGCGCGGGCTCCGCCGGCCGCGCGGCCGATGCCCTCCTCGAGTTCATCTCCGAGCGACGCCCGGCCACCGCGGCGGCGTCCTCTGGCTGAGGCGGCCAGGTGGCGATCGGCCTCGCGGCGTACCGGGCGGCGACCTCCTTCCTCGGCCCGCCCGTAGCATCTCTCTTGGGGCGGCTCGGTCCGGTGGACGGGATCTGGCGCGCCGGGTTCCGCGGCGCCGGGACGGAAACCCACCGCGCGACGGGCACGGTCTGGGTGCACGCCGCCTCGATGGGCGAGGTCGGAATGGCGAGGACCTGGATCGAGGAGCTCCTCGCGCGCGGCGAGCGGTCTCCCGTCCTTCTCACAACGCGGACACGGACCGGACTGGAACGCGCGCGAAGAGAGCTCGGGGACCGCGTCGCTGCCCGCATCGCCCCGCATGACCTGCCCGGCATCGTCGGCTCGGTCCTGGACGACGCCCGGCCCAGACGGATCGACGTCATCGAGACCGAGATCTGGCCGAACATGCTGGTGGAGGCGAGGCGCCGCTCTTCGCCCGTGACCTTCGTGTGCGCTGCCATCTCGGAGCGCTCGACGGCGCGCCTTCGGTCCCTGGGGATCGCGGGCCGGGCGCTCTTTGGCGAGGGCATCTTCGCCTTGCCGCAATCCGAGGCGCACGCCGCGCGCTTCGAATCGCTGGGCGTTCCCCAGGAGCGGATCCGGATGATGGGTGACCTCAAGGCGGCCGGAGCGGCGCGCGGCGTGCCCGAAGGTCGACCGTTCGCATCTCGCCCGGCGTTGATTTTCGGGAGCCTCCGTCCCGGCGAGGAAGGGGCGGCGCTCCGGATGGGCGTCCAGCTGGAGCGCCACCGGGTCCGAACGGCGATGGAATCGGGCGAGGCGAAGGCGCGGCAAGACCGCGAGGGCATCTTCGAGGGCAGGAGCCGCGCGCTCCTCGTGATCGCCCCGCGGCATGCGGACGGGGAAGCCCGCGTGCGGGCGGTCTTCGCGTCGAGCGGGTTCGAGCTCGCGGCTCGAGACGAAGCCACCCGAGGGACCGACGTCGTCTCCTGGATCGACGAGGTCTCGAGGCGCCCGGGAATGCGCGCCGCCCTCCTCGCGACCCGAGGGGAGCTGGACCGCGCCTATGGAGCGGCGTGGGGTGCCGTCATCGGGGGGACCTTCGCTCCGTTCGGCGGCCACAACGTCTGGGAGCCCGCGGCGCGGGCCTGTCCCGTCCTGGTCGGCCCCTACCATGCGCAGGTGGCCACCGCGATCGATGCGATCGTCGGCGAAGGAGGCGGGCGGATCGTCACCGGCGCGGAAGAGCGATTGCGCGAGGCCCTCGACTCGTGGCTCGCCGACCCCGAGCTCGAGCGAGTCGGCGCCGCGGCGGCGCGGGCGGCCGCGCGCGCGTCGGGCGCCACGGAGCGGGGGATCGCCGCGCTCGCGGCGTGGGGTCTCCTGCCGAAATCGGCGCCCGCGATCGCATGAGGCCGGAGAGCGTGGGTCGCCGGGGTCTCGCCGGTGCCAGGCGGCGCGGTCTTGTCGGCGTCCTCGAGCGCGGCTGGTCCGGCGAGGCCGGGTCGATCCCGTGGACGCGCGCGCTCCTTCCCGCCGCGGCGGTCTACGCCGCGGCCTCCGCCCGCGCGCGCGCTCGCGCCGCGGACGCTCGCCGTTCTCTTCCCGGCCTCTATGTGATCTCGATCGGGAACCTCACGGTCGGTGGCACCGGAAAGACCGCCCTCGCCCGGTGGCTCGCCCTTCAGGCGATGGAGCTCGGCGCGAGCCCGGCGGTACTCCTGCGAGGCCACGGCGCGATCCGGCGCGACAGGGATACCGATGTGGTGCCCGATCTGGACGGCTATCCGCTCGGGCAAGCGGTGGACCGCCTTGGAGACGAAGCGGCCGCGCATCGCGCCGCCCTCCCGCGCGGGGCGACGGTCGTGGTCGATCGGGATCGGTACCGGGGAGCTCGCGCCGCGCAAAGCGGATACGGCGCCCGGGTCGCGATCCTCGACGACGGCTGGGAGCAGGGCGGCTTGCGGTGGGACGAGCTATGGGTGACCCTGGACCCGGACCGGCCCCAAGGGAATGGACTGGTCCTTCCCGCGGGACCGCTCCGCCGCCCCGCGTCGACCCTTCGTGAGGCCTCGGTGATCGCCTTTGTGATGGAGGAGGCAGGAGTGGAGCTCCCGGCCGCGACGAAGAGCTGGGTCGCTGCGCGGGCTCCCGGTGTGCCGATGCTCCGGTTCCGGCGCCATCTGGACGGTACGTCGGCGATCGGGGAAAGGACGGCGGAGCCATGGGGCGCGGGGGCCCCGCCGGCCGGCCTTCTCTCGGGCGTCGGAGCGCCCGCCCGCCTCGAGCGATTCGCGCGGGCTTCCGGCATCCGCCTCGCCTCGCATTCCGTGTTCCCGGACCACGCGCGCTGGAGCGCCGATGCGGTCGCCTCCGCGCTCCGGTTCGCGTCGGGGGCCGGCGCCGCGATCGCCCTGATCACGGAGAAGGACGAGCCCCGCTGGCCCGGAGGATTGAGCTCGACCCTCCCGGTGCGCGTGCTCCGGGCCTCACTTCGTCCCCTCGACCCGGTCGAGGGAGCGCTGGCGCGGCTCCGCGCCGCGGCGGCAGCGACGCCCCCGATCGGGCCAATCTCCCGCACGGAAGGACCGGACCGTCGGTGAAGCGATCGAAGCAGAGCCAGCTCGAAGCGGACGTGCTCGTGATCGGGAGCGGGATCGCGGGACTTTCCGTTGCCCTCCACGCGGCCCAGTTCGCGCGCGTTCTCGTCGCGACCAAGGTCGATGCCCTCGAGTCGAACACCAATTACGCGCAGGGAGGGGTCGCGGCCGCGCTGGGGGAGGACGACGCGCTCTCGATCCACGAGCGCGACACATTGGAATGCGGCCGCGGCCTCTGCGATCCCGAGGCGGTTCACGTCCTGGTCGAGGACGGCCCGACCGAGATCATGCGCCTCGTTTCGCTCGGGGTCCGGTTTTCGCGCGATCCGCGCGATCGCGGTCGGTTCGCCCTGGGGCGCGAGGGCGGGCATTCGAGGCGAAGGATCGTCCACGCGAGGGACCGGACCGGGAACGCGATCGAGCGGGTGCTCCTCAAGAAAGCGCGTGCTCACCCCAAGATCACGGTTCTCGAGAACCACCTGGCCGTCGATCTCATCCTCGAATCGCGGCATCTGGGAGGCCGGAGGAGGCTGCCCTCGAGGGACCGGGTCTGGGGCGCGTACCTGCTGGATCGGGCGACAGGGGAGATCGTTCCCGCCGCCGCGAAAGCCACGGTGCTCGCCACCGGCGGATGCGGCAAGGCCTACCTCTACACGACGAACCCGGACATCGCGACCGGCGACGGGCTCGCGGCGGCGTTCCGCGCGGGCGCGCCGGTCGCCAACCTCGAATTCATGCAGTTTCACCCCACCTGCCTCTACCATCCGGAAGCCAAGTCGTTTCTCATCTCCGAGGCGGTGCGTGGGGAGGGCGCGAAGCTCCTCACGACCGACGGAAAGCCGTTCATGCAGCGCTACCACCGGCTGCGCGAGCTGGCGCCGCGCGATACCGTGGCGCGCGCGATCGACTTCGAGATGAAGCGCCGCGGCGACAAGTACGTCCTCCTGGACATGGCGCGCCTCGGCAAGCGGCTTCTGATGCGCCGGTTCCCCCATATCACGAAGCGCGTGCAGGAGCTTGGCTACGACATCTTCCACGACCCGATCCCGGTCGTCCCGGCGGCACACTACATGTGCGGGGGCGTCGTCACCGATCTGGAGGGGCGGACGGCGATCCCGGGCCTCTACGCGTGCGGCGAGGTGGCCTCGACCGGCGTCCACGGGGCGAACCGCCTCGCGTCCAACTCCCTTCTCGAGGCGATGGTCTTCTCGCGCCGCGCCGGCAGGGCGGTGCTCCGCCAAGTGGCCCAGGAGCCCGGGGATCGGCCGCCGCGCCTCCCGTCCTGGCGCCTGGACGGGGCGGTGCAGGCGAAGGAGCAGGTGATCTTCGACCACAATTGGGATGCCTTGCGGCGGGTCATGTGGGACTATATGGGCATCGTACGCAGTGACGAGCGTCTGGCTCGGGCCGCGGCCATGGTGCGGGTGCTCCGGGACCAGACCGAGAGCGACTACTGGAGGTATCGGCTCGACGCCGATCTGGTGGAGCTCAGGAACGTCGGCTTGGTCGCGGATCTGATCGTGGCCTGCGCCCGGCGGCGCCGGGAGAGCCGCGGGCTCCACTACAACGTCGACCATCCAAAGGTCGACGACCGCCGCTACCGCCGAGACACCGTGCTCACCCGGCAGGACGTGCGCTGATGGCCATAGACTTCGAAACCGCGATTCTGGACGTCGCGCAAAAACACGGCCGCTACAAGCCGAACGCCTACCGCTTCACGCTCGATGCGGTCCACCACACCGTCGATCATCTCAAGGAGATTCGCCACGTCACCGGCGGCGAGCTTCTGGACGGGATCCGGGATCTGGCCCTGGCCCGATTCGGCCCGATGGCCAAGACCGTGTTCGAGCAGTGGGGGATCGGAACCACCGAGGATTTCGGGGAGATCGTGTTCCAGCTCGTGGAGCAGGGGCTCCTCGGAAAGACCGACGCCGACAAGAGGAGTGACTTCGCGCGCGGATACGATTTCGACGAAGCCTTCGTCCGCAATTTCGATTGGCTCGACCGAATCGCCCCGAAGCGGCCGTGGGCCGCCGAATAGCGGGCCCGCGCGACTTGACCCGTCCCCGCACCAAGCAATCGAGCGCCTCGCTCCGTCTCCTCCAGTACCTGCGGCCCTACCGCGGTAGGCTCCTCGTCACCGCCGCCCTCATGGTCGGCTTCGCCCTCACGAGCGGGATCACGATCGGCATGATCTCGCCCTTCGTGAAGATCCTCTTCACGCCGCGCCATCAGGCCGCCGTCGGGCCGCGGGCTCCGGGCGCCGCCGAGCCGGCCGCGCCCATCGCGATGATCCCCGGCGTGGGTGGGATGGGGACGGAGCGCGAGATTGGGGCTGGCCCTGCGCCGGGCGCATCCGCCGGCGCTCCGGAGAGCGGGATCGCGCCGCGGTTCACCGGCTGGAAGCGGGACATGCGGACCTGGTTCGAAGGTTTCTTCATGACCGGCGACCCCATCCGCTCGCTCAACCGGATCTGCCTCACGCTCCTGATCGTCTTCCTCCTCAAGAATGCGTTCGATTATCTGCAGAGCGTGCTGACCGTCTGGGTCGAGCAGGCGGTCGTGCGCGATCTGAGGAATGAGGTCTATTCGCACCTCCACCAGCTCTCCCTGTCGTTCTTTCACTCGCGTCGAACCGGGGCGCTCCTCTCGCGTCTTACGAACGACATCTCGCTGGTGCGCGGCGCGCTCGCGGCCGGATTCAGCAACCTCATCAAGAGCGGACTCCTCCTGGCGGTCTGTCTCTTCTGGATTTTCTGGACCTCCTGGCGGCTGGCGCTCCTCTCGGTGATCGTGATCCCGCCCTCGATCTTCCTCATCGTCTGGCTCGGGAAGAAGCTGCGCCGGCGCAGCACCATCACCCAGGAGCGGATGGCGGACCTGAACTCGATCCTCCAGGAGACCCTGACCGGAATCCGGGTGGTGAAGGCGTTCTCCATGGAGGAATTCGAGAAGCGCAAGTTCGCCCGCGCGGCGCAGGACTACTTCCGCTCCTTCGTGAGGCAGAAGCGCCTGGGCTCGATGGCCGGCCCCCTGACGGAGTTCCTCGGCGTGGTGGCCGCCACGCTGGTGCTCTGGTACGGAGGGCACGAAATCCTCCTCCAACGGGCTCTGGAGCCGCAGCAGTTCTTCATCTTTCTCTTCGCGATGCTCCAGTTGATGGCCCCGCTCAAGTCGCTCAGCAACGTGAACGCGACGATCCAGGAGGGGCTCGCGGCGGCGGTGCGCATCTTCCGCCTCCTCGACACGCAGCCGACCGTGGCGAGCCGGCCCGACGCGCGGACGGTGGTGTCGATCCGCGATGGGTTCGAGTTCGAGGGCGTATCGTTCCGCTACGGATCCGGCGGCGACGTGCTGCACGACGTCTCCTTCCGCGCGCGGGTCGGGGAGATGGTGGCGCTGGTAGGGCCGAGCGGGGCGGGGAAGTCGACCCTCGTCGATTTGGTGGCCCGCTTCTACGATCCGAGCCAGGGGCGGATCCTGCTCGACGGCCTGGATCTCCGCGAGTACGACGTCGCCTCGCTCCGTCGGCTGATGGGCGTGGTGACCCAGGAGCCGATCCTGTTCAACGATACCGTCTGGAACAACATCGCCTACGGCGTTCCCGACGCGGACGAGGAGTCGGTCCGTCTCGCCGCCCGGTCGGCGAACGCGGAGCGGTTCATTCTCCAGACGACGGAGGGGTACCAGACCAAGATCGGGGATCGCGGAATGCTGCTCTCGGGGGGCGAGCGGCAGCGGATCGCGATCGCGCGCGCCATCTTCAAGAACCCGCCGCTCCTCCTCCTCGACGAAGCAACGTCCAGCCTCGACTCGGAATCCGAGCTTCTGGTGCAGGAGGCGCTGGAGGCGCTCTTCGCGGGGCGCACGGTGTTCGTCATCGCGCACCGACTCTCGACGATCCAGCGGGCGGACCGCATCTTCGTGCTCGACGGGGGCCGGATCGTCCAGACCGGCACCCATCCGGAGCTGGTCCAGGTTCCGGGACTCTACCAGAAGCTGCACCGCCTCCAGTTCCGCCTCGCCGACGCCGAGCTCGCAGCCCAGAACCGGGCGAGCTGACCTGTGCCCCAGGGACCGGCGGTTGTCGTCCGGTTCTCGTCGTTGGGCGACGTTCTGCTCGCCGCGCACGTGCCCTCGTTCCTTCGCGCCGCCGATCCCGGCCGCCACGTCCTCTTCGTCACCAAGGAGCAGTACGCCGGCGCGCTCCGTGGCCATCCCGACATCGACCGCTTCTACGTGCTGCGCGACGGAACGAGCGATCCCGCCGAGCCCGCCCCCTTCGGGTTCGTGGGCGGGCTCGGGGATCTCGTCGCAGCGCTCCGGCGTGAGGGGATCGCGGAGGTGATCGACCTTCACCAGAATCTTCGATCGTCGCGGATCGTGGGGGCCTTCGATCAGGCGAAGCGGACCCTGCCGCAAAAGCACGGCCTTCGCCGCCGGCTCATGGTTCACGCGCGCTGGATCCGCGTGAAGCCCGTCCCGCCGCTCCTCGAAACCTACCGCTCTCTCGCGGGGTTGCCGCCGGACGCGCCGCTCAAGCCGTGGCTTCGCGACGCCCTCACCGGGGCCGAGCGCTCGCGGGCGACGGCGCGGCTGGGCGCGGACGCGGGGCGCGGCTTCGTGTTCCTCGGCGTCGGGGCGCGGTGGGAGACGAAGCGGTGGCCGGCGCGGCACTTCGTCGCGCTCGGGACGGCGATCGCCTCCGATCTCGGCCTGGGCGTCCGCTACGCGATCGACCCCAAGGAGCGCTTGCTGGAGGCGGAGCTTCGCGCGCTTCTCCCGGAGGGGCGCCACGCCGAGATCGCCTCGCTTGGGTTTCGCGACGCGGCGGCCCTCGCGGCGGGCGCCTCGGCGATCGTCTCGAACGATTCCGCTCTCCTCCATCTGGGGCCGGCCCTCGGCGTGCCCGGTCTGGGGATCTTCGGGAGCACGGTTCCCGCATTCGGGTTCGCGCCCCAGGGCCCCCGCGACTCGGTGGTGGAGATCCCGCTCGGCTGCAGGCCCTGCGACGTGCACGGGAAACGGCGATGCCCGCTCTCGCACCACGCGTGCATGGAGCGCCTCCCGCCCGAGCTGGTGCTGGCGTCGCTCCGGCCCCTTCTCGCTTCCAGGAAGGTCGGATGACGCGGGTCCTGATCACCCACGCGGAGCCCGAGGCTCTGGCGCGGGAAGTCGAGGGAGTCCTCGGAGAGTCGATCCCGTGGACGGGGCTAGAGGGCGCCGGGGACGCGACCGCCGACGTCTGGTTCTGCGCGGGGCTCCCACCGCCCGCGCCGGTAGCCCTCCCGGCGCTTCGATGGATTCAGAGCGGCTGGGCGGGCATCGAGGCATGGTCCGGTCGCCCGGAATGGCGCGACGGCGTGACCTTGACCCGCACCGTGGGGGACTTTCCGAAGCGGATCGCCGAGTACGTGTTCGGCTATCTGCTCGCGTGGGAGCTCGGCGTTCCGGAAGCGCTGCGCCAGATGGAAGCCCGCGAATGGAAGCGATGGACGCCCGGGACGCTGGCGGGCAGCTCGCTCCTCGTGGTCGGGTACGGCGCGATCGGGGCTCACGTGGGCTCCGTGGGGCGGGAGCTGGGCATGCGCGTGGAGGGAATCCGGAGAGGGCCGGTCCCCGCGGGGGAGGACGCGGCGGGAATGTACGGGCCGGATGCGATTCGCGACCGGCTGCCGCACGCCGAGTTCATCGTCAACCTTCTGCCGCACACCCCCGCGACGGAATCGTTCTGGAACCGGGAGCGCTTCGCGCTCGTGCGGGAGGGCGCGACCTTCGTGAATGCCTCGCGGGGCGCCACCGTCGACGAGGCGGCGCTTCTGGAGGGAATCGCGAAGGGACGCCCGGCGCGGGCGCTCCTCGACGTCTTCCGCGAGGAGCCTCTGCCGGCCACGCATCCCCTTCGAACGGCCAAGGGAATCTGGATCACGCCGCACGTGGCCGGGATCGGCACGCTCCGGCCGCTCGCGGAGGACTTCGCGGAGAATTGGCGGCGATATCGCCGCGGGGTCGCGCTCCGGAACGTCGTCGACCGGGCCCGGGGCTACTAGGGAATTGCCTTGATTCCGGCCCCTTCGCACCCATAATCGCCATAGGGAGGAAGACACGTTGGCGGTACGGACGCAGAAGGAGCCTACGGTGACCCAGGGCACGATGTGGGCGATGGAGAAATCGGCCCCAGGGCCGGGCCTCACGCGCATCACCGCGCCGATCCCGAACGTCGGACCGAGGGACGTGAGAATCCGCGTCACGGCCTTCGCGATCTGCGGGACCGACCTCCACATCGTGGAGTGGGATCGCTGGGCGGAGTCGCGGATCAAGCCCCCGCTCATTCCGGGCCACGAATTCACGGGGATCGTCGAATCGGTCGGCTCCGAGGTGGCGCTCGTACGGGCCGGGGATCGCGTCACCGGCGAGACGCACATCTACTGCGGCCTTTGCTACGCCTGCCGCCGCGGACTCCTCCATCTCTGCAAGAACGTCCAGATCCTGGGCGTGGACCGGCAGGGCGCCTTCGCCGACTTCGTCGTGATTCCCGAGCAGAACGTCTGGAAGGTGGATCCCAAGATTCCCGAGGAGATCGCGGCGGTCCACGATCCGCTCGGAAACGCGGTCCACACGGCGCTGGCGGGTCCCGTCGCGGGGCTCCGCTTCGCGGTCTTCGGCTGCGGGCCGATCGGCTGCTTCGCGGTGGGGGTTCTAAAGTCGGCGGGAGCGGCGTGGGTGGCGGCGATCGACAAGAACCCGATCCGGCTCGAGCTCGCCGAGAAAATGGGCGCGGACCGGCTCCTCCACGTGGAGCGGGACGCGGTCGTGCGCTCGATCCTCGACGCGACGGGGGGCGACGGCGTCGACGGAATGCTCGAGATGTCGGGCAGCGCGGGCGCGCTCAGGGACGGCTTCGAGGTGCTCGCCAACGGAGGGCGCGTCTCGCTCCTCGGCATCCCGTCGAAGCCGCTCGAGATCGACGTGGCCAAGGAGATCATCTTCCGCGGGGCCACCGTGCAGGGAATCAACGGCCGCTGGATCTTCGACACGTGGTACCGGATGGAGGCGCTCCTCCTCTCCGGGAAGCTCGACATCCGGCCGGTGATCACGCACGTGCTCGGCTGGGACGATTTCCACCAGGCGGTGGAGCTCCAACGCTCGGGCAAGGCGGGAAAGATCGTGCTGGTGCGGGACCGCAAATGAGCCGCGCCACCGCGACGAACAACCCGCTCCAGTTCCTCGACGAGGCCCTCGCCCAGATCCGCGCCGAAGGCCTCTACCGAAAGCTCCGCGTCCTGGCTGGGGAGCAGCGCGCGGCCGCGCGCTTCGACTCGAAGGACGTGATCAACCTTTCGTCGAACAACTACCTGGGATTGACGACCCACCCGAAGCTCCGCGAGGCCGCGCTCCGCGCGCTCAAGGAGCTGGGGGTCGGCTCCGGCTCGGTCCGGACCATCGCGGGGACGATGGAGATCCACATGGAGCTGGAGCGGAGGATCGCGGCCTTCAAGAAGACCGAGGCCTCCGTCGTCTTCCAGAGCGGTTTCGCCGCGAACGCCGGGACCGTGGCCGCGATTCTCGGAAAGGACGACCTGATTCTCTCGGACGAGCTGAACCACGCGAGCATCATCGACGGCGCGCGGTTGAGCCGGGCGACGATCCGGGTCTTCCCGCACCGCAATCCCACCGAGCTCGGACGCCTCCTCGAGGAGACCGCGTCGGTGAAGCGCCGTCTCGTGATCACCGACGGGGTCTTCAGCATGGACGGCGACATCGCGCCGATGCCGGAGATCGCGGCGCTCGCGAGGGCGCACGGGGCCATCATGATGGTGGACGACGCCCACGCGAGCGGCGTTCTGGGCAAGGCCGGGCGCGGCACCGTCGATCACTTCGGGCTGCACGGACAGGTCGACATCCAGGTAGGGACCCTCTCCAAGGCGATCGGCGTCCTGGGCGGCTACGTGGCCGGCACGCGATCCCTCATCGAGTACCTGTATCACCGAGCGAGGCCGTTCCTCTTCAGCACCTCTCATCCTCCGGCGGTCGCGGCGGCCTGCATCGCGGCCTTCGACGTTCTGGAGGCCGAGCCGGAGCGCATCGAGCGGCTGTGGTCGAACACGAAGCGCTTCAAGGACGGGTTGAAGCGCCTCGGGTTCAACACGGGAATCAGCGAGACCCCGATCACGCCCATCTTCGTGGGAGAGGCCGACCTCGCGATGAAGTTCTCCGACCGCCTCTTCGACCGCGGCCTCTTCGCGCAGGGGATCGGCTACCCGACCGTCCCGAAGGGGAAGGCGCGGCTCCGCACGATCGTGACCGCGACGCACACCGAAGAGGAGCTGGACCGCGCCCTCTCCATCCTCGAAGAGGTGGGGCGAGGCCTCGAAATCATCCGCTGACCCGCTGCGTGGCGAAGCCATGACACGCCCGGAAGACGCGCCCCTGCTCGTTCGCATTCCCAACTGGCTCGGAGATCTCGTCCTCTCGCTTCCCACCCTGGAGTCGGCCGCCGAAGGACCGGCGATCTTCCTGGGCCCGGAGTCGTTCCGGGACATCCTCGAGCCGCGATTTCCGAGCGTCCGTTACGTCGCGACGAGCCGGGCGGCGCGATGGGCGCCGCTCCCCACGATCCGCGCGCTCCGCCCGCGCAGGGCACTCCTCCTTACCGAGTCGCTCTCTTCGGCCCTTCTCACGTGGCTCGCCGGCGTACCCGAGCGGATCGGTTATGCCGCGGAGTGGCGCGGGCCCCTGCTCACCACGCGCGTTCGCCGGGCGGGACCGCCGCGATCGACCGCCCGCGCCGCCGAGTATCGCGAGCTCGCGGCCGCCGCGGGGATCGCCCCGCGCTCGGAGATCCCGACGCTTCAGCCGTTGGCCGAGGAGTCCGACAGCGCGCGGGTCGCCCTCGAGCGCGCGGGGTGGAAGGGCGCTCCCTACCTCCTGCTCGCGCCGGGGGCCAGCTACGGTCCGGCGAAGCAGTGGGAGCCGAAGCGCTTCGCCGCGGCCGGGGCCGGCATCGCGCGGCGCACCGGCCGCGCGGTCGTGGTGGTCGGCGGGGTCGAGGATCGCGATGCCGCCGCGTCGGCGGCGCGCGAAGCTCGGGGCGCGGGGGCACGCGCGATCGACCTCGCCGGTTCCACCGGGCTGGGTGAGCTCTTCGGGATCGTCGCGGGCGCGGACGGCGTCATCTCGAACGATTCCGGCGTCATGCACCTCGCCGCGGCGCTCCGCCGGCCCACGGTCGGCGTGTTCGGCTCGACGAGCCCGGTCTGGACTTCGGCTTCCGCCCCGTGGGTGTCGAATCTCTACGCGGCCTACCCCTGTTCTCCCTGCTATCGCCGGACCTGCCCGATCGGCTACGGATGCCTCCGCTCGATCGGCCCGGAGGAGGCGTCGCGGGCGCTGGAGCAGCTCCTCCCGTGACCGGCGAGGGGCGCGGGGGCCGGCGGGCGCTCGAGCGGCTGCTCGACCGGACGTTCGCGATCCGGCCCCTCCTCTGGATCCCCGCGGTGGCCGTCTACGGCGCGGGGCGTGCTTGGGAATTTCGCGTGTCGGGCCGGAACGGTTTCTCGCCGGGACCCCTCGCGTCGCTGCTTCTGATCCTGGCGGCCGTCCACGGGGCGAACGCCTGGCGCGACCGCGACGGGGACCGTCGGAACCGGAAGGGACTCCCCGTGGTGCGCGGCCTCGTCGGCGGCCGATCCCTTCTCGCGGTGGGTCTCGGCGCCGTCCTTGTGGCGGCGATTGTCGCGCGGGGCGCGTCGTCCTTCGAGCAGGGTCTCCTTCTGGTTTCATTGGTCCTTGGGGTGGCCTACGTGGCGCCGCCCTTCGAGCTCAAGCGAAGGCCGATCCTGGACGTGCTCTCGCACGGCGCGGGCTACGGGGTCGTGGCGTTCCTGCTCGGAGCGGCAGGCTGCGGCGGACCGTGGGGCGTGGGGGATCTGCGCGCGGGGTCGATGGCGTCGCTGCCGTATACGCTCGGGATCATGACGGTCTCGCTACTCACCATGTTGGCCGATCGCGAGGGCGACGAGCAGGCGGGTCAGCGGACCACGGCGGTCGCGCTGGGCGCGGGGCGGGCGGCGGGCCTGTCTGTCGGGCTCGCGTGGGGGACGATGGCGGCGGGGCTCTGGGCGCTCGATCTCACGCCTGCGGTCTGGGGCATCCTCGCGGCGGCGATTCTGGCGCTCGGGCCGGGACTCGATTCGCGGACGGCCGCCTCGTGGAACGCGCTCTCGATACGGCTCCAGCTGCTTTTTCTCGTGATCCTGACGCCCCAAGCGCCGGCCGCATTCCTCGCCGCGATTTTGATCGCGGGCGCCACGGAAGCTTACAACCGATGGCGGTGGGGCGTCGGCTACCCGCTGCGGGCGGTCGGCCGGGGTGGTGCGTGACTCAGCGGAGAACGCGCGAGTAGGTCACCCCGTCGCTCTGGTACTGATAGAGGCGGGCGGCCGCGCGCGCCATCGCCGCGGGGAGGTAGCCCTCGACACCCAAGGTCTCCAGATCCGGAGGATATTCCCCCCGGACCCGCCGGTAGGTCTCCAGAGCGAGGCTCACGCGGGCGGCCTCGTCGACGAGCGCGATCTCGGGCGGGACGGCGACCACCGCCGGCGCCGCGGCTCGCGCCGCTCGGGAGAGAAGAGCCGGAGTGACAAAGAACGCGATCGCGAAGGAGGCGGCAAGGGAAACGATGGCGACCGCGAAGGCGAGGAAGCTGTTGGCGGTCCGCCGCGCGGGAACCGGGGGCGGCTCCGCGGCGATCGGGGTCACCTTCGCGGGCGCCGCACCGAGCGAAACCTCGATGACGCCGAGGTCCAGGAGGTGATGGAGCGCCTCGAACGCCTCGAACTCCACCAGCTTCGATTGCGCGACGAGGTCGCGCAGCGGCCGCAAGCCGTCGACGAGCGGCAGAATGCGCCGCTCCTGGGACGACATCTCCTTGGGCGGCATGGCCAGCGGCTTCGGGCGGAGCACCATCGCGGGGGAGGAGAGCGTTTCCCGATAGCGGACGATCTCATCGATTCGCCGCATGCTCTCCATCAGGAGCCCCTCGGTATTCAGGCGGACGTTCACCGCGAACTTGGGAACGGTGCGTGAATCGCCCGAGAAGTGGTAGGAGCCGGATTTCCACGTGAGCAGCTGGTGGAGCGTGTCCTGGATCTGGTGCTCCAGCGCCTGCGTGAGCGCCTCGCTCGTCATGTAGTTGCCGGAGAGCAGGACGTCGGTCAGCTCCCTCCGGCTCTCGGCCTCGATGGTCTCGATCTGCTTCAGCTGGGCCTCGGTCAGATGCCCCGTCCGGACCAAGTACGGCTTCAGCGGATCGCGCGCGTTCCTGCGTCGGTCGCGCGTCGAGACGATCTTGCCCGCCTCGAAGAAGACGACCGCGACATCATCGCCGGCGGTCAGCTTGAGCACGCCCGACTTCTGCTGAACCGCGATCAGCTGAAGGATTTCGGGGAGGCTGAAATCGTCGAGGTTTCCCTGGAGCGCCATGTCAGGGTCTCCGGCCCGTTCGGGCGCGCGCCGGTCTCGCGCCCGCGCCCGTTGCCTCGTCCACCGGGGCGGTCAGGTCCTCGACGTGCGTCGTCGTCGTGGAGAAATACCGCGCGACGGTGATCGCGTACGTGAGCAGGAAGAGGAGGATGAGTGGGATTCTCTTGGCCAATCCCGACGTCGGGGACGGAAGCACGTCGAGCGACGGCACCAGGGCGCCGTTCCAAACGACGAGCAGCGCCGCCGAGCTCATCACGAGGAGAGCGAAGAATCCCGAGAGGGTCGCGCCCCGGAGCATCTGAGCCGCACCGGGCACGAGGAGGGTGAGGATCGCCTGGCCCGCCGTGCGCCTCCGCGCGGCGCCCCGGCCCTGCCGGGTGAGGAGAAGCCGGGTGAACTCCGTCGACTTCAGCTCCTTCACCGATTTGAAGCAGTTCTCACAGAAGGCGCGCTGCTGCATCCGCTTGACGCAGCGGCGGCAGATCACCGTCTGGCAGTTGGAGCAGTGCATCGTCGGGAGGCCCCGCCCGAGGAATTGGCCGATCCCGGCGAAGATGAGAAACATCGCGGGGATGAAGACCAGCGCAAAAGGCGCCGGCGGCGCCAGGCGCGTGACCCACCGGATCAGGGCGTTTCCTTCGCGGACGCTCGGGATCCGGTGCGACGCGAAACGCCGGGAGAGCCCCCACAGCGCCTCGGCGGGCGGATCCGCGTCCATGACGCTCCGGTTGAGCTGCGGCGCGGTCCAGCGGCTGAAATCGGCCACGCGATCGAACGAGATTGTGGAGGCGCGGGACTGCTCTCGACTCGCCTCCGTGAACATGAGCTGCTTCGTATAGACCTGCGCCAGATTGAAATGAGGCTCGACCGCCCCGGGCGTGGCGGCCGCGGCCGCCTCGTAGGTCTGCCTCGCCCGCCCGAAATCCTCGCGCGCGAAGTAGACGTTTCCGAGGTTCGTCAGGATCCAGGCCGTCTTCGGGCGGAGCACGGCGGCGAGGGTAAGCTGCCTCTCGGCCATGTCGAGGTCCCCGCTTCGCCGCGCCATCGATCCGAGCGCGAACGGGAAGAGCGCTTCGGTCGCGTCGCGGGCCTCCCACGACATGAGCGCCGCCGCGAGGTCCGGGTCGTACCCGGAGTTCATCGCGCGGTCCACCAGAAGTCCCGGCTCCTCGAGCGTCGGCGCGCCCGCCCAAGGGGCGATCGCGCCGATACCGCCCGCGAGAACGAGCGCGGAGACCAGGAACAGCACCACGAGACCCACCTCGCGCTTCCCGAAACGGAAGGAGGTGAGGCCGGAGAAGAGCGTCGCCGTCGGGATGGCGCCGAGCCCCCATACCGCGGGGGAGAGCGTCACGACGGCGGCGGACGCCTGCCCGATGTGCGATTGGGGCGCTCCCAACAGCTCCCGCACGACGTGGACCAGGTGGGGGAAGTGCCGGAACGCGATTCCGATCACCGCGAGAAGGAGGCTGACCATCCAAACGGCGATGAGGCCGGTCAGCACGTTCGCGAGAAGGTGGCGCTGCCAGGGGTAGCTTCGCCCGAGAATGCGGAAGGCCTCGCTCAGCTCGCCCACCGCGCGGCCCGGGTTTCGAAACGCCAGCACGCGGGCCAGCGTGAAGTGCGCGTCCGGGAAGTCCGGGTCGAAGGCGGACGCCGCTTCCAGGAGTCGGATGGCCTCGGCGGGTTTCCCGGTGGCGTCCTGCGCGAGGGCCTCGCGGTAGCAGGCCTGCGCCGCCGCCAGGGCGCGCGTCACGCCGGAGTCGTACTTCTGGTTGAGCGCGCTCGTAATCGCTTCGGCGCCGGCCGGCGCGAACGCCTCACCCTTCGCGATGGCAGCCCGCGGGGAAGCCAGAGAGAGTGCCGAGGCGAGGAGTGTGAACGCAACCGCGGGGACGCGAAAATGTCGCCGGTGCGCGTGCGAGGCTCGATGACCAGTCGTTCGGCGCGTCACGGGCGCACGTTAGTGGTGGGGTGGAAGGGGTGTCAAGGGATTTGTCCCCCAGCGTGCTATCCTACGCGCCTCACGACGCATCGTTGTCATCCAAGGGAGGTTGGGAGGAAGCGGCATGCCGGCGCAAGCGACCCGCATCGAAGCACTCCCCGGAAAGGTCGGACAAGAGGTCCTGCTGGAGGGGTGGCTCTACGCGCGACGATCGAGCGGGAAGCTCGAATTTCTCCAAGTAAGGGACGGAAGCGGCGTCGTGCAGTGCGTCGCCTCGAAGGCGGATCTGCCCGAGGACGTCTTTGCCCGCGCCGCGGCGGTGTCGCAGGAGGCGGCGATCCGGGCGCGGGGCCTCGTGCGCGAGGACAAGCGGGCTCCGAGCGGCGTGGAGCTCACCCTCACGGGGCTCGAGGTCGTGGGGGAGAGCCGCGAGTATCCGATCACGCCGAAGGAGCACGGAACGCCGTTCCTCCTGGATCACCGGCATCTCTGGATCCGCTCGCAGCGGCAGCACGCCATCTTGAAGATCCGCCACACCCTCGTCGACGCCTGCCGCGGCTTCCTCAACCGGGAAGGCTTCACCCTCGCCGACGCCCCGATCTTCACCCCCAATCCGTGCGAGGGGACGACCACCCTGTTCGAGACCGAGTACTTCGACGAGAAAGCCTATCTCACACAGAGCGGCCAGCTCTACAACGAGGCGACCGCGATGGCCTTCGGCCGGACCTACTGTTTCGGCCCGACCTTCCGGGCCGAGAAATCGAAAACGCGGCGCCACCTGATCGAGTTCTGGATGGTGGAGCCCGAGATCGCGTACGCGACGCTCGACGATCTGATGGTCTGGATCGAGCGCTTCGTCGAGGCGATCGTCGCGCGCGTGCTCGAGGATCGGCGCGAGGAGCTCAAGGTCCTGGGCCGGGACGTCGCCGCCCTCGAGCGCGTCCATCCTCCGTTTCCGCGCGTCTCGTACGAGGAGGCCGCGCGAACGCTGAAGGAAAAGGGGCTCCCGTTCGAGTGGGGCGGCGATTTCGGGGCGACGGATGAAACGGTCCTGACCGAGGGGCGCGATCGGCCCTTCTTCGTGCACCGCTTCCCGGCGGCCGTGAAGGCCTTCTACATGAAGCGCGATCCCGGCGACGACCGGCTCTCACTCTCGTGCGATCTCCTCGCCCCGGAGGGATACGGCGAGATCGTCGGCGGAGGGCAGCGGGAGGACGACTACGGAACGCTCGTCGAGAGGATCGAGGAGGAGAAGCTCTCCAAGGAGACGTTCGAGTGGTACCTGGACCTGCGGCGGTACGGGTCGGTGCCGCACAGCGGGTTCGGCATGGGCATCGAGCGCGCGCTCGCCTGGATCTGTGGGATCGAGCACCTGCGCGAGACGATCCCGTTTCCTCGTCTCCTGAACCGCCTGCGCCCCTAGGCGCGGGGTGGGATCCGGCAGAGCGCTAGGCCCTGAGGGCTTCCCACCAGAATATGGATTGACACCCCGATGGACACCACCGTACGTTCCCCCACTCTTCGACGGCGCGACGCCGTGCAGCCACCCCTCGTGGGTGGCGTTTTTGCAAGCGGTCGCGGCCGTTACGGGGAATTAATTGGCTCCCGGCGGGGTATCCCCAGTAGGCTCGGTTCGGCGCCCGGAAGGCGCGGAAATGTGCAGGGATTGACAGGGGTTACGAGGGCGGGTAGTCTTACGAGGTGAGTGGCTTTCGCCGGGCGTCGCGCGCTCGGTTTTCTCGGGCGGCGCTCGTCATGGCGGCCCTGGCCTGCGGGGCCTGCTCATCGCCATCCCCCCCTCGGAAGACATCCTCTCCGCCGCTGACGCTCGCGGGGACAGAGTACCTGTCTCCTCTGTTCCGGGCCGAAATCCGGGAATTCCGGGATCAGTACCCGGACGCGGACTCGATCGTCATACGGCCATCGGGCTCCGCGGAAGGAATGGAGCAGCTGGTGAACGGTGAGGTTTCGATGTCGCTCTTGCTGAGGGAGTTGACGGACCCGGAGGTCGAGGCGGCGATCCGGCGGGATGGAATGCAAGCATTCCCGGTCGCGTGGGACGCGGTGGCGGTGATCGTGAACCCGGCCTCGCCGATCGAGCAGATTTCGCGCACGGAGCTCGCCGCCGTCTACCGCGGCGAAACGAAGGAATGGGCCTCCCTCGGTTGGAGGCAAGGAGGAGAGATTATCACCCTGACAGCGGGGCCGCGGCTCGGTATCTACGCCTACCTGGAGCAGGCGCTCCTCGGAGGCGACCCGTACGCGCCGACCGTCTACGCGCCGCCGACGGAGGAGGAAGTCGTCGAGGTGGTTGCGACTCGGCGAAACGCGCTCGCCTGCGTGTCGCGGCCGCTGGCGGAGGGCGTCGGCTCGCGGGTGAAGACGCTTCGGGTTTCCCAGGCGATCGGGCTGGAGTCGATTCCGCTGACGCGCGAGACGCTCTTCACGCGCCGGTACCCGCTCCTGAAACCGATCTCGGTCGCGACGAGCGCTCATCCGGCCGCGACCGTCTCGAGCTTCATCAACTTCGTCTCGGGCATAGACGGGCAGCGCATCATCGCGCGGCACGGCTACGCCCCAGCCACCGTTCCCATCCGGATCATCCGCACGGCCGAGGGGGTAGAGTGAAGCTCGTCCGCTATCTCGTGCCCGCCACGATCCTCGTGCTCGCCCTGGCGACCCCTCCGGCGTGGGCTCTCTCCTCGGGAGACCTAATCAAGCAGGGGATCTCCATGCTCCGGGAGGGAAAGATCCGGGAATCGCTCGACCTCTTCAGCAAGGCCCAGAAGCTCGATCCAAACAGCCCGAAGCCGCACTACTACCTCGCGTCCGCCCTCGAGCGGTTCGGCACGCCCGAAGGCGCCGACAGCGCGCTCGTGGAGTACCAGACCGCGCTCAAGCTGAATCCAAAGTACCCGGAGGCGCTCACCGGGCTCGGAAAACTCCTGCGCAAGACGGGCAAGAAGGAGGAGGGCACGGCCAAGCTCGAGGACGCGGTCAAGTACGACCCTAAGGATCCGGCGGCGCTCTACGCCCTGGGCCAATCGTACCTGGAGGACAAGCGGTACGACGACGCCGCTAAGGTCTTCCGGAAGGGAACCCTTCTCAAGCAGGGGAGAGCCCTCTTTCTCGCGGGCTTGGCGCTTGCCCTGGAGGGGAAGGGCGACCTGAAGCAGGCGGAAGAAGTATTCATCCGCGCGCGCGAGACCGACCCGAACAACCTGCGCGTCCGCGTCGATCTCGGCGGGTTCTACATGCGGAAGAAGATCCCGGTCCTGGCCGCGCCGGAGTACGGCCGCGCGACCGAGCTGGATCCGAAAAATCCCGAGTACCACTACCTCTACGGCAAGGCGCTCGTCGGGATGAACGAGTTCAACGCGGGTCTCACCGCGTTCATCGCCGCGACGCAGCAGGATTCGACGTACGCGCCCGCGTATCTGGAATCGGGGCGCCTCTTCTATCGCGCGAAGCGATACAAGGAAGCCGCCGATAATTTCAAGGTCTACACCGGCCTCGTGCCCGACGACTACCAGGGCTATCTGGAATCGGGCCGAGCGCTATCCAACAGCCGTGATTCCAACGACAAGGTGGAAGCCGTCATCACCTTGACCAAGGCGAACGAGATGAAGCCCGGCGTTCCCGAGGTCCTGGGGGCGCTTTGCAAGCTCTACGCCGAACAAGGGGAGGCCGGGCGCGACAGCGCGCTCGCGTACTGCGACCAGTACGCCTCCGCCACCGATTCGCTCACCGCCGAGGAGAACCTTCGCGTCGGAACGTTGTTCGTCGCGGCCGGCGATTCCGCCAAGGCATTCGAGCATCTGACCCGGGCTCTCGCGCAGGACTCGACGTTGACCAAGGACGGGAATTTCCAGCTCGGCTTCCTCTACTTCTCGAGGCAGGATTTCGCGTCGGCGGCTCCGTATTTCGAGCGGACGCTCCAGGCCGATTCCGTGTTCGTCCCGGCGCTCTTGAACCTGGCCCTCTCGAGGCTCCAGCTCGGCGACAAGGCGAAGGCGATCGAGATCCTGAGACGCTCTTTGGCGGTGAATCCCAAGGACGTGCGGGCAATGATCTGGATCGGCCAGACGATGCTCACGATGGAGCCGGACTCGCTCCCCGTGGCGCTCGAGACCTACCGCGCGGCGATCGCGGCCGATTCGGCGAACGCCGACGCGTACCGGGGGGCCGGCCTGGCGCTCCTGCTCATGGACAACTGCTCGGAGGCCCTCGGGCTGTTCCAGAAGGCCACCGAGCTGACGCCGGACCACGTGCAGGGCCACATCTGGCTGGGACAGACCTACTCCAAATGCCGCGATCAAAATAAAGCGAAATTCGAGTTCAACAAAGCGCTCGAGATCGACCCGACAAACCGTGAAGCATCGCGGGGACTCGAGATCATTCGAAAATGGGAGGAGCAGCAGCTACAGCGCAAAGGCGCCAAATCGACAGGCGCGGGCGCCAAACCGTCTGGCGCTGGTGCCAGCACTCCGTAGGCCAACGCGGCGGGATGCCGCGAACAGGGAGGCACGATGAGCTTGGATGTCCGGACCTCGGGTGACGTCACGATCCTCACGCCGAAGGGAATGCTCTTGGGCGGCAAGGAGACGGACGAGCTGGCGGCCAAGATCAAGGAGCTGAGCGAGGCGGGAAACAAGAAACTGCTGATCAACCTGGGGCAGACCACGTTCATGAACTCGGTCTCGCTGGGAGTGCTCATCGCGGGTCATTCGAATTACGCGAAGCGCAGCGCGCAGATGAAGCTTTGCGCCGTGGACAAGAAGATCCAGAACATCTTCGTCGTGACGAAGCTCTCGCTCGTCTTCGACGTGTACGACAGCTGCGATGAGGCTTCGAAGAGCTTCAAGTAACAGGTATTGCCGGTCAGTTCGGGCCTGATGCATACTTTTTGCGTCCAGCCCGGTAGGACGTTCTCATCTCGGAAGAGGAGGGAGTCGTAGTGAGACAAGGCTTATTCATCACGATCGTCGCCGTGGCCGCCCTGGCCATCTCCATCGTCATCTACATGTTTCTCCCGGAGTACATCAAGTCGGGCGGACCGCTGGTGGCGCTGCTCATCATGCTTTCGATCATGTCCGTGACGCTCGTGTTCGAGCGCCTCTTCACGATTTCCCGCGCGAGGGGCAAGGATCCGATCCCGACCTTCATGCGCAACGTTCGGAAGAAGATCGACACCATGGACATCGAGGGCGCCGCGGACCTCTGCTCGAAGCAGCGGGGCTCGTTGGCGAACGTGCTCCGGGCCGGCCTCGACCGCTATCTGCTCGTGCGCACCGCGCCGATCGATCGCCAGGCCAAGCTCCAAGAGGTTCAGAAGGCGATGGAGGAGGCGAACATGCTCGAGGTTCCGCTTCTCGAGCGGAATTTGATCGCTCTCGCCACGATCGCTTCGATCGCGACGATGGTCGGTCTTCTCGGAACGGTGATCGGAATGATCCGGTCGTTCTCGGCGCTGGGACACACCGGATCGGTGGACGCGGTCAAGCTCGCGGTCGGGATCTCCGAGGCGCTCATCAACACCGCCGGCGGTCTCTTCGTCGCCATCTTCTCGATCGTGCTCTACAACGTGTTCGTCACGATGATCGACAATTTCAACTACATGATGGACGAGGCGACCCTCGAGGTCGTCGAGGTGTTGGCGCTGAAGGAGGCGACGAAGTAGCATGGCTGCGAAGAAGATGAAGCGGATCGGCGTCAAGATCGACATGACGCCGATGGTCGACGTGGCCTTCCTGCTGCTGATTTTCTTCATGTCGACGTCGCAGTTCGATCCGCCCCAGAAGGTGCCGATCGCCCTCCCGGATAGCCATTCCAATCTCAAGGTGCCCGAGTCGGATGTGCTGATTCTGGGAATATCCAAGGACAACAAGCTGTATTGGCAGGTGGGGAAGAACCCTCAGCAGGAAACCGACATGGTGAGCCTGGAGCAGCTGGTCTTGGATCAGCGCCATCGCAACCCCCGGCTCCGCGTGGCCATTAAGGCGGACAAGGACTCGGAATACGGGACGATGGAAGACGTCATGGCCATCATGCAGAAGACGAATACGATCACGTTCGAACTCGTCACGGAGCTGGTGGCGAGCAAGAAGTCGGCAATGAGGTAGCGGCCGACCGCCGCGACACCGAAAGGAAGTGACGTACCATGGGTGCCGTAGACACCCCTGAAGCTGGCGTAAAACACAAAAAGGGCGGACTTCGGAAGAGGGCGCCGAAGCGCATCGGGGTCAAGATCGACATGACCCCGATGGTCGACGTCGCGTTCCTCCTGCTCATCTTCTTCATGTGCACCACGGTATTCCGCAAGCCGCAGGCGCTCGAGATCAACCTCCCGCCGGACCCCAAAGCCAAGGTCGAGATCGCGGAGTCGAACGTGTTCACACTCCGGGTGGTCGCACCCGCGGACACGACGCAGGGAGGGGTCCGCGCGTTCTGGACGCTGGCCAAGGCCCCGCCCAAGGAGGCGAAGTTCGATGAGCTCGAGGCGATCTTCGCGGCGGAAGGAAAGAAGAATCCCAAGCTGGTGGTCCTCGTGAAGATCGATCGGACCGTGAAGTACAAGTACATGGTGAACATCATCGACCAGCTGCAGTTCGCCGAGCTGAATCGATTCTCCTTGGCGCCGCTCGACGACGCGGACAGGAAGGAGATCGCGGGTCTGTGACCTCCACCGTCGCTTCGACCGTGTTCGAGCGTGTTCCGATCGGAGCCGCCGATCTCAAGGCGAACTCGCAGCGGATGTTCCGGAAGGGGCTCCTCATTTCCGCCGGAATCCATCTGGCGATCATCGGAATCTATATGCTGACCCAGATCTGGCACCCGCCGGACGAGGCCGCCTACACGGGACGCGTGATCAAGATGCAGACCCTGCCGCCGCCGCCGCCGCTCTCCTCGGCGCCGCCTCCGCCGGTGATCCCGATCAATCAGGAGATCGTGAAGCCCACGATCGGAACGCCGGTCCCGGTTCCGGATGCGCAGGCGCCCGAACAGACCATCATGACCCAGCAGGAGCTCTCGCAGGCCCTCTCTCCGGTCGGCTTGGGTACCGCCGGCAAGGACAGCCTCGTCATCGCCTCGGATGAGCTGCCGGGCGAAGGGGAGTTCGTGTATTACGAGGACGAGCCGGTGCCCGTAACCCAGGTGACGCCCAAGTATCCCGAGATGGCGCGCGACGCCCAGGTTCAGGGCCGCGTCGTGCTCCACGTCCTCGTCGGAAAGGATGGGCGGGTCAAGAACGTCAAGGTGATCCGAAGCGTGAAGATGCTCGACGAAGCCGCAGTTGCCGCCATCAAGCAGTGGGTCTTCAAGCCGGCGCTCAGCAACAACAAGCCGGTGGCCGTGTGGGTGGAAGTGCCGATGGACTTCCACTTCTAGAGCGTTTCACCCCCCTCGCGTAGATCTCCCGCCGCCGCCGCGCGGCGGGACGGAGCCGGGACAAGAAAGGTCGACGCGCCATGACCGCCGCGACCGTCCCTCCCCCCAGCTGGATTCCGATCGGTGCCCCGGAGATTCGCGCGAACGCCCGCCGGTTTTTCAGCCGTGCGTTGGCGATCTCAGGTGTTGGGCATCTAGCAGTCCTCGGTGGCGTCCTCTGGCTCCAAGCGCGCTCTGTCGAGACGCAACCAACCTGGTACAAGACGGCGATCCACGTCATGCCGGTCCCGCCGACCGACCTGCCGCCTCCGCCGGTCATGCCGCCCTCCGAGCGCCCCACGACGAATCCGACCGACAATGGCGTGTTCAAGCCCGTCCAATGGGATCCGCCCACGCTCGATAACCCGAGCCGGAACGTGAAGGCGATCGGGAACGACACGAGGAAGGAGCCGCCTTCCTCCGCGCCGCCACCTAGCGGCGAGCCCGCGGTCGACGGGAATCCCTCGGAAGGAGCATTCGTCGCCTTCGACCAACCGCCCGTTCCCATCTACCGCCCCGCACCCGATTATCCCGACTGGGCGCGCGAGCAGGGGATCCAGGGCCGCGTCGTGTTGCACGTCCTCGTGGGCCGGGACGGGCAGGTCACGCGGATCACGGTGTTGCGCGATGTCTCGGGCCTGACCGACGCCGCGCGGGAAGCGATCGCCCGGTGGCGCTTTCACCCGGCCCTCTCCGGGCGGAACCCCGTCGCCGTATGGGTCGAGATTCCAATCGAGTTCAAGCTTTGAACGCCGTGGCCGGGGGGCGCTCCCGAGCGCTCCTCGACCCCATTTCTCTTTGACAGCGCTACCCCCGCAGCCTACTCTTGCTGGTCGTGCTTGGTCCGGGCAAGCTTCTTCTCCATAAGCATTTCCGCGCTTCGGCCGCACCTTCCTCGGGCTCATGTTCTCGCTGAAGGCGGCTTCGCAAATGACGGGGGGTCAATAACATGGAGGGTGATAGGAACTCCGCGCCCGGCTCCGGCGACGCCAATGGGGTGGAAGCAGCGCCCTCGATATCGGCGTTTCAGAGCATCATCGGGGTGTTCGCGAATCCCAGGAAAACCTTCGAGGGGATGGCCGCGAAGCCGCGCTTCCTGATTCCGTTGATCCTCGTTGTCTTGGCTCAGGCGGCCTTCGCGGTCGCGATCTTCCAATCGGGCATCGTCAAGAGCGACGCCATCGCCAAGATGGAGGCGAAGGGAAAGCCGCCCGAGATGATCGGCGCCATGGAGAAGTTCTTCGACTCTCCGGCCGCGCCGGTCATCGGGGCCACCACCGCCGTCGTCGTGGTCGCCTTCGTTCTGCTCTTCAACTCCGCGCTCCTCTTCTTCATCGGCAATCTCATGCTGGGGGCGCGGCTCAGATTCCAGCACTACCTTTGCGTCGCGGCGCACGCGGCCGTCATCGGCCTCGTCGACGTCGCGGTTCGATTGGGACTCGCCCTTGGAAAGGGAACGCTCGACATCCGCCTCGGCCTGGGAAACCTGTTCGGCGAGGATCCCGGTTTCCTCGGGCGATTTCTCGACACCCTGAGCAATCCCCTGATGCTCTGGTCGGGGGCGGTCTCCGCCGTCGGCGTATCCGTCTTCGCGAAGAAGAAATTCAGCTTTGGAGTGCTCGTGGTCCTGCCTGCTTTCCTCATCGGCGCCGTCCTGTCCGGGATCTCGAGGTAGGGACGCGTCGGTTGGGAACTGGCTGGAAACAATCGCGGTAGATCATGCGTATTGATCGGGATCACTTTGCGGCGCCGTCGCTTCGAACCGTCATGGGGGTAAGTCGGATGAACTGGGGAAGAAATTGGACGCTGGTGCTCCTCGCGCTCACCTTGCCGGCGGCGGTGTTCACGCCGGCGGCCGGGCAGACCAAGGCGCCGCCCGAAGCCTCGCGGCCCGCCGCTGCCGCGGACACCATCCAGCTTGCCCCCACGACCGCGGCCGAAAGCCTCCTGACCTCATCGACCGTCCCCGCAGGCGAGCGGTGGAGCCTCGCCCGCTGCGTCCAGACCGCCCTGGAGCGGAACGCGGACATTCGGACGGCGCACGCGCGTTCGCGCCAGGCAAGCGGGTCGGCGCTCGGGGGCTGGAGCGGGATCCTCCCGTCGGTCACGACCGAGGCGTCGTACACGCAGATTCGGCCCGACAAGGCACGCTCGCAGCTGTTCGATCCGTCGGGCACGTTCCTCGGCGTGAACACGAAGCAGGAGTTCACCACGCTTAGCGCGACCGCGTCGTCGAACGTGATCAGCGCCGCTTCGATCGTGGAGAAGCGGCGCCGGGATCACGTGCATCGAGGAAGCGAGTTCGACGAGATCGAGACGCGGAACCAGGTCGTCTACCAGGTGAAGCAGCAATATTTCGTCCTGCTGAAGGCCGATCGGCTGGCCCAAGTGGCGCGGGAGACCGAGAAGCTCGCGCGCGACGAGGAGACGCGGGCCGACGCGCTCTTCCAGGTGGGCACGGTGGCGCGGGGGGACGTGCTCAAGGCTCGGGCCCGGCGCGCGACGACGCAGGGCGACCGGTTGAAAGCCGAGAGTCAGGTCGAGATCCAGGCCGCGAAGCTGGGGCAGATCATCGGAGTCCGGCCCGGGCAGCGAATCGTCCCCGATCCGAAAGTAGAGGAGGGGATCGTGATCCCCGATTCCGCCGCCGCGATCCGACTGGCGATCGCGGCACGGCCGCGTCTCGAGAGCGCGAAGGCGGCGGAGAGCGCCGCTCGGTCAAACCTCTTCGGCGCGCGGGCCGTGCGGCTCCCGTCGGTCACAGCGACGGTCACCGTCGACCGGTCTCGGATCGACGAGACGGTCCAAGGGCCGTTCGGGGATTTCAGTCCCACCCGCTACGCCACGGAGTGGCAGGGCTCGCTGAGGGCGTCGCTGCCGATCTTCGACGGTCTCGCGATCGAAGGCAGGGTGCGCCAGGCAAAGGGGGCGATGCTCGAGGCGGAATCGCAGCGGCGTCAACGGGAGCTGGACGTGGCGGTCGAAGTGCAGCAGGCGTGGCTCACGCTGCGCGAGGCGGTCCAGCGGATCGACGTGGCGCGCGAAGGGCTCACCTCGGCCGAGGAGGACTACAAGTTCTCGAAGGGCCGCTACGAGCTCGGCGCGGGGACGTACCTCGACCTCCTGACCTCGGAGGTCGGGCTGGCCACCGCCCGCCAGAGCTTGGTGGAGGCGGCGGCGGACGCCAGGATCGCCGAGGCGGGGCTCGAGTTCGCGGTCGGGGCGAAGCGGTACTAGCCTCTCGAACGGCACCGGAGGAGAGATCGGAATGAGCGGCGGCGGAAAGCGGATTTTGTGGATCGGGATCGGGACGGTCGTGCTGCTCGTGATCGTGATCTCGAACCTCAGGCGATCCGCGGGCGGGCAGGTGGCCGTCCAGGCCGGTGACGTGAAGAGGGGGTCGATCTCCGCGACGGTGCGGGCGCCGGGTCGGGTTCAGCCCGAGACCCAGGTCAAGCTGAGCGCCAACGTGCCGGGCCAGGTGGTGCGGCTCTCCGTGAAGGAGGGCGATCGCGTGCGGAAGGGTCAGTTCCTCCTCCAGATCGACGACACCCAGTACCGGGCGCAGCTCCGCGAGGCGACCGCGGCATTGGCCGCGGCCCGGTCGAACCTCCGCCTGACCGATGCGGCGCTCCAGCAGTCCGAGGCCTCCTTGCAGCGGAAGGAATCGCTTGCCGCGCAGAAGCTGGTCTCGCCGGAGGAGCTGGACCAGGCGAGGAC
>Ga0066709_100000089_pt1 | contig 32630 bp, 26 predicted proteins | sample GraSoiAngelo_158_FD_79665 | JGI IMG/M metagenome (GOLD analysis project Ga0066709, IMG submission 79665) | Grasslands soil microbial communities from the Angelo Coastal Reserve, California, USA - 14_1009_16_30cm | ecosystem: Environmental > Terrestrial > Soil > Grasslands | place: USA...
GCCGCCGCCCGCAGCCGGCCGGGAGCGAAGGCGCGCAGCGCCGGAGTCGGACGGTCGGCTACAGGGCGGCCGACCGGGCGCATGACCCGCACTCGCGGAGCGAGTGCCAGCTGGCTCGGTCATACGGACAGGGACTCGCCGGCGCCCAGCCGGCGGTACCCGGTGCCGGCCATTCCGGTCAGCAGCCCGTTGAGCAGGTTGGCGTAGGCGTCGTTGAGCAGCGCGTCGTGCAGCGCGTAGGCGTTGCGGGGCCGGACCGCGCGGATGAAGTCGATCGCCTCGGAGGCCTTGAGCCAGGGCGCGACGACGGGTACGAACAGCGTGTCGATCTCGGCGTCCCCGGGCGTGTCGAACGAGTCGCCGGGGTGGTACACGCGGCCGTCGAGCAGGTACCCGAGGTTCGCGATCCGCGGGATGTCCGGGTGGATGAGCGCGTGCTGCCCGCCGCACGCGCGGATCGCGAAGCCCGCGGCGGTGAACTCGTCGCCCGCGGCGACGGCCGTCGTGGCCGAGCCCAGATCACCCAGCTTCGGTACCACGTCGGCCGGCGCGAAGATACGCACCGCCGGCCGCTTCGCGAGCGCGTCGGTCAGCGCGTCGACGTCCATGTGGTCGGCGTGCTCGTGGGTGATCAGGACGGCGTCGACCCCGTCCAGCGCCGCCCATTCAGAGTAGGTACCAGGGTCGATGACCAGGACCCCGTCGCCTTCGGCCCGCACACACGCGTGGGAAAACTTGGTCAACCGCATCGTCGCCTCCCGTGTCCCATCCGCCGCGAAGTCGTGACGTCACTGTCGCCAGTCTGCCGGAACCGGGGACGGTGGCGCACCGTCCCACCCGCATGACACCCTCGATCTCGCGTTCGCGGCGGGTCGCCGCGTTACTTGTCTGCACCGGCCTGGTGCTCACCGGCTGCAGCCGCTCCACGGGAAGCGCGTCGTCGGGCGGCGGCCGGGCCGCGGTGGCGCCGCAGCAGCCGGAGAAGCCGCTGCAGCCGGAGAACCAGAACCAGGCCGCGGCGCCGCCGGGCGCGGCCGACGCGGTCCCCGCGCCGACCCAGATCGCCGGGGCCGGCGGCACCGCGCAGGTACCCCCACAGCTGCCGGCCATCCAGCGCAGCATCGTCTACAACGGCAGCATCACGGTACGGGTGGACAACGTGAACGCGGCCGCGGACCGGCTCGTCGGTCTCGCCGCGGGTGCCGGTGGCTTCGTCGGCGGCGACCAGCGCACCATCAACGCCGACCAGTCCACCGCGACCGTCACCCTGCGGATCCCGGCGGACCGGTTCAGCAAGACGCTGGAGGACATCAGCCACGTCGGTACCGAGGAGTCGCGCCAGGTGTCCACCCAGGACGTGACCGGCAATGTGGTGGACCTCGCCGCCCGGATCCAGGCGCAGCAGGCCAGCGTCGACCGGGTACGGGCGCTGCTGGCCAAGGCGCAGACGATCGGCGAGGTGACCAGCGTGGAGAGCGAGCTGTCCCGGCGGGAGGCGGACCTGGAGTCGTTGCAGGGCCAGAAGCGCAGCCTCGACGACCTGACCGCGCTGTCCACGATCGCGGTGACGCTGCTCGGTAAGGCGGCGGCGAAGCCGGCACCGCCGCAGGCGGCGCAGGGCGGGTTCCTCGCCGGGCTGAAGAGCGGCTGGAAGGCGTTCACCGCCTCGATCAAGGTGATCCTCACCGTGCTCGGCGCGCTGCTGCCGTTCGCGGTCGTCCTCGGGGTACCGGTCTGGCTGGTGCTCTGGTGGCTGCGCCGCCGCCGCACCACGACCGGTGGGGCGGCTCAGCTCAGTTCCGTCACCGCGGCGCCGAAGGCGGGATCGGAAGGGTAGCCGGAGTGCCCGCGTACCAAGGGGTACGCGGTGTCCGACGGGGGGATCGGGAAGCCGGCCGGGTCGCGGAAGCGCCAGTCGTGGGCCGGCTCCCCGACCGGACCGCCGATCGGGTCGGTGTCCCGCCACAGGTTCGTCCACCGGCCGCCGACACCGGTGGCGACGGCGGTGAGGACGTCCTGGTTGACGTAGGCCGGGAACAGCCGGGCGTACAGCCGGCGGATCGGGCTGCCGAAGGTGAGCAGCGCCACGTTGTCCACTGTGGACGGTGGTAGCTGGAGTACCGTCGCCGCCACGAGCACCGAGCCCTGGCTGTGCCCGGACAGGATGACCCGGCCCTGCTGGGCCAGGTACCTCGTCCGGGTCGCCAGTTCCGGCACCGCGCGCTCGGCGTAGCACGGCGGGGCCAGCGGATGCGCGGCGCGCGGCCAGAAGGTGCCCAGGTCCCACAGCACCCCGACCGAGCGGCGCACCGACTGGTCGCGGTACGCCCGGTAGCCGAGCGTCATCAACCCGACGGCGGCGAGGCCGATCAGATAGGTACCGAGGCCGGTCGCGAACGCGACCACCGAAGCGACCCAGCTTCCCCGCGGCGCGAGGTCGACGGGTCCCTTGCCGAGCAGCGCCAGTACCGTCACCACGAGCGCGGCCACCGCGAGCGGCAGGTACCCCCACAGCAGCAACTGTCCACTGTGGTCGGTCAGGCGCGCGTCGGCGACGGCGTTGTCGATGGCCGTCGCGCGATCCGGGTCACCGGCCCGGCCGCCTGTGAAGTCCTCATCCGTCACCGTGCGGGCGGCGGCGTGCAGCCGGGGCAGCAGGTACCGCCACGCGACGAGCCCGACCACCAGTACCACGAGCACCGCGACGGTCATGCCCAGCGCCGACCACTGCAGCGCGGCGGGCGGTTGCAGCCGGGCGGAGTCGGTACGGCCGACGGGGCTCGCCGACCGGTCGAGGAAGTCGGCCACCTGGAACGAGGTGCCGGCGGTGAACGCGGCAGCCACGGCCAGCCCGAGCGAGCCGCACACCGGACCGGCGAGTCCGGCGAGGTACTGGCCGGGCGTGTGCTGCCGGAGCGCGACCGCCGCCAGTACCAGCAACAGCAGCAGTTGCGCCGCGAACAGCACGGTGATCGTCATGCCGTACCCCGGCAGCCCCCCGCTGGTGGGCCAGGCCGGCCGCGGCCACATCGCGTAGATCCAGACCACCGCGGTCAGCCCGAGCGCGGCGGTCCGCAGGGCCGCCGCGGTGCGCTCGGTCCACGACGGCGCGTCCTGCCGGACGACCATCGCCGGCAGCGTGAGCGCGACCAGCGGGAGCAGCACGGCCAGCACGGCGAGCGCGAGCAGCAGCCAGCCGGCGACCCAGCCGTCGTGCGGCGCGAGCACCCCGAGCAGCACCGCGTCGAGCGCGCCGAAGCCGAGCGCGACGTGCAGCGCGCGCAACCGGCCGACGAGCGGCTGCCCGCGCCAGAAGCCGGGATCGGCCAGCCCGTCACCGTCCACATCGGACTTGCGCTCGTACTTCTCGTACCGGGACCAGGTGCGCCGGCCGAGGTACCACAGCACGGCCAGCGCGGCGATCGGCACCAGGGACAGCACCGCGAGCCGGCGGCCGGTCGGCGCGAAGAAGCCGTGCGTGAGGAACGCGAGGTACGTGCGGGTACTGCCGCACGGGTTGCCCGGTGTGGCGCACTGCCAGGCGACCAGGTCGACGGAGACGCCGATCGCGGCGAGCACGAAGGTGACGGTGACCGAGGCCGCGAACAGCCGGCACAGCGTGCGGTACAGGGCCCGTCCGGGGCCGGGCGGGCGCAGCCAGAGCGCCACGTTGGCGAGCATGAACGGCAACAGCAGCAGCCACAGGGCGCGCGCGGCGGCGCCGGCGGTCAGGTTGCCCCAGCGGTACCCCTCCAGCGTGGCACCGCCGGGGCCGGTGGTGTTGCCGTACGCCGGCAGCGGCCGGAAGAACCCGGCGTCCGCATCGCCGGCCACCTGTCCGAGCAACGGCCGGTCGAGCAGGCTCTCGACCGGTGATCCACTGACCCCGTGCACGCGCAACTCGGTCGCCATGCGCACACGGTACGGGTGCCGGCCGCTCGGGAAACTAGAGCGAAACGGTGCCCAGGGCGGCCAGCGCGGTGTGCACCATCACCCGGATGCCGTATCCGATCGCCCGCTCGTCCACGTCGAAGCGGGACTGATGGATGTCGAAGTTCTCCACCGAACCCTGGATGCCGGTGCCCAGGCGGATCATCGCACCGGGTACCTGCTCCAGGTAGAAGGCGAAGTCCTCGCCGCCCATGCTCACATCGGCCTCGACGACCCGGTCGGAACCCAGCGCCGCGGCCGCGGCACCCGCGACGACGGCGGTGGCCATCCGGTCGTTGATGACCGGCGGTACCCCGCGGGTGTAGGTGATGTCGACGTCGGCGCCGCTGCCCGAGATGACGTCGCGGATCAGCGTGGGTACCAGGTCGGGCAGCTCCTGCCAGGCGTCCTTGCTGAGTACCCGGACGGTGCCCTTGGCGATGCCCTCGATCGGGATCGCGTTGGCGGCGGTGCCGGCGTTGAGCGCGCCGAACATCAGCGAGACACCGGCGCGCGGGTCGACCCGGCGGGCGAGCAGCGACGGTACCTCGACGACCGCCCGGCTCAGCGCGTACACCAGGTCGGCGGTCATGTGTGGCCGGGCGGTGTGCCCGCCGGGGCCGCTGACCCGGATCTCCACCACGTCGGCCGCGGCGGTCAGCGCACCGGCGCGTACCCCGACCAGCCCGGTCGGCAGCTGCGGCGCGCAGTGCAGCCCGAAGACCGAGCTGACGTCCTTGAGCCCGCCGGCCGCGATGACCTCGGGCGAACCGGACGGGAAGCGCTCCTCTGACGGCTGGAACAGCAGCCGTACCCGTCCCGGCAGCTCGCCGCGCTCGGCCAGCTGGGCCAGTGCCAGGCCGGTGCCGAGCAGGATCGTGGTGTGCACGTCGTGCCCGCAGGCGTGGCAGGCGCCGTCGATCACCGACCGGTACGGCACGTCCTTGGTGTCCGGTAACGGCAGCGCGTCGAGGTCGGCACGCAGCGCGACGACCCGGTCGCCGACGCCGATGTCGCAGATGACCCCGTTGCCCTTGGGCAGGAACCGCGGCGACAGGCCGGCCACGGCCAGCTCCCGCGCGACCATGGCGGCGGTCTCGAACTCCTGGCCGGACAGCTCGGGGTGGGCGTGGATGTGCCGGCGTACCGCGACGAGCTCGGCCCCCCGGGCGGCGAGCCACCGGTCGAGCTGCCCCGGTAGCGGGTCGGCCCCCGGCGGGGGCTCCGGCCAGGCGACGTCGATCCGGCCGGCGGCGTCCAGTGTCGCGGACGCCGGATCGTCGTCGAAGGCCACCGAGCGGCCCGAGACCGCCGTGGGCCTCGGGTTTTTCGCGGAAACGCTCAGTGCACCAGTCACGGTCTCTACTTGATCTCGGTCAGCGGGTAACAACTGGGACAGCCTAGACCCAGGGTGGTGACGCTGCGCAATCTCATTCCTGTGCCTAGCAGACTGCGGAGCGTTACGAATTGCCTGGTAGGGGCGGTCAGAGACCGGCAATGCGGGGCGTGAATCCGCATTCATCCCCGGCACCGATCTCACACCTCCTACAACGGGTAACGACCCGCATGGTCACGTACAGCAAACTTTCCACCGCCGATCGGCAGACCGGCGGCCAGCTTTACCCGAACCCGGTGTCGGGTGCCGCACAGCCCGTGCGCCGTTCGGTCAGAACCGCTCGACCGGCTGGTAGCGCCCCCAGACCTCGCGCAGCGAGTGGCAGACCTCGCCGACGCTGGCCCGCAGCCGCAGCGCCTCCCTCAAGGGGTACAGCACGTTGGGGGTACCCGCCGCAGCTTGGCGCAAACGAGACAGTGCCTGCTCGACCGCGGGAGCGTCCCGCTCGGCGCGCAGTTTCGCCAGGCGCTGCACCTGCGCCGCCTCGATCGCCGGGTCGACGCGCAGCGGCTGGTACGGCTCCTCCTCGGCCAGCCGGTACCGGTTCACCCCGACCACGACCCGGTCCCCCGCGTCGATCTCCTGGGCCACCCGGTAGGCGCTGGCCTCGATCTCCCGCTTCTGGAAGCCCGCCTCGATGGCGTCGACCGACGAACCGTGTTCGAACACCCGGGCCATCAGCTCGGTGGCCTCGTGTTCGATCCGGTCAGTCAGCGTCTCGACCGCATAGGAACCGGCGAACGGGTCGACGATCGCGGTCAGGTCGGTCTCGTGGGCGAGCACCTGCTGGGTGCGCAGGGCCAGCCGGGCGGCCTTCTCGCTCGGGAGAGCGATCGCTTCATCGTACGCGTTCGTGTGCAACGACTGGGTACCGCCGAGTACCGCGCCCAGCGCCTGCACCGCCACCCGGATCAGGTTCGCCTCCGGTTGCTGTGCGGTCAGCTGCACCCCGGCCGTCTGTGTGTGGAACCGCAGCATCCAGGACTTCGGGTCCTTCGCGCCGAACTCCTCGCGCATCAGCCGGGCCCACATCCGCCGCGCCGCGCGGAACTTCCCGACCTCCTCCAGCAGTGTGGTGCGCGCCACGAAGAAGAACGACAGGCGGGGCGCGAAGTCGTCGACCGCCAGGCCCGCGGCCAGCGCCGCCCGCACGTAGTCGACGCCGTTGGCCAGAGTGAACGCGATCTCCTGCACGGGCGTCGCGCCGGCCTCGGCCATGTGGTACCCGGAGATGGAGATCGTGTTCCACCGCGGTATCTCGGCCCGGCAGTAGGCGAACGTGTCGGCCACCAGCCGCAACGACGGCTTGGGCGGGAAGATGTAGGTGCCCCGGGCGATGTACTCCTTGAGCACGTCGTTCTGGATCGTCCCGCCGAGCTTGTCCCCGGGTACCCCCTGCTCCTCGGCGACCAGCTGGTACAGCAGGAGCAGGATCGCGGCCGGCGCGTTGATCGTCATGCTGGTGGTGACCTCGGCCAGCGGGATGCCGTCGAACAGCCGCCGCATGTCATCGATCGAGTCGATGGCCACGCCGACCTTGCCGACCTCGCCGTGCGCGACCGGGTCGTCCGAGTCGTACCCCATCTGCGTGGGCAGGTCGAACGCCACGGACAGCCCATGGGTACCTGCGGCGAGCAGCTGGTGGTAGCGCTCGTTGGACTCCGCGGCGGTGCCGAAGCCGGCGTACTGGCGCATCGTCCACGGTCGCCGGGTGTACATCGTCGGGTACACGCCGCGGGTGTACGGGAACTCCCCCGGTTCGCCCAGCCGGTCGGCGAGGTCCTTCGGCAGGTCCTCGGTCCGGTAGACCGGTTGGAGTGGAAAGCCCGACTCGGCGCGCCGCTCTGTCATAGCGAGATCCTAGGTGAACGGCTGCTCAGGGACCGCCCGGTGGGACCGGGCTCACGGGACTCTAGGTCAACAACGTGGCTACAAAGTGTGGTGGCACGCCCGTTATGTGACCCTCGGCTTTCCCTCCCGGGAACCAGCAAGCAAGATAGGGGGCGATGGTTCCCCTAGCGACGGTTAGAAGCCAGTGACGACCCCGACCTCGACGTGGCACGGCGGACCCAACCCTCCCTCCCCTTCCCGGCGTGCGGTGCCGGGTAACACCATCGGCGGCCGCTACACGTTGCGTGCGGCCATCGGCCACGGCGGCATGGGTACCGTCTGGCAGGCGGCCGACAGCCTGCTGCGCCGCGACGTCGCGGTGAAGGAGGTGCTGCTCCCGGCCGGGATGGCGGCCGCGGACCGGACCGCGATGTACGAACGCACGCTGCGTGAGGCCCGCGCCGCCGCCGCCCTGTCGCATCCGAGCGTGGTCCAGGTCTACGACGTGGTCACCGAAGGCGGCCGGCCGTGGATCGTGATGGAACTGCTGCACGCGCGCAGCCTCGCTGATCTGATCATCTCGGACGGGCCGCTGGCGCCCCGGGCGGTCGCCAAGATCGGGGTCGCCCTGCTCGGTGCGCTGGAGGTCGCGCACAGCGCGGGGGTACTGCACCGCGACGTCAAGCCGGCCAACGTGCTGATCTGCACCGACGGCCGGTGCGTGCTGACCGACTTCGGCGTGGCCCGGATGCCGGCCGAGAGCAACCTCACCACGCCCGGCATGGTGCTCGGCTCGCCGCACTTCATCTCGCCGGAGCGGGCGGTCGGCGGCAAGTTCGGCCCGCCGAGCGACCTGTTCTCGCTCGGCGTGTCACTGTTCACCGCGGTCGAGGGGCGGCCGCCGTTCGACCGGGGCGACCCGTTCGAGACCATGCGCGCGATCGTCGAGGACCCGCCGGTCCGGCCGGTACGCGCCGGTGCCCTGGCTCCGGTGCTCTACGGCCTGCTGGAGAAGGACCCGGCCCGGCGCTGGGACGTCACCCGGGCCCGGCAGGTGCTGCGCGAGCTGCTCGCCGGCCCGCTGGCCAACAACGCCGCGCATCATGTGACCGATCCCTATGCCGTGGTACCCCCGGCTCCTGCCCCGGTCCCGCAGCTGACCGCGGCGCCCACCGGGCAGATCGGCGGGCGGGCCATGCTCGCCCCCGGCGAGCTGCCCACCGACCGGCGGCCACCGGCGCTGGAGGCGGCGGCGCCCGCGCACGCCGCCCCGGACGGGCTGCTCGCGCGCTTCCGCCGGCTGCCGGTGCGGCTGCGGGTCGGCGCGGTCGCCGGCCTCGCGTTGGTCGTCCTGGTCGCGACGATCGCCGCCGCGAGCATGTTCAGCGGCTCGCCGGCGTCGAAGGCCGCGCCCGCGAGGAGCGCCGCGCCCAGCGGTCCGCCGTTCCCGGTCCAGCCGTTCATCGACGGTACCCGCGGCTTCGGCCTCGACGTCCCGGCCGGCTGGACCAAGGTCACCGGCGGCTCGTACTACGACTTCATCGACCCGGGCGACCACGGCCGGACGCTGCGGGTCAACCGGGAACGGGCCGGCGGCACCGCCGACGACTTCATCAGGGCGGTCGCCCGCGAGCAGGCGCGCAGTTCGAGCAAGTGCGCGGCCCCGTTCACCGAGATCGCCGAGCGCGACGTGCAGCTGGCCAACCGCCCGGCGGCGGAGCTGGAGTACACCTGCGGCGACGGCGCCACGCTGCAGCACGCGCTGTGGCGGGCGACCGTGCTCGACGGGTGGGCCTACGAGTTCCGCCTGATGGTCACGGACAGCCGGTTCGCCGAGAGCCGGGTCATCTACGACCACGCCGTCGAGAGTTACCACCTGAACAAGCCCAGCTGATCTATCCGGCGTGCTATCAACGTGGGCATGGACCTCGGCGCGGTACGGGCGGAGGCGGCGGCGTGGCTCGCCGACGACCCGGATGACGGTGACCGTGCGGAACTGCGCAAGGTGCTCGACGGCCTGCCGGACACGGCCGCCGACCTGGCCGACCGGTTCGCCGGACCGCTGACCTTCGGGACGGCCGGGCTGCGCGGGCCGCTGCGGGCCGGTCCCAACGGGATGAACCGCGCGGTGGTCCGCGCCGCCGCCGCCGGGCTGGTGCGCTGGCTGGCCGCGGCGGGCGCGGCCGGGCCGGTGGTGATCGGGTACGACGCGCGGCACCGGTCGCACGAGTTCGCGCAGGAGACCGCGCGGGTGGTGACCGGCGCGGGGCGCGAGGCGCTGCTGCTGCCCGGACCGCTGCCGACGCCGGTGCTGGCGTTCGCGGTACGGCGCCTCGCCGCGGTGGCCGGGGTGATGGTGACCGCCAGCCACAACCCGCCGCAGGACAACGGGTACAAGGTGTATCTGGGCGAAGCCCTCGGTGGCGCGGTCGGCGCCGGGGCGCAGATCGTACCGCCGGCCGACGCGCAGATCGAAGCGGCGATCCGTGCCGTGGGGCCGTTGTCGTCGGTACCCCTCGGGGCGCCGGGTTCGGTGCTGCCCGTCGACCTCGTGAGGTCCTATGTGGACAGTGTCGCCCGGGTGGTGGACCGGGACTCGTTCCGGGAGCTGGCGATCGCGTACACGCCGCTGCACGGGGTCGCCGGGCCGGTGCTGCGCGCCGCCATGGTGGCGGCCGGGTTCCCGGCTCCGTCCATTGTGGACAGCCAGGCGGCACCCGATCCGGACTTCCCGACCGTCGCGTTCCCCAACCCGGAGGAGCCCGGCGCGATCGACCAGGCCATCGCGCTGGCCGGCACCGTCGGCGCCGACCTGGTACTGGCCAACGACCCGGACGGCGACCGGTGCGCCATCGCGGTACCGGACCGGGGCGGCTGGCGGATGCTGCACGGCGACGAGGTCGGGGTACTGCTGGCCGACCACCTGATGCGGCGCGGCGTCACCGGCCGGTACGCCGCGACGATCGTGTCGTCCTCGCTGCTCGGCAAGCTGTGTGCGGCCCGCGGGCTGCCGTACGGCGAGACGCTGACCGGGTTCAAGTGGATCGTGCGGGCCGGTGCCGACCTGGTGTTCGGGTACGAGGAGGCGCTCGGGTACTGCGCCGCACCGCAGCTGGTCCGGGACAAGGACGGCATCAGCGCGGCCCTGCTGATGTGCGAGCTGGCCGCCGGCCTGCGGGCCGAGCTGCGTACCCTCACCGACCGGCTCGACGAGATCGCCGCCGAGTTCGGCGTGCACGCGACCGACCAGCTCGCGATCCGGGTCGAGGATCTGCGCGACATCGCCGCCATGATGGCGTGGCTGCGTGCCCGGCCGCCGGACAGCCTGCTCGACGAGCCGGTGACCTCGGTCGAGGACCTGCTGCCCGACGCCGACGTGGTGATCCTGCGTACCCCGGCCGCCCGGGTCGTGGTACGCCCGTCCGGCACCGAGCCGAAGCTCAAGGCGTACCTCGAAGTCGTCGAGCCGCCGGCCGAGGACCTTCCGGCCGCCCGGGAGCGCGCCGCCGCCTGCCTCGTCGCGTTGCGCACCGAGGTCGCCGCCGCGCTGGGCGTCTAGTGCTGGGCGTCCAGTGATTGCCGTCCTGGCCACGCTCGGCTACGTGCTGTCGCCGGACCGGCGGAACGTGCTGATGATCCGGCGCGAGGGCCGGCCGGACGACTTCCACCTCGGCAAGTACAACGGCCTCGGCGGCAAGCTGGAACCCGACGAGGACGTCTGCACCGGTATGCGCCGCGAGATCCGCGAGGAGTCGGGGCTGGAGTGCACCCGACTCGAACTGGCCGGCACGATCTCCTGGCCCGGCTTCGGTCGCGACGACGAGGCCTGGTTCGGCTTCGTGTTCCGGGTACCGCAGTGGACCGGTACCCCGCTGGAACGCACCGACGAGGGCACCCTGGTCTGGACGCCGGTCGCGGACGTGCTCGACGGCAAGGTACCCATGTGGGCCGGCGACCGGCACTTCCTGCCGCTGGTGTTCGCCGACCGGCCGCGGCAGTTCCACGGCGTCATGCCGTGGTCCGCCGGCCGCCCGGTGAGCTGGACCTACACGGAGCTGTGACGAGGCGCCGTCAGAATCCCGGAGCGCAGCGGGGCGCGGCGTCGTCTGGACTGACGAGCGCAGCGAGGAGGGAAGACGACGCACCAGAGCACCCCGCGGAGCGACCTAGAATCTCGGCATGCCGCCGAACTGGCGGTCGCCCGCGTCGCCGAGCCCCGGCACGATGAACATCTTCTCGTTGAGCCGCTCGTCGACCGCGGCCGTGACCAGCCGCAGCGGCAGCCCGGACTGGTCCAGCCGGGCGATGCCCTCGGGCGCGGCCAGCACGCACAGGACGGTGATGTCGGTCGCGCCCCGCTCGGCGAGCAGCCGGCAGCAGTGCTCCAGCGAGCCGCCGGTGGCGAGCATCGGGTCGAGGACCAGCACCGGCCGCCCGGCCAGGTCGACCGGCAGGGACTCCAGGTAGGCCCGGGGCGCGAAGGTCTCCTCGTCGCGCGCCAGCCCCACGAAACCCATCGACGAATCGGGCAACAGGGCCAGGGCGGCGTCGCTCATGCCGAGACCGGCGCGCAGCACCGGGACGAGCAGCGGCGGGTTGGCCACCCGGACGCCCTCGGCGACGTCGACCGGGGTCTGCACCGGGTACCGCTCGACGGCGATCGCGCGGGTCGCCTCGTAGACCAGCATGATGGTCAGTTCGTGCAACGCGAACCGGAACGTGCCGGAGTCGGTCCGCTCGTCGCGCAGCACGGTCAGCCGGGACCGCGCCAATGGATGATCAACTACCAGTACGTCCACGGCGACCATCGTAAGCTGGCCCTATGACAAGCTCCGTGGCTGACCTGTCCGACGTGGCCCGGTCGGCGGCGACGCTGCGCGGGTTCCTGCACGGGCTGCCCGGCGTCGACCAGGTCGGCGCGGAGGCACGGGCCGCGGCCCTGGCCACCCGCTCCATCAAGACGACCGCCAAGGCGCGCGGCATCGACCTGGCGATCCGGATGGTGGACCTGACGACGCTGGAGGGGGCGGACACGCCGGGCAAGGTACGGGCGTTGTGCGCCAAGGCCCGCCGCCCCGACCCGACCGACCCGTCCTGCCCCTCCGTCGCGGCGGTGTGCGTCTATCCGTCGATGGTTGCGACCGCGGTCGACGCCGTGGCCGGGTCGGCGATCCACGTCGCGAGCGTGGCGACCGCATTCCCGTCCGGGCAGGCGCCGCTCGCGGTGAAGCTGGCCGACACCCGGGCCGCGGTGTCCGACGGCGCCGACGAGATCGACATGGTCATCAACCGCGGCGCCTTCCTGTCCGGCCGGTACCTCGACGTCTACGAGGAGATCGTCGCGGTACGGGAGGCGTGCGGCGAGGCGCACCTCAAGGTGATCCTGGAGACCGGCGAGCTGGCCACCTACGACAACGTCCGGCGCGCCTCGTGGCTGGCGATGCTGGCCGGCGCCGACTTCATCAAGACCTCGACCGGCAAGGTCTCCCCGGCCGCCACGCTGCCGGTCACCCTGGTGATGCTGGAGGCGGTCCGCGACTTCCGGTCCGCGACCGGCCGCACCGTCGGGGTCAAGCCGGCCGGCGGCATCCGCACCACCAAGGACGCGCTGCGGTACCTGGTACTGGTCAACGAGACGGCCGGCGAGGACTGGCTGGACCCGGACCGGTTCCGGTTCGGCGCCTCCAGCCTGCTCAACGACCTGTTGCTGCAACGCGACAAGCTGGCCACCGGCCGGTACTCCGGCCCCGACTACGTCACCTTGGACTGATCGGCCATGCGATTCGAGTACGCACCGGCTCCGGAGTCGGCGTCCATTGTGGACATCCGCTCGTCCTACGGGCTGTTCGTGGGCGGCGAGTTCACCGACGCCAAGGACGGCGAGCTGTTCAAGACGATCAACCCGGCGTCGGAGGACGTCCTCGCCGAAGTGGTGTCGGCCGGACCGTCCGATGTGGACAGTGCGGTGGCCGCCGCGCGCGACGCCTACGACAACCGCTGGCGGGACCTGCCCGGCGCCGAACGGGCCAAGTACCTGTTCCGCCTGGCCCGGCTCATCCAGGAGCGCTCCCGCGAGCTGGCGGTACTGGAGAGCATCGACAACGGTAAGCCGATCCGGGAGTCGCGCGACGTCGACCTGCCGCTGGTGGCCGCGCACTTCTTCTACTACGCGGGCTGGGCGGACAAGCTGCGTTACGCGGTACCCGGGCGGCAGCCCCGGCCGATCGGCGTGGCCGCGCAGGTGATCCCGTGGAACTTCCCGCTGCTGATGCTCGCCTGGAAGATCGCGCCGGCACTGGCGGCCGGCAACACCGTGGTGCTCAAGCCGGCCGAGACGACCCCGCTGACCGCGCTGCACTTCGCGCAGCTCTGCCAGCAGGCCGACCTGCCGCCCGGCGTGGTGAACATCGTGACCGGGGCCGGCGAGACCGGCCGGCTGCTCGTCGAGCATCCCGGCGTGGACAAGGTGGCGTTCACCGGCTCGACCGAGGTCGGCCGGGCGATCGCCCGCGCGGTGGCGGGCACGCGGAAACGGTTGACCCTGGAACTGGGCGGCAAGGCGGCGAACATCGTGTTCGACGACGCACCGGTCGACCAGGCCGTCGAGGGCATCGTCAACGGCATCTTCTTCAACCAGGGACACGTGTGCTGCGCCGGTTCCCGGTTGCTGGTGCAGGAGTCGGTGGCCGACGAGGTGCTCGACGCGTTGAAGCGGCGGATGGCGACGCTGCGCGTCGGCGACCCGCTGGACAAGAACACCGACGTGGGCGCCATCAACTCCGCGGCCCAGCTCGCCCGCATTCGCGAGCTGTCCGACGTGGGTACCGCCGAAGGCGCGCAGCGCTGGTCCGCACCGTGCGAGCTTCCCGAGCGCGGATTCTGGTTCGTACCAACGATTTTCACCGGAGTGTCCCAGGCGCACCGGATCGCCCGTGAGGAGATCTTCGGCCCGGTCCTGTCGGTGCTGACGTTCCGCACCCCGGCCGAAGCGGTGGAGAAGGCGAACAACACGCCGTACGGGCTGTCCGCCGGAGTCTGGACGGAGAAGGGCTCGCGGATCCTCGCGATCGCCGACCAGCTCCGCGCCGGGGTGGTCTGGGCGAACACGTTCAACAAGTTCGACCCGACCGCGCCGTTCGGCGGGTACAAGGAATCGGGGTACGGCCGGGAGGGCGGCCGCCAGGGGCTGGAGGCGTACCTTGCCTGAACGGTTGGCAGTCCGGAAGACCTACAAGCTGTTCATCGGTGGCGCCTTTCCGCGCAGCGAGTCCGGGAGGTCCTACGTCGTGACGTCGGTGGACGGCGACTTCCTCGCCAACGCGGCGCTCGCCTCCCGCAAGGACGTCCGGGACGCGGTGGTGGCCGCGCGCAAGGCGTTCCCGGGCTGGTCCGGCGCGACGGCTTACAACCGCGGCCAGATCCTGTACCGCATCGCCGAGCTGCTCGAAGGCCGGCGCGACCAGTTCAGCACCGAAGCCCGCGACCGGGCGCAGGTCGACGCCGCGATCGACCGCTGGGTCTGGTACGCCGGCTGGGCCGACAAGCTCGCCCAGGTGTACGGCAACGCCAACCCGGTCGCCGGCCCGTACTTCAACCTGTCCGCCCCGGAACCGACCGGCGTGGTCGGCATCGTGGCGCCACCCGACTCGCCGTTGCTGGGCCTGGTCAGCGTGCTCGCACCGGTGATCGTGTCGGGCAACACCGCGGTGGTACTGGCGGCGGAGGAGCGCCCGCTGCCGGCGATCAGCCTGGCCGAGGTACTCGCGACCGCCGACCTGCCCGGCGGCGTGGTCAACGTGCTCACCGGCCGGGTGGCGGAGACCGCGCCGTGGCTGGCCGGCCACCTGGACGTCAACGCGCTGGACCTGACCGGCGTCGCCGACCCGGAACTGGCCGCCACCCTGGAGCGGGACGCCGCGGAGAACCTCAAGCGGGTGCTGCGGCCGCCCGCCGAGCCGGTCGACTGGTACGCCGAGCCCGGTATCGACCGGATGGTGGCATATCTGGAAACCAAGACCGTGTGGCACCCCAAGGGCGTCTGACGCCCGCGCACCCGGCTAGGGTGTGTGTCGCACGTTCCCGTAAACCTTTCGGAGGTCCTCGTGGCCCGTCAGACCACCGGACAGCGCGACGCGGCGGAGTCCGCGGCCGAGGAGTCCGAGCGCCCGGCCGGCGTCGACGAACTGTGGAGCGCGGTCCGGATCGATCCGGTGGAGATCGCCCTGCCCAAGGGCGTCGGGTACACGCTGCGGGCGTACCGTCCGGTGACCGAGGTGACCCCGACCGACATCTCCGAGCGCGAGGAGGACGCCTTCCCCGAGCGCGCCCGGCCGGCCTCGGAAGACCAGCCCGGGAACGGGTACGCGGACGAGTACGACGAGGAAGACGACGAGGACGAGGACTACGACGAGGACGACGGCTTCGAGGCCGAGGAAGACGAAGACGACGAGGACGAGCTCGACGAAGCGGAACTCGACGAGGAAGAGGCGGCCGCCGCGGCCGAACCGGAGGAGGTACCGGTCTTCCTCGGCCGGGCCGGCCTGGTGTACCTGTTCCGCAGCCCCGAAGGTCTGGTGGACTTCGTCAAGTCCGGCGCCGTACACGACCTGAGCCAGCTCGACACCTGGTCCGAGCTGACCGGGAAGCTCAGCGCCGACGACGTGGTACCCCTTCCGGAGGACACGTACGAGCTGGACCTCGTCGTGGACAACCTGCGCGGCAGCCGGGAGACCTGGGACGCGAACCTGGTCATCCAGGCCGGCGAGGTGGCGCGCGACCTCGGGTACGCGCTGCGGATCGAGCCGGTCATCGCCGCGCTCGCGCCCGGTTCCCCGCTTGACGACCTCGACGAAGCCTTGCGCGCCACCGAGGGCGGCGGCCTCGGCGGGTTCATGGCCCGGCGCAGGCTCAAGAAAATTGGGGCAGAAGCCGCGCCTCTCGGCTGGCGAACGATTATCGGCAAGATCTCCAGCGCTGTGGACTGGCGCGACTGACCATCAACCAGGGAGCATCAGTCCTGGCAACGCGACACAGCCCGGGGAGGAGGACGACGCCGTGGCGCTCGTACGGGTGTACTGCGGTCTCGGGTCGGCACCGCCGGCGGCAACGCGCAGCTCAGCCACTGCCTGGTTGACAGCAGCGGTGGTCGACGACGCGGGCCGGCTGATCGACGTCTGCGACATCAGCGACGATCCCGTGGGGTACGCCGAGCTGGGCGCGCTGCTGGCCGAGCGCTCCGGAGGCACCACCGGCATCGCCGTCGCCGCGGACAGCGCCGACCACCAGGTCACCCTCCTGCTCGCCGCGGCCGGCCGGCTGCTCGCGATCGCCGAAGAGGAGATGCTGGACACCTACGCCGAGCAGTTCGGCGACGACGAGTCCTTCGAAGAGGTACAGGCGCCGCAGGGGGAACGCCGCGCGGTCGGCCTCGCCCGGGCGTTACAGGCCGGCACGCTGGCCGCCACCACGCACGGCGCGCCGCGCGAACTCATCACGCTGCGACCGGTACTGGCCGCGCACGAGGCGCTGGCCACCGGCCGGCAGGGCGCCGCCATGGCGCTGCGCGAGGTGCTCCGCGAGCTGTACCCGGCCGCTCTGCGCGCCTACCCCGACCCGGCCGAGCCGGTACCGCTGGCCATCATCGACGCGCTGCCCGAACCGGGGCTGCTCATCGGTCCGGGTACCCGCGGGCGCGAGCAGGCCGTGGCCGCCCAGCTGGCCGAGGCCGGGGTCGCCGACCTCGCCACGGTCACCGAGGCCATCGCCTCGCTGCGCATCGCCATCGGGGAGACGCCGCGCCGCACCGGTATCGGCACCTCGATCACGACCGCGGTCGCGGAGACCGTCCGGCACGCGGTCACCGCGGTACGCGCCTGCGACAGCGGCATCACCTCGCTCGTCGGGCTGCTCGCCGAAAAAGCCACGCCGGTACCCGCAGCCGCCCGGCCTCCGGTACCCCCGGCCCGTCCGGCCCCGCCGCCGGCCGCACCGCTGCGCGCGGTCCGGGAAGAGGCACCCGAGCCCGCGCACCGGGAGCCGGCCCACCGCGAGCCGGTACCCTCGGCGCCGGCCGCCGCGCCGTCGACCCCGTTGCCGCCCCCGCCCCGGCCCGGCTTCAGCTACCCGACCGCTCCCGCCGCCGCGGCGGCCCTGTCCAGCGCGCGGGCGGCGGCGATCGCGACGCCCCGCCCGGCAGCGGAACCGCGCCGCGCCGCGGAATCGCCCCGCGCCACTCCGCCGCCGCCCCGGATGCCCGAACCGCCCCGGATGCCCGAACCACCGCGGATCACCGAACCACCGCGGATCACCGAACCACCCCGCATCACCGAACCACCCCGCATCAGCGAGCCCCCGCGCGCACCCGAGCCGCCCCGCGCAGCCGAGCCGCCGCGGATGCCGGAGCCGCCGCGGATGCCGGAGCCGACCCGGCTGGCGCCCGACATTCCACCGCCCGGCTCGCGCAGCGACTGGCCGCTCACCGCAAGCGCGCCGGGCTTCGCCGAGCAGGCCACGTTCGCCGGCCAGGTGACCGCGTCCGACACGGCGGACTACCCGCCGGTGCGACCCGGCGAGCCAGCGCGCAACGGCCGGGTGACCCCACCCTGGCAGGCCGACGACCTGCCCAGCGAGCCGCCCACCCTGCGCCTGGTCGAACCGTCACCCGCGCCGCCGCCGACCGACTACGGCCGCGACCCGCTCGGCGGCACCCCGTCCCTGCGCCTCGTCGGTTCCGACAACGGCAGCACCGCGCTGGACCGGCCGATGAGCGCGCCCAGCGAAGACGGCGACGGTGACCTGCTCATCTTCGCGCAGGCGTCGGCCTGGTTCACCGGGCACGTCGACGACACCGACCCCGGTGAACTGAACTGGAGCAACCCGGCCGACCTCGGTTGGCAGGCCGCCGAACGGGCCACCTCGCCGGTCCTGGGCGAGGAGACGACCGCGGGGCTGCCCAGGCGGGTACCGCAGGCCAACCTCGTTCCCGGCTCGCCGCTGCCCCCGGCCGAGGAGCGTCCGCTACGCATCGTCCGCGACCCCGCGGCGATGGCCCAACACACGACCGGCTATTTCCGCGGCTCGCGACGTGGTGAGGAGGTCCGCGGCTTCGCCCTCGGCGGCCGGCCGGGCCGGGAAACCGCGGGCGGGTGGGATTTCAGCCGCGACGGATGGGACGGTGACGAGAACCCCGACCGGGGGTACGAGTACCGCTCGGCGGCCCGCCGCTAGCCGTCAGAGGCTACCCGCGGCAGGTACCGCCGCCCGGTGTTGTTACGCACACCCGCCCAACTTGACGAAGTGCCGATAAACCGAGATACCCTCGCGTCCGGATGTCGCGAGAACGGGGCACTTTGTGGTACGGCGCAGTGAGGCACCACCCGGGCTGGCTCGCCGCCAGGTGCTCACCGCTGGCGTGCTCGGCACGCTGGCGGCCGCCATCGCCGCCTGTACCCGCCAACGCGACTCGCTACCCGCTGCGCAGACCCTGCCGACCGGGCCGGACCTGGTGTTCGGCGCCAGCCTGGAGCTCAGCGGCAGCGGTGCGGTGGCCGGCACCGCCCAGCAGCGCGCTCTAAAGATCGCACAGGACACGCTCAACACCGACGGCGTCGCCGTCGCGGGTACCGTCCGCCGGGTACAGGTCATCGTCCGGGACAACCACAGCGACCCGGCGACCGCCGCCGCGATCGCCAAGGAGTTCGTCGACGCCAAGGTGTCCGGTGTGATCGGCGGCGGCCTCGCGGCCACGTCCATCGCGATGGCCGGCGTGCTCGACCCGCACGGGCTGCCGATGCTGTCCACCTGCGCGGCCGAGACCGTCGCGCAGCCGGTGGCCAACCGGCGGTTCGTGTTCAAGCTCGGGCCCAACGCCGACGACGTGGCGGCGCTGATGCGCGGCGCGTTCGACCGCGACGGCGCTCCCGCGACCCGGGTCGCCGTGCTCGCCCAGGCCAACGACCATGGCGACGCGGGTGTCGAGGCGGTGAGGAAGGTACTCACGGCCGACGGGCGCAAACTCGTCGCGCTGGAACGGCTGCCCGCCGGCGCCGCCGACTACCGCGCCCAGGCCGGCCGGGTCCTCGCGGCCGGTCCCGAAGCGGCGGTCATCTGGGCGGTGTCCCCGGTGTCCGGGCTTGCCGCGCGGTCGCTGCGGGCGGCCGGGTACTCCCGCCGGATGCTGTTCGACTCCGGCGCGGCGTCCGACGACTCGCTCGTCCCGGCCAACCGGGCCGTGATGGCCGACAGCTACGTGGTCGCCCCGCAGATCCTCGGCGGTACCCCGGTCGCCGTGAACACCCCGACGGGGCTGGCACAGCAGGACTTCTTCGACCGGTACAGCCGCGCCTACGGGGGGTTCTCCTGCCTCGGCGTGTACGCGGCCGACGCGGTCAACCTCCTCGCCGGCGCGGCGGGGCGCACCGGCGCGACGACCCCCCTGCGGATCCGCAACGAGCTGGAGGCCAGCCCGTTCGACGGGTTGGCCGGGGCGTACGTCTTCTCCACCGCCACGCACGGCGGGATGCAACCGGAAGGGCTGGCGCTCTTCTCGCTCGAACGCAACGGCGGCTGGCTGGAGCTGAGCTGAGCCTCAGGCCGGTGCGCCGGCGCGCTGGCGACGCATCGTCAGCACGTACTCGACCAGCGAGATGAGCACCTGCTTGGTCGACTCACGGCTGCGCGCGTCGCAGGACACCACTGGGATGTCGGCGGAGACGGCGAGCGCGTCGCGCACGTCCTGGGCGCCGTGGTACTGCACCCCGTCGAAGCAGTTGATCGCGACGAGGTACGGCAACCGGCGGTGCTCGAAGAAGTCGATGGCGGCGAAGCAGTCGGCGAGCCGGCGGGTGTCCACCATCACCACCGCGCCGATCGCGCCACGGACCAGCTCGTCCCACATGAACCAGAACCGGGTCTGTCCGGGCGTGCCGAAGAGGTACAGGATCAGGTCGCGGTCGATCGAGATGCGGCCGAAGTCCATCGCGACGGTGGTCGTCACCTTGCCGGGTACCTGCCGGGTGTCGTCCACCCCCTCGCCGGCGGACGTCATGATCGCCTCGGTGGTCAGCGGAGTGATTTCCGAGACCGAGCCGACGAGCGTGGTCTTGCCCACCCCGAACCCACCGGCGATGACGATCTTCGCCGAGGTCACCCGCCCGGAACTCGGACGGCGCGCCATATCAGAGCTTGCGAAGTCCACTCAGCACCCTCTCCAGCAATTCTGTGCCAACCGCGTCGTTGTTGTTGCTGTCGAACGAGGTCGGTTCGTACACCGCCACGAGTCCTTCGGCGGCCATGTCTGCGATCAGGACCCGGGCCACGCCGAGTGGGAGCTTCATCCGCGCCGCGACCTCAGCGAGCGACTGTAGTCGCCCGTCGCAGAGCGACGCGATGTACTGCTGCTCCCGACCCTGTCCGGTCGTGTTCTGACCGGCCGAGTTGCGTCCACGGACGGTTGTCTCGACCAGCGCCTCAAGGGCGATCTCCATCCGTGGTCGGGTTCGACCGCGGGTGACGGCGTACGGCCGGACCAGCGCACCCGTTGGCTCGTCTCGTTCGGCCACCATCGCCGTTCACCTCCTCAACATCGGTCTGGCCCGTCAAGTCTGCGTGTTTCTGGGACGCTTCAGCCGAGCATCCCGGCGGCCTGCCTCGGCGACGGCGTCAGCGCGTCGCCGACGCGGTCCACCAGCAGCGCCATTTCGTAGCCGACCTGGCCGACGTCGCAGTTGCGCGCGGCCAGTACGGCAAACGAGGAGCCGTCCGAGATGGACATGAGGAACAGGAAGCCGTTGTCCATCTCCACGACCGTCTGAAGTACCGCACCGCCCTCGAAACAGCGCGACGCGCCCTGGGTCAGGCTTACCAGCCCGGAGGCGATAGCCGAGAGCTGGTCAGCGCGGTCCCTTGGCAGATCCCGGGACGCGGCGAGCAGCAGGCCATCCGCCGACACGGCGACCGCGTGCGCGACGCCGGGTACCCGATCGGCGAAGTTGGCCAGAAGCCAGCCGAGATCCTGCGTAGTTGTCATGCTTCCTGCTCCTTGCCGCCGTGCGGGGGGTTCCCGGGGGTCGTCGACTCCGGGTTCTTCGCGTCGTCTCCGGTGCGGGTACGACCACGCTGCACGCCGCGATGGTACGCGGAGAGCAGACCTCGGACCTGCTCCGGCGAGCGCCGGTTGGCAGTGGTGGCGGCCTTCTCCACACCGCCGGGTACGAGCTGGGCCATCGGTACCCGGCGCGGCAGGCCCGCCGCCGTCGTACCGTCCGCCTGCGGGTCGGCGGCCTGCGCCGCGGCCGACCAACCGTCGTCGGCGGCGGTGCGCCAGGCTTGCTCCGGCGGGCCGGTCGGGATCCGCGTGGGCAGCGTCCCGGCCCCGTTGGGCGAGCTGCTGAACGGGACTGCGGGCGGTGGCGGCGCAGCCGGGGGTACCGCCGGGGGCGGTACCAGTGGCGGCGGCACGAGCGGCGGCGGTACCAGCGGCTGCTGCGCGACCGGTTGCTGCGGCGCCGGCTGTGCCGATGCCGACGGCGCCGGCTGCGGTGCGACCGGCTGTGCCGATGCCGGCGGCCCGGTGACCGCGTTCTCCGCGGTGCGCGGCCGGGAGCGGAACCACGCCGACTCCAGCTCCCGGAAGATCGGCAGTTCCATGGTCTCGTCGGCGTACGCCTTCACCCTGGCCGGCTGCGGCGCGACCAGACGCTGCTCGGCCGGCTGCTGCGACAGCGGCGGACCGGCGGGGGCCGGCGGGCCGCTGACCTGCCGCTGGCTTCCGCTGGCGATGTTCCAGCCGGGCGCGGCGGGCGCCGGCTGCTCCTGGTCGGGGCGGATGCGCGGGATCTCCGAGGTGATGTCCAGCGCGGCGGCCAGCTCCTCGGGTACCGACGGGGCCGGCGCCTCGGCGGTGCCCGGGTCGGCGGCAGCGGGTACCGGCGGCCAGGCTGGCGGCGGCGGTGCCGGCGCGGCGGGACGGTGCTCGACCACGTCGGCCTCGACCGCGTCGATCACCTCGTCGGGTTGCGCCGGTCGGGCCTCGGGCGACGCCGGTACCTGGCGTGGGACGCGCCGCTCGTCTTCGGTCAGCTCACCTTCGACCGGGCGGTCGACCGCCCGCCGCTGCGGCAGCGGTTCGGCCGGCGGGGTGGGCCCGGTGCCGGTGCGGCGCGGGTTGAACAGGTCGGCGCCGTTCGGGGTGTTGGCGGCACCGGTCAGGTCCGACCACGGCGGCAGCCCGGACGGCGGCCCGCCGGACCGGCCGCGCCCGCGGCCGTTGCCGTAGTCGCCGTTGAAGCCGGCCGGGGGCGGGGCGCCGAAGCCGGCGGGTACCGCGGGCGGAGCCGCATAGCTACCGGGGCCGCCACCGAACCCGCCCATCGACGGGCCGACCGGGCCGGGACCGGTACCCGCACCGGCCGGAGTACGGCCGCCACCCGCGGTCGGTCCGCTCTCCAGCGCCAGCGGCGAAGTGAACGGAGCGCGCGGCTGGTTCGGCGCGGCCGGCCGGGCGGCGGTCGGCATGTCGCGGACCAGCGGGGTACCCGTCGGCCCGCCGCGACCGGCGAGCGCCCGGGGTACCAGCACCGACGTGGGCAGCAGCACGTCGGCCACGGTGCCGCGCTCCGGAGCCGGCCGCAGCTCGACCTTGACGCCGTGCCGGGCGCCCAGCCGGGCGACCACGACCAGGCCCATCATCCGGGACACCGCCACGTCGACCATCGGCGGTGTGGCGAGCCGCTCGTTCAGTTCGGCGAGCTGGTCGGGCGAGATGCCGATGCCGTGGTCCTCGACGTACAGGACGGAACGGTCGCCGACCCGGCGCGCCTCGACGATGACCGTCGAGTCCGGCGGGGAGAACGCGGTGGCGTTGTCGAACAGCTCCGCGACCAGGTGTACCAGGTCGTTGACCGCGTGCGAGGCGACCTCGATGTCGCGGTCGATGACCCCGAACTCGATCCGGGTGTAGTGCTCGACCTCGGACTGCGCGGCGCGCAGCACGTCGATCAGCGCGGCCGGCTCGCGCTGCACGCGGGTCGAGTCGGCGCCGGCCAGTACCAGCAGGTTCTCGTCGTTGCGGCGCATCCGGGTGGCCAGGTGGTCCAGCTGGAACAGTTCGGCCAGCCGGTCCGGGTCCTCCTCGCCGCGCTCCAGCCGGTCGAGGTGGCCGATCAGCCGGTCGACCAGGATCTGCGACCGGCGGGCCAGGTTGACGAACATGGTGGACACCGAGGACCGCAGCGCCGCCTGCTCGGCCGCGGTGCGCACCGCCTCCAGGTGTACCGCGTTGAACGCCTCGGTCACCTGGCCGAACTCGTCACGGCTGCGTACCGGCAGCGGCTCGGCGATCTGCTGGGCCACCTCGTGTGGCGACAGCTGGGTGGACAGCGTCGGGTCGCGCAGCCGGGCCACCGCCTGCGGCAGGCCGAACTGGGCGACACCGAGCGCGCCGTGCCGCAGTTCCCGCAGCGAGCGCGCCATCGACCGGGCAACCAGCCACGCGATCAGTACCGCGAACAGGACCAGGGCGGCGAGCAGCCCACTGTCCAGGTACACCTGGGCCTGCGCGCTGTCGCGCAGCTGCATGGCGTCCGACGAGGTCTGCTCGTCGACCGCCTTCTCGACGTCGCGGACCTGGTTGGACCACCCGGTCAGCGCCTTGTCCCACTGATCGGCGCTGAACGAGAGGGCCAGCTTGTCCGGGATCCTGAGCAGCTCGTCGGTGTAGATGCGGGCCTCGCGCACGTCCGGGCCGGAGATGCGCTGCTCCTCCAGGTTCTGCTGGGCCGCGGTGGCGACCACCTTGAAGGCGGCCAGCGCCTGTTCCTGCCCCTTGATCGTGCCGATGAAATCGTCGAGCGACTTCGAGGTCAGCTCGCCCGCGTCGATGATCCGCAGGACCTGGATGCGCTCCTGCGACACGAACTCCTTGTACTGCGAGACGGCGGCCGCGGCGCGCATCTCGTAGCTGAGCGCCGAGTTACCGGCGAGCTGGGCCGCCGAGTCGCGGATCTCCAGCAGGCTGGTGATCAGAGTCGTGTAGCGGTCGATGGCGATGCTCGGGGGCACCTGCGCGGTGTCGCCCTTGCTGATCTGCTGGCGCAGCGCGCCGACCGAGTTGAGCCCGTCGTCGATGGTCTCGAACACTGCGCTGAGGTTGCCCGGTATCCCGGTCAGCCCGGCCCGGTGCGCCGTGTACTCGTGCGCCGCGTCGTCGCTGGCCTTGACGAGGCTGGTGAACTCGGCGGTCGCGTTCTTCTTCCCGTCGGAGTCGTTGGAGGTCAGCAGCCTGGTCACCGCGGCCCGCTCGTTCTGCAGGTTGTGGACGAGCAGGCCGCTGTCCTCGGACAGCTCGGCGAGGTTACGGGACCGGTCGGCGTTGTGCGCGGTGGTGATGTTCGAGGCCAGCGCACCGAAGCCGACGACCACCGTCGCCAGGGTCGGTACCAGCATGATCAGGCCCAGCTTGAACCCGATCGACCGGTCCTTGAGGTACCCGACCAGCCGCCGCATCAAGGACAGGGCGGGGCCTCCACCCGTCGTTGGTCGCTTGGTCACCTCTCCCGCCCCTTCGCGTCGGAGCCCCGCGATCGGTGGGCACCTTCAAAGGGCCGACCCGGACGGGTCGGACCTTCGAGATTCCACCATGTCCCGTAAGAAAGAGAAAGCCCAGCGGGGTACAGATCGAACCACTGATCGACATGATGGGTTGATCCCGCGCGATGCGACCGTCCAGTGCTACCGGTAGTGACCGACTGACTCGCACTAATTCGGTACATAGCTCGCTGACTCGGCCTTCTCCCGGGGACGGTGCCGCTCCGAGTCTGCCATGCCCGCCGAGCGACCGAACCGGACGAACGGAGGTATCAGCCGAGCAGCTTGGCGTAGGCCGGTTTGATCACCTCGTTGATCAGTACGAGCCGCTCGTCGAACGGGATGAAGGCACTTTTCATCGCATTGACCGTGAACCACTGCAGCTCACTCCAGCCGTACCCGAACGCGTCCACCAGCAGGGCCAGCTCGCGCGACACCGAGGTACCGCTCATCAGCCGGTTGTCGGTGTTCACGGTGACCCGGAAGCGCAGGTCGCGCAGTAGCCCGACGGGGTGCTCGGCGATCGACGCCGCCGCGCCGGTCTGCACGTTCGACGACGGGCACAGCTCCAGCGGTATCCGCTTGTCCCGCACGTAGGCGGCCAGCCGGCCCAGCACGGTACCGGTGATGTCGTCGACGATGCGCACCCCGTGCCCGAGCCGGTCCGCGCCGCACCACTGCAACGCCTGCCAGATGCTGCGCAGCCCGAACGCCTCGCCGGCGTGGATGGTGAAGTGGAAGTTCTCCCGCTGCAGGTACTCGAAGGCGTCCAGGTGCCGGGTGGGCGGGTACCCGGCCTCCGCGCCGGCGATGTCGAAGCCGACCACGCCCAGGTCGCGGTACCGGACGGCGAGCTCGGCGATCTCCATCGAGCGGGCCGCGTGGCGCATCGCGGTCAGCAGGGTACCGACCCGGATCGGGGTACCCGTCCGGCCGGCGTCCGCGCTGCCGTCGCGGAACCCGGCCAGTACCGCCTCCACCACCTGGTCCAGGGTCAGCCCGCGCTCCAGGTGCTGTTCCGGGGCGAAGCGCACCTCCGCGTACACCACCCCGTCCGTCGCGAGGTCCAGCGCGCACTCGTAGGCCACGCGGTGCAGCGCCTCCTCGGTCTGCATCACGGCCACGGTGTGCGCGAACGTCTCCAGGTACCGCTCCAGCGAGCCGGAGTCGGCCGCGCTCTCGAACCAGTGCCGCAGCGACACCGGGTCGCCGGCGGGCAGCCGGTGGCCGACCGGCCCGGCCAGCTCCAGGATGGTGGCGGGGCGCAGGCCCCCGTCCAGGTGGTCGTGCAGCAGCGCCTTGGGGGCCTTCACGATTTCGTCATAGGTGGGTGCGACCATGGGCTGACCTTATGCGGGGAGGCGTCATGCTCGCCGACGTACTGCCGTTCCTGCGCTGCCCGGTGTGCCGGCTCGAACTGACCGGCCTCGACACCGCGGTGCGCTGCCCGCGCGGGCACAGCTTCGACCGGGCGAAGCAGGGCTATGTGCACCTGACCGCCAACCCGGTCGCGCACCCCGGCGACAGCGCCCGGATGGTAGACGCGCGCACCGACTTCCTGGCCGCCGGGCACTACGACTTCATCGCGGCGGCGCTCGCCGCCGCGGCGCCGGCGATCGCCGGGCTGGTCGTCGACGTGGGCGCGGGGATCGGGTACCACCTGGCGGCGGTGCTCGACGCGCACCCCGACGCGGTCGGGCTGGCGGTCGACGTGTCCAAGCCGGCGCTGCGCCGGGCGGCCCGCGCCCATCCGCGCATCGGTGCGGTGCTCGCCGACGCCTGGCTCGGGCTGCCGGTGGCCGACGGCGCGGCCACGGTACTGCTGAATGTCTTCGCGCCGCGCAACGGCCCGGAGTTCGCCCGGGTGCTCGCGCCCGACGGCCTGCTGCTCGTGGTCACCCCCACCGGCGACCACATGGGCGAGCTGGTGGAGGCGCTCGGCCTGCTCACCGTCGACCCGGCCAAGGAGGAACGCGTGGCGGCGACGCTGTCGCCATGGTTCACCGAAGGCGCGTCGCAGACCTACGAGAAGTCGCTGTTATTGACTCGCGACGAGGTGGCCGGGCTGGTAGGCATGGGTCCCAGCGCCTGGCACCTCGATCCGGGCGAGCTGTCCGCGCGGATCGCCCCGCTGCCCGAGCCGGTCGCGGTCACCGCCCGCGTGCGGCTCTCCAGTTATTCACAGGTACCCCCTGAGACGCTGATCGGGGGAAGTAGTCAGGGTCGGCTGGGGGGCGCTCCGGATGGCGGCTAGGGGCGGCCGGCCGGGAGGCTGACGGCCAGGGCCCGATGGGCGCGAACGGGGAGGCGGCCAGATGGCGGAGGGGCTCGTCGCACGGTTGGGGCGCCGGTGCTTCCGGCGCAGGTGGTGGGTACTGGCGATCTGGCTGCTCGCCGTCGGCGGGGGCGTGCTGTCGGTCGGGCCGGTGTTCCACGGGCTGGCCGGTGGCGGCGGCCCCAGCTCGTTGGAATCCGTTCAGGCCAACCAGATGCTCGCCGACGCCGGCCGCAAGGGCGCCACGGTGACCGCGGTAGTCGACGGGATCGACCCGACGGCGGCCGCGGTGCACGACGCGGTACTCGCCGCGGCCGCCGACATCGGCCCGATGTCCGGAGTGGCGAAGGTCACCACGCCGTACGACCCGGATCTGCCGCCGGCCCGTGCCGCGGCGCAGGTCGCGCGGGACCACCGGGCGGTACTGGTCAACGTCGAACTGGCCAAGCTCGACAAGGTCACCCGGCACGACGTCGCCGCGGCGGTCAGCGCGCGACTGCACCAGCTGGGCGGCACCCTGGCCGGCGCACAGGTGCGCGTCGGCGGCGGGGCCGCGCTCAGCCAGCAGGCCAACGACGCGGTACAGCGGGATCTGTCCCGGGCCGAGGAGCTGTCCCTGCCGATCACGCTGGTGATCCTGGTCTTCGTGTTCGGCGGCCTGATCGCGGCCGGCCTTCCGGTACTGGCGGCGGTGGTCTCGGCCGCGTCGGTGATGACCGTCCTGCTGCTGTTCGCCCAGTTCACCGACCTGGACAACAACGCGGTCACGGTGGTGAGCCTGCTGGCGCTCGGCCTGTCCATCGACTACGGGCTGCTGCTCGTCGGCCGGTACCGCGAGGAGCTCGGCGGCGGCCACGAGCCCGACGTCGCCATCGCCCGCGCGTGGGCCACCGCCGGCCGCACCATCCTCTTCAGCGCGCTGACCGTCGCCGCCGCGATGAGCGGGCTGCTGCTGTTCGGCATCACCGGCCTGTCCGCCCTCGGCGCGGCGGGGGTCTCCATCGCGCTGGTCGCCATGCTGGTCTCGCTGACCCTGACCGCCGCGCTGATCGGCCTGGCCCGGCGCCGGATCAAGCCGTCGAGGCGGGCGGCCCGTCGGATCGCCCGGTACGGCGACGCGGCCGAGGTCGGCTTCTTCGCCCGACTCGCCCGCATCGTGCAGCGCCGCCCGCTGATCACCGTACTGGCGACCGGTGCCGCCCTGATCGGTGCCGGCGCGCCGTTGCTGTCCACGGGCATGCACCTCGACGACGTCAACAGCCTGCCCCGGTCGATGGAGGCGGTCGCGGTGGCGCACGACCTCGCCGACCGGTTCAACGTCGCCACCGCACCGGCCGTGGTCGTCGTCGCGCGCACCGACGCGGCGAGCCTGGACTCATGGGCCGCGCGGTGGACCGGTACCGCCGGGGTGAGCCGGGTCGCGCCGGCCGAGCAGGTCGGTCCGGGCCTCGCCGTGGTGGACATCGACGTGGCCGGGGATCCGGAGAGTGCGACGGCACGGGCGCTGGTCGACAAGGTACGGGCCGACCGCCCGGCCGGGCAGTCCTGGGTGACCGGCGACGCGGCCACCCTCAACGACCTGCTCGGGCTGCTCGAAGCGCGGCTGCCCTGGGCGGCCGGGGTCACCGTGCTCGCGATGGTGGTGCTGCTGTTCGCGATGACCGGCTCACTCGTGGTACCCGTCAAGGCCGTCGTGATGAACGCGATCTCCCTCGGTGCCACGTTCGGCGTGATGAGCGCCGTGTTCGGGCACGGGTTCCTGGCCAGGCAGCTCGGCCTGATCACGGTCGCCGGGTTGAATCCGTTCGTCGTGGTGATCGTGTTCGCGTTCGCCTTCGGGCTGTCGATGGACTACGAGGTCTTCCTGCTCAACCGGATCAAGGAGTATGTCGACCGGGGGCTGGAGACCGATCACGCGGTACGCCGCGGACTGCAGAACTCCGGACGCATCATCACCTCGGCCGCGCTGCTGATGGTCGTCGTCTTCGCCGCCTTCGGGATGGCGAAGACCGGCACGATCCAGCAGGTCGGGCTGGGGCTCGCGGTCGCCGTCGCGGTCGACGCCACGATCGTGCGGTGCGTCCTGGTACCCGCAACGATGACGCTCCTCGGCCGTTTCAACTGGTGGGCACCGGTTTCGCTGGGCCGGCTGCACCAGCGGTTCGCGCTGCGCGAGACCCGGCCGGGTGAGGTGGCGGGTGGCACGCCAGCGGCCGAGCCGGCCGAGCCGGCCGAGCCGCGGCCGGAACCGGTACTGAGCTGACCGAACCCGGGGGACGGGGGAAGCAGCCCACTCGCCGATCTTGGACTTGTGGTGCCCGACTCGCGGAGCCACGCGGCTTTTGTCGCGGACACAACTCCAAGATCGGCGAGCATTGCGCGGGGCGGGGCGGGGCGGGGCGGGGCGGCTCGGCGGCGCGGCGCTAGGTCGACAGGTCGATCTCTTCCCAGCCGGGGGCCGGGTCGTGGAACGGGCCGTGCAGCACGACCGCCCACTCCAGCGCCCACCGCCGCTGCCCGATCGCGTTGGAGTCGATGACACCGGGCAACTGCAGCTGCCGGCGTTCGGCGGTCAGGTACGCCCAGTCGAGGCAGTAGTACAGGTCCAGCTGGGCGGCTGCCTCGACCGGATCCCGGGGTACCGACAGCACCCGCGCCCGCCACTGCGCGTACCCCTCCCCGCGCGGCAGGTCCGGAAAGAACTCCGCCACGTTGTCGGTACCCGGTGCCGCCGGGTCCAGCCATTTGATCATCGAGAGCAGCCAGCCGAGGGCGACCAGCGCCTCCGAGTGCAGCATGAACGAGCGCATGTCGCCGTCCCCGGACGCGACGAAGTGCCATTCCGGCTGGGTCAGCCGGTCGAGCAGGTGTGCGTCGAGCAGCCAGCTCATGGCCAGCCGGGACGGCATCCCGAACGCGCGGCCGAGTACCACGTTGAGGATCGCGGCACGGGCTTCCAGTTCCTCACGCGGGCGCAGTTCCACCTCGTCGCCGGGTTCCCAGACGAGCGGGAAGTTGTCCGGCGGCATCGGCAGGCGCAGCCGGTAGACCTGCTCCAGGCTCTCGGCCCGGATGATTCTCGGGTCGGGTACCGGGACGCGCATGAGAGAACCGTATGTCAGAGCAGCCGGATCAGCGCAGCGGTACCCGCAGCCACCGCGACCACGACGAGGAACGGCGCCCGCAGCAGCAGCGCGACCGCACCGGCCGCCACGCCGGCCAGGCGCGCGTCGATCACCAGGCGCGACCCGGTGGCCACGGTCTGGATGGCGGTCAGCGCGGCGAGCAACGCCACCGGAAGCAGCGCGGCGATCCGGCGGATCCGCGGGTTGTCCAGCAGCCGCTCCGGTATCGACAGGCCGGCGAGCTTGAACAGGTAGCAGGTCACGGTACCGACGATGATGGCAGGCCAGATGATCATGGATCGACCGGCTTTCCCCGGAGCCCGGCCGCGACGGCGGCGAGGGCCGCGACGATGACGGGTACCCCCGCGGGAACGACCGGGACCAGCGCGAGCGCGACGGCGGCCGCGGCGAGCGCGACCAGCCACGGCTCCCTGCCGCGCAGCCGCGGCGCGAGCAGGGCGAGGAACGCGGCCGGCGCGGCGGCGTCCAGCCCGAGCGCCTTGGGGTCCGGCAGCAGCGCGGCGCCGAGCGCGCCGACCAGCGTGCCCAGGTTCCACAGCGAGTAGGCCGACACCGCGGTGGCCCAGAACGCCAGCCGCGCGGCGGCGCGCTCCTCCTGCCCGAGCGCCATGGCGGTGGTCTCGTCGATGGTCACCTGCGCGGTGAGCAGCCGCCGCCAGCCGCGCGGCCGGTCGAGCAGCTCGGCGACCCGCGGGCCGTAGAACAGGTTGCGGCTGCCCAGCATGATCGCGCTGCCCGCCGCGGCCGGCCAGGAGCCGCCCTGGCCGAGGACGAGCACCAGCGCGAACTGCGACCCGCCGGTGAACATCACCAGCGACAGCACCATCGTCTGCAGCGGGCTCAGGCCGGCCGCGACCGACAGCGCGCCGAACGACAGCGCGTACGCGCCGACGGCGACCCCGATCCCGGCGGCGTTGCGGAGGATTTCGCGGCGCCGCTCCGGAGACACCCGGTCAGGCTATCCGCCCCAACACCAGCGGACCTGGGGTTTTCCCGGTGGCTCCGATCACCACCGCGCCGTCGGCCGCCGCGCGCGCCGCGTCGATGCGGCCGGGGTCGTCGGTACGCAGTTCGTAGAGCGCGTCGCCGGCGGACACGCGGTCGCCGGGCCGGCGGTGCAGGACCACACCGGCGCCGGCCGAGACCGGGTCCTCCTTGCGGGCGCGGCCGGCGCCGAGTCGCCAGGCGGCCACCCCGATGCGGTACGCGTCGACCGCGGTCACCTGACCGTCCACTGTGGACCGGACAACCTCGGTCTCGGCGGCGCGCGGCAGGGTGGCGTCCGGGTCGCCGCCCTGCCCGGTGATCAGCGCGCGCCAGGCGTCCATCGCGCGCCCGTCGGCGAGCGCCGCGGCGGGGTCGGCGTCGGGCAGGCCGGCCGCGTCCAGCATCTCGCGGGCCAGGGTCAGGGTCAGCTCCACGACGTCGGGCGGGCCGCCACCGGCCAGTACCTCGACGGACTCCGCCACCTCGACCGCGTTGCCGACCGCGTACCCCAACGGCGTGGACATGTCGGTGAGCAGCGCGACGGTGCGCACGCCGTGCGCGGCGCCCAGCTCGACCATCGTCTGCGCCAGCTCCCGCGCCCGGTCGGCGTCCTTCATGAAGGCCCCGGTGCCGACCTTGACGTCGAGAACCAGGCTCGCGGTACCCTCCGCGATCTTCTTGCTCATGATGGAACTGGCGATCAGCGGGATCGACTCGACGGTACCGGTGACGTCGCGCAGCGCGTACAGCTTCCGGTCTGCCGGGGCGAGCCCCTCGCCGGCCGCGCAGATCGCGCCGCCGACCTCGCGCAGCTGCCGGAGGAACTCCACAGTGGACAGTCGGCTGCGGAACCCGGGGATCGACTCCAGCTTGTCGAGGGTACCGCCGGTGTGCCCGAGGCCGCGGCCGGACAGTTGCGGTACCGCCGCGCCGCACGCGGCCACCAACGGCGTCAACGGCAGCGTTATCTTGTCGCCGACCCCGCCGGTCGAGTGCTTGTCCACCGTCGGCCGGTCCACTGTGGACAGATCGAGCCGCTCGCCGCTCGCGATCATCGCCGCGGTCCACCGGGCGATCTCGCCGGGCGTCATGCCGCGCAACAGGATCGCCATCGCGAGCGCGGCCATCTGCTCGTCGGCGACCTCGCCACGGGTGTATGCCGCGACGACCCAGTCGATCTGCTCGTCGGAAAGCGGTGCGCCGTCCCGCTTGGTGATGATTACGTCGATGACCTTCACGGGCTCCACCTCGGCATGTCGGCCGGGCCGTCGCCGGTACCCGCCCAGAACGTCGCGCCGTCGGCGTCCACGACGACGACCCGGGCGGTGCGCAGCCGGCCCCACGCCACCGCCTCGTCGGCACGCGGCCACGACGGTGCCTCCTCCAGGATTCCGGCCGGTTCGTCGCGGTGCGACGAGCGTTCCCAGTACCCGGTCCAGACCCGTTGCCCGCCGGCCATGTCGGGGTGCACGAACACGGTGCC
>Ga0066709_100000090_pt1 | contig 32441 bp, 34 predicted proteins | sample GraSoiAngelo_158_FD_79665 | JGI IMG/M metagenome (GOLD analysis project Ga0066709, IMG submission 79665) | Grasslands soil microbial communities from the Angelo Coastal Reserve, California, USA - 14_1009_16_30cm | ecosystem: Environmental > Terrestrial > Soil > Grasslands | place: USA...
CGGTTGCGGAATCGACCCTCCGGTTCGGGTCAGTTCGCTCGCCCGCGGCTCGGCGACGACGTCGTCGAGCGCGGCGACGAGGGTGTCGACGATCTGGCGAAGCTCGGCGCTCGTTACCGTGAGCGGCGGCATCAGCACGACGACATCGCCGAGGGGACGGAGCAGCACGCCGCGGCGGACGGCAGCGGCGCACACTCGCCGGCCCCAGCGCGCCGCCGGATCCGGAGCTGCGAGCTCGACGCCGCCCATGAGCCCGTGCAGCCGCACGGCGGCGACCGCGCGATGCGGGACGACGCGTTCGTCGAGGAGACGGCGCAGCTCGACCGAGCGCGCACGGACGTTCGTCAAGACGTCCCGTTCGTGGAGCAGCTCGAGGTGGCGCAACGCGACCGCGGCGGCCAGCGCGTTTCCGCCGTACGAGTGACCGTGATAGAGCGTGCGCGGTCCGAGTTCCTCGCCGAGGAACGCGTCGAAGACGTGTCCGGCGGCGACGGTCGCGGACATCGGCAGGTAGCCGCCGGTGAGCCCCTTCCCGAGGCACAGCAGATCGGGTCGGAGCCGGCACTGCTCGGACGCGAACAGCGTGCCGGTGCGGCCGAATCCGGTGGCGACTTCGTCGCAGATGAGCAGGACGTCGTGGTCGCGGCAGGCGGCACCGAGGGCGGCGAATGCCTCGGGGGGCGCGGTCTGCATACCGGCCGCACCCTGCACGAGCGGCTCGACGATGACCGCCGCCAGTTCGTGACGGTGCGCCTCGACCATCGCCACCGCGACGTCGAAACCGCGCGGATCGGAGAACGCCGGCGCGCGCAGCACCGGGAAGCGCAGCGGAGCAAACGTCTCGGCCCCGAACCCGCGGTCATCTCCGACTGACAGCGCGCCGAGGGTGTCGCCGTGGTACGCGCCGGCGAATGCCAGAAACTGCGTCCGGCCGGCGACTCCTCGGTTCACCCAGTACTGGAACGCGATCTTGAGCGCTTGTTCGACGGCGGATGCGCCGTCGGACGCGAACAAGAAGTGCGGTTCGTCGACGGGCACCACTGTCGCGAGGGCCTCGGCGAGCTCGATGACGACGCGGTTCCCGTTCCCGAGCATCGTGGTGTGCGCGCCGCGCTCCAGCTGGGCGCGCAGCGCGTCGTCGAGCTCGGGCACGCGGTGACCGAGGGTCGTGACCCAGAGCGAAGAGATGGCATCGAGGTAGCGCGTGCCGTCGACGTCCACTACCTCGTGCCCCGCAGCCGTGTCGACGATGACGGGCGCGTGGTCCGCGAAGGACGCCATCTGCGTGAACCCGTGCCATACGACCGACGCGTCGCGCGCGACCCAATCGGACGGATCCATGGCGCCCGAGGATACGAGTGTGCGCGACCGCACGTCGGTGGGCCATGATCCCGCCATGTCCCAACCTGACGCCGCGGCCCTCGCGGCGGTGAACGACCTCACCTTGAAGGACAAGGCCGCGGTCGTCGGCATCGGCTCGACCCCGTACTACCGGCGCGGCCAGTCCGTCCCCCAGACGCCGCTCGAGCTGGCCGGCAAGGCGACGCTGGCCGCCCTCGAGGATGCCGGCCTGACGATTCGCGACGTCGACGGCCTGGCGCTGTACAGCTTCGGGCTCGGCGGCGACACGTCCCTGTTTGCCCAGGTGATGGGGATTCCCGAAGTCCGCTTCACCGCGATGTTGACGGGCGGTGGTGGCGGCGCGGCCGGGTCGGTCGGACTGGCGGCCTCCGCGGTCGCGACCGGGCAAGCAACCTGCGTGGTCAGTCTGATGACACTCCAGCAAGCGGTGAACCGCTTCGGTACGTCGTTCGCACCGCGTACACAGTCGGGCGGTCAGTACGCCGCCGCGGCAACACCCGAGAGCAACTTCATCCAACCGTCTGGACTAATGGGTCCCGGTCAAATGTTCGCGGTCCTCACGATGCGTCACATGCACCTGTACGGGACGACCCGCGACCACCTTGCCGAAGTCGCGATCTCGACCCGGGCGAACGCCATTCGCCGGCCCACGTCATTGATGCGTGAGCCCTTGACGCGCGACGACTACTTCGGCGCTCGCATGATCAGCGAACCGCTCTGCCTCTACGACTTCTGCCTCGAAACCGACGGCGCGGTTGCGGTCATCACGACCACTGCGGAGCGTGCCAAGGACTTGCGCCAGCCGCCGGTCTACGTCATGGGCACGGCCAACGGGGGCATGGGGCGCTGGGGTCAGGCGATCACCTGGATGAACATGCCCGACGAGTACTTCGTGTCGTCGGGGCACCGGCCGGTTGCCCAGCGGGCGTACGCGATGGCAGGCATCCAGCCGAGCGATGTCGACGTCGCCCTGCTGTACGACCACTTCTCCCCGATGGTGCTGATGCAGCTCGAGGACTACGGCTTCTGCGGCATCGGCGAGAGTGGACCGTTCGTTGCCGATGGCAACATCCGCTGGCCGGGCGGGACGACCCCCGTGAACACGCACGGCGGGAATCTGTCCGAGGCGTACATCATCGGGATGACGCACGTGCGCGAGGCGGTCGAGCAACTGCGGGGCACCGCGGTCAACCAAGTCGTAGATGCGGAGATCGCCTTGGCGACCGGCGGTCCCGCGTCGATTCCGACGAGCGCAACGATCTTCAGGAGACCATGAGTGGCCGCGAGCGAACTGCCCGAAGACGGAGAGCCCGTCGCGAAGCTGCCGCCGGAGGAACTGATCTGGCTCACGCCCAACGAGTGGACGATCCACTACTGGGAGGCGGCGGCCCGTCATCAGCTGGTCGTGCCGCGCTGTGTTGTGTGCGGCACGTACCGCTTTCCGCCGAGCCCGTTCTGTTACGTGTGCCAAAACCAAGAGGTGGAGTGGGTCGAGCAGCCCGGCCGCGGGACGGTCTACAGCTACACGGTTGCCTGGCATCCGCTCTTGCCTGATGTGCGCGGGTCGGTGCCGTACATCCCGGTCGTCGTGGAGCTTCCCGACACCGGTGGGGTGCGGCTGGTCGGCGACATGGTCGACGTGCGACCCTCCGAAGTGCACATCGGCATGGAGGTCGAGCTCGTGTGGCGTGACGTGCGCGAAGGAGTCAGTGTGCCGACCTTCCGCCCGGCTCGAAACGGACAATGAGCGCAGCCTCGGCGCCCGGTCTCTGCGGCAAACGCATCCTCGTCACTGGTCCGACCGGGCAGGTCGGATTGCCCATCGCGCTCGCGCTCGCGGCTCGCAACGAGGTGTGGGGCATCGCCCGCTTCTCGGCACCGGCTGAACGGCAGCGACTCGAGCAGGCGGGCGTCACCTGCGTCGTGTGCGACCTTGCCACCTCCGACTTTCGCGATCTCCCGACGGACTTCGATTACGTCTTGAACTTCGCCGTGGCCCGCGGCGGCAACGAAGACTGGGACCGCGACCTCGCGGCGAACGGCGAAGCCGTCGGGTTGCTCGTTGCGCACTGTCGCGGCATAACCACGTTCTTCCATTGTTCGTCCACGGCCGTGTACGAACCGGCCGGAACCCATCCATTACGCGAGACCGACGCGTTGGGAGACAGCCACCGTTCGATGTTTCCCACGTACTCGATTGCCAAGATCGTGTCCGAGGTGGCGGCGCGCACTGCTGCCCGCGAGTACGGCGTCCCGACGGTGATCGCGCGGCTCAACGTGCCGTACGGCGACAACGGGGGATGGCCGTGGTACCACCTGCAGTTCATGCGGGCCGGCCAAGCGATTCCGCTCCATCCCGACCGGCCGAACCTCTACAACCCGATCCACGAGGACGATCTGATTCGCCACATTCCGCGGTTGCTCGAGGTTGCGTCGGTGCCGGCGACCATCGTGAACTGGGCCGGCGCGCCAACCAGCACGGAAGAGTGGTGCGGATATCTCGGCGAGCTCACCGGGCTCGAGCCCGCCTTCGAGGAGACCAGCTGGGCGCTGCCGTCGATCACGATCGACACCACCCGCATGCACGAGCTCATCGGACCGGCCGAGGTCGACTGGCACGACGGCTTTCGTCGCATGGTGCAGGCGCGCATGCCTTCGCTCCTGCGGGGCTGAAGCACGCGGGCCATGCCACGCGACGATGTGGTGCTGGTCGATGTGGAGGATCGCATCGCGGTCGTCACCATGAACCGGCCCGAGGCGCGCAACGCGCTCAACCGAGAGCTCGGTAACCGGTTGCCGCGAGTGATGATGGACGTCGAGACGCGCGACGACGTCGACATCATCATCCTCACCGGAACCGATCCGGCGTTCTGCGCCGGCGTTGACTTCAAGGAGTTGGGCACTGGCGAGATCACGCATCCCGAGCTGGACGACCTCCGTGATGATCAGGGGCGCTTTCCGTGGCGCGGTCCGTTCCCGCCCCGCACGAAGCCGATCATCGGCGCCGTCAACGGCCCCGCGGTGACCGGAGGATTCGAGCTCGCCCTCGGTTGCGACCTCTTGATCGCATCGGAGCGAGCGTGTTTCGCTGACACGCACGCCCTGGTGGGCATCATGCCCGGCTGGGGTCTCACCATTGGGTTGGTGCAATCGGTGGGAGCTCGCAGGGCGCGCGAGCTGTCGCTGACCGGTAACTATCTCGACGCGCAGACCGCGTTGACCTGGGGCCTGGTCAACCACGTGGTGCCCCACAGAGAGCTCCTCGACTATTGCAAGGAACTCGCGCGGGCCATGATCGGCATCGACCAGCGCGCGCTCCGGCGGATGTTGAAGACCTACGAGGAGATCAGTCTCCTGGCCGGTGCAGAGGCGTGGGACCTCGAGGGTCAGGTCAGTCGTGACTGGATGGCCGGCTTCGACGCCGTCGACTTCGCTCGCCGCAGTGGCGGGATCATGGACCGCGGCCGCTCGCAAATGGGAGAGAAGTAGTGGGCGAGCGAGGAGAGCCCGCGGTGAGCGGTGTGGGTATCCTGCGCCGCAGCGACGAGCGAGAAATGTAGGGGGATTGATGGGCAAGGGAACGAAGCGGCTGGCGGTCATCGGCGCGACGATCGCCGGCGTGTTGTTCTTCTGGCGGCGCAAGCACCGTCACGAGGACGGGATGTCCGGCGGCTTTCCGGAGTCACCGACCGGCTAGAACGCGCCGGCTGCGCGCGTCAGCTCGACACGTGCTCGGCACCGAGGTCGCGTAGCGCGGCCCGAAGCTGCTCGGCCGCGGCGGCGAGGTCATCCGGATCGACGCTGCGCGCGGAGTTCGCGAGGTGCAGGTCGGCCTCGCCGCGGATGGGCAACACGTGAAGGTGCACGTGGGGCACCTCGAAGCCGGCGATCTCCAGCCCGATCTTCGGCGGCCGGAACGCGTGGTCGAGACCTTGGCCGATGATCTGGGCGACGAACATGAGGTGTTGCGCGACCTGCGGGTCGAGGTCGATCCAGTGGTCCACCTCGGCCCGAGGCACGACCAGCGTGTGCCCCGGCCGGATCGGGTTGATCGACAGGAAGGCGACGCATTCCGGGTCTTTCCAGACGAACGTGCCCGGAATCTCGCCCTCGATGATGCGGGTGAACAGGGTCGGCATGGCGCCCGATCGTAAAGGCGACCGACCGCGGGCCGCGAAAGCGGCGGCTTTGCCGACCGCGGGAGCAGGAGCCCGAGCCTGCGAGGGCGACCGAAGGCCGGGTATCCCGGCCCGCAGGGAGCCGGGGCCGAGCGGCCCGGCGCCGGAGGCGCCATGAGCGGAAAGCAGGTTCTTGGGAGGCCCTCTACTGCGGCGCCTTGCCTGCCGATACCTCATTGCGATGGCCAGCGTCGACCCGCCGCAGCCGGCAATCGCGTGGCGCGCGCCAACCGAGCAGCCGCCGCCGCAGCCGAGCGCTGAATTCCGCGCGAGCACCCGCTTCGCGCTGCCCGCGCTCCCGCCCGTCCCCGATTTTGTCGGGCTGCCCTCGGGTCGGCGCTATGTGACGGTCGCGGCGAAGTTTCGCTTCGCGGTCGGGGGCGCGTTGGTGTGGCTGCTGTTCGCGGTGATCGGGTCGGTCACGCTGGGCGGCGGTTTCGGAATCGCGTGGCCGGTGTCGTTGATCGTCGGCGTCGTCGGCATCGCGGTACCCGGGGCCGTGTTCGTCTTCGCGCTGGTTGCGCTACTGCTCGATGAGCCGCCACCGCTGGCGGTGGTGCGGCCGGTCGCCCCCGTCACCGTCTTGCTCACCGCCGGATCCGAGACTGGGCGAGACGCCGGCGCGGGTCTGCTCGACACGATTGCGTCGGTCGCGACCCAGGACCATCCCGGCGCACTCTCCGTCGTGCTCATCGATCATGGATGCAGCTCCGCAGTTGTCGAGCGCGCTCAGCACGCGCTGATGGAAGGCAATGTCGACCACCAGACGGTGAACACCGATGTTGAATCCATCGCGCTGGCGCGCGACGCAGGGTTGCAACGGGTGACGAGCCCGCTCGTGGTCACCGTCGATGCCGGCGTCGTGCTGCACCCCTCAGCGGTGCGGATGCTCGTCGCTCGGCTCGCGACCGCGCCGACGGAGACGGCCGTCGTCTCCGCGCACGTCCTGACGCGCGCGGTCGGCGACGATCCCGTCATCGAGCTCGTGGCGGTCGACGCCGGGCTGGAAGCCGAGATCGTGACGCGGTTGCACGCGCTGTTCCAAGGTGCGCTGGCAAACCATGGGGGCGTGGCGTTGTACCGAACGGATGCGGTGCGCGCCGTCAATGGTTGGCCTGAGATCGCGGGTGCAGCCACGTCGAGCGATCTCGTCACCACTTATCGCTTCCTCGAACGGGGGTGGCGGGCCTACCACGAAACCTTGGCGCTCGCCTTCGAGGCGAGCGAGATCGACATGGCCACACCCGCGCGACGACGCATCGACCACTCCCGCACGCTGCGCGTCGCTCGGCGTGACGCCGGTGGCGCGAAACCCTGGCTCGCGCACGGCCGCGCCGTCACGACCCTGGCCGTGGCGATGCCCGTCATCGACGCGATGGCGGTCATCTGGTGGGGCTCGAGCGCCGTACTCCTGTTCGTCGGACAACCGTGGCTGCTCGTGACGCGCCTGTTGTTCGTGGCGGCGCCGGAGGTCGCGCTGGCGGTCGTCGGCCATCGCCAACAGCGCACCGCCGGTGACGACGCCGGCATGGTGCTCCACCGCGGATACAACCCATGGCTCCGCGTCTACGCGGCAACTGGATGCCGCCTCGTGTCGGGGTGGTGCGCGCTGCGCACGCTGCTCACACGCGTGACACGTCGTCGAAGGGTGCGCGCGTCCCAGCCGGCGGAGGCGCTGCCACCCCCCGAGTCACTCGCGTTCGACGAAGAGCTCGTGAGCCCGACGGGCGAAGGCTTCGGCGGTCCAGCCTTCGCCGGGCTCGTCGCCGAGCGACCGATCGCCGGCGACGGTCGTGAACTTGACGATGCTGACTTCGCTCGCCTCGTGCGCGGCCAGGCGGAGAATGCGCCCCGTGAGCGGGACGGACAAGTCCGACGCGAGGAAGAGCACAGCCTGGGACGCGTGTGACGGGTCGAGCAGCGTCGGATCCGTGGTGGGATAGGCCTGGTCGAGGAATCCATCCGCCATTCGCGTTCGGGCCAGCGGTGAAATTGCATTCACGCGAATGTTGAGCGGCGCGCCCTCGATCGCCGCGGTCCGGGTCAACGAGTACACGCCCGCTTTCGCGCACCCGTAACTGACACTGCCGCCGTACGTCGGGTCGAGCCCGGCACCCGACGTCGTGTTCACGATCGTGCCGCCGTCGCGCATCGAACGGAACGCCGCCTTCGTCGTCCCGATCGCCGCCTTGAGGTGGACCGCGATGTGCGCGTCGATGTTGTCGTCGTCCATGTCGACGAGCGGACTCGGCCGGCTGATTCCCGCGTTGTTCACCACGACGTCGATGCGGCCGAAGGCGTCCAGCTCGGCCGCGACCACCGCCTCGCCGCCCGCCACACTGCCCACGTCCGTGTGATCGGCGACGGCCGCGCCGCCCCCCTCGACGATCTCGCGCACGACCTCATCGGCCGGGCCGGGATCGCTTCCGCCGCCGCGCACCCCGGAGCCGACGTCGTTGACGACGACCGCCGCGCCCGCGGCGGCGAGGGTCAATGCGTGCGACCGCCCCAAGCCGCGGCCGGCGCCCGTGACCAGCGCGACCTTGCCTGCCAGTAATTGTCCAGAACCCCCGGTCGTCACGCCGGGCAGTGTAGGAACCTGACGGGTACCTCGCGGAAGGGGGAGGCATGACGGTCGTGGGAGAGCAGGAAGCGGCGCGCGCGATGCACTCGGTCGCCGGGCGGGTGGTGATCGTGACGGGCTCCGGCCAAGGCGTCGGGCGCGGGCTGGCGAACCATCTCGGCAAGGCGGGCGCCAGCATCGTCGTCGCCGAATGGAAGCCCGACAAGATGGCACGCACCGTCGACGAATTGGCCGCGCTCGGTGTCACGGCGCTCGGCGTCGAGACCGACGTCAACCAGCAAGACTCGATCAACGCGATGGTCGAGCAGGCCGTCGCCCACTTCGGGCGCGTCGACGCGATCATCAACAACGCGCAGACGTTTCGACCGAACGCGCCGATGAGCGAGGTCACTGCCGACGACGTCGACGTCTTCTACCGCTCGGGCGTGCTCGGCTCGCTGTGGGCGATGCAGGCCGTGTACCCGCACATGCGCGCCGCGGGCTGGGGCCGAATTGTCAACTTCGGGTCGTCGATGGGCCGCGTCGGTGGTGAGGGGTTCGGCGCGTACAACGCCTCGAAGGAAGCGATCCGGGGGTTGACCCGTACCGCGGCTCGCGAGTGGGCCAAGGACGGCATCGTGGTGAACGCGATCGCGCCGGCCGCGGCACCGCCGCGCGCCGTGGGCAGCAAGCACTACGACGAATTCATGCGCACCTGCCCGATGGGGCGCAACGGCAACCCCGAGCTCGACATCGGACCGGTTGCGCACTTCTTGTGCTCCGACGCCTGTCGCTACCTCACCGGCCAGACCTTCATGGTCGACGGCGGAACCTTTCTGTGGTCTTGAGGAACGCGGGCTGGCACCGTGCGGGCGTCCATGTCTCGCTCGTCGTGGTCGGCCATCGCGTCACGCCCCTAAACGTTTCAGGAGGTCGCTGAGGTAGACGAGGGAACGGGTGCAGGCGGACTCGTAGCCCTCGCGCTCGATCTCGGGGCCGAGCAGCTCGAGGTCGAACACGCCCGGGTAGCCCGCGGCGAGGACTTGGCCGACGATGCGCTCGATGGGGATGTCACCGTCGCCGGGGACGACGCGGTTGGGCGCGTTGTGCGTCTCGAGGCGGTAGTCGCTGACCTGCATGATCGTGATCGTGTCGATTCCGTTGGTGATGGTGTCGGCGAGGCCGCGCTCGTCCCAGCACGCTTGGATCTCCATGCACACACCGATGCCCAGGCGACGCGCGAGGTCGATCGTGTCGTGCAACGTGTGCACGAACCCCACGTCGGCGCGCAACGACACCGTGTGCTCGAGCGCGATCCGAATACCGCGCCGGACGGCGTCGGGCAGGACCGGGCCCATCGCGTCCGCGTACCGATCGGCCGCGTCTTCCCAAGTGAGCTGACGAGCGGGCCCGGTCGTCAGGATGAGGCACTCGGCCGCTAGCGTCTCCGCCGCGTCGAGTGCGAGCTGCATCCGCTGGCGTTGCTTGTCCCACGTCTCGGGGCGGGAGAGCTCGAACCTTCCGAGGCCGATGAGGTTCGCGACGCGATACCCGCGCGCCCGGATCTTGGCCGCATTTTCGATGGGATCGCGGCTCGCCTCGAGCTTCGCGAAGGCCGCGCCAATGCAGCGGACGCCTTCGCGGTCGAAGAAGTCGAGCGTCTCGTCGATGCTCCAGTTCCAAGCCGACAGCATCGACAGCCAGGCTCGGGGGTGCGTCACAGTCATCCGAATGACGCGGCCCGGGCGTTGCTGCTGCCTCCGTCGAGCTGCAGATTGATGCCGGTCAGGTAGTCGGATTCGTGACTCGCGAGATAGACGACCGCCCATGCGATGTCTTGCGCCTCGCCGAGGCGCGTGAGGTGCATCGATTCGAGGCGCGCCCGCCGCTCGGCGGTGATCTCCGCGTCTCGCCCGGGATTGACGACGTAGCCGGGGCTGACGGTGTTGCAGCGAATGTTGCGATCCGCGTAATCGACCGCGATCGTACGAGTGAGCGCGTTCATCGCACCCTTGCTCGCGGTGTACCCGGCGTGTCCCTTGCTCGGTCGTTCCGCCTGACGTGACGAGACCATCACGATCGACCCGTGGCCCGCGCTGATCATGTGCGGGATCGCGGCGCGGCAGAGCCAGAACGGCGCGGTGGCGTTGACGCGGAACATCGCCTCCCATGCGTCGGTGGTGAGATCGCCGAGGGCGGCGTCACTCGCCGCGTCACTCGCCACCGCGTTGTTCACCAGGACGGTCACCGGACCGAACGCCTCGACCGCCTGTGCGATGAGGTCATTGCACGCGTCTTCGCTGTTCAGGTCCGCCTGCACGAAGGTCGCCTCGCCGCCCGCGTCCAAGATCTGTTTCGCCACGTTCTCGCCGCGCTCGCGGTTGCGGCCGTGGACCACCACCCGCGCCCCCTGCCGGCCGAACTCGAGCGCGATCGCCTTCCCGATCCCAAAGGCCGTGGAACCCGTGACCACGGCGACCTCGCCGCTCAACCGGCCACTAGCCGAACCGTCAGGCCGTTCGTCTGTTCCCATGAATCAGGTGATTAGGCGCCAGAACGCCGTCTCGGCAAGCCCGTCAGCGGGAAGAGCAGAGAACATTGAGCCGGATTGTCCGCCCGTCTACCGTGGAGGCATCTCGTTTCCGGCGCTCGCCCTGACGCGCGGCGCCGTTGTTGCCTATGTGGATGATGTCGAGCTATGTGGCGGGCGGCAATCGGCGCACCGTTCGGCGCGCGGTACGACGTGCTGTCGGCGCCGCGGGGCTGACGGCCGCGCTCGCGGCGGCCGCCGCGATGGCTGTCCCGACGCCCGCCGCGGCGACCGCGATCGATGACGCCAAGGCGGCAGTCGCCGCCGCCCAGCGGGCAGCCGACGAGACGACCCAGCGGTACGCCGAGGCCGAGACCCGAGCCGGTGAGCTCGACGGCCAGATCACGACCCTGCGCGACACCATTACCGCGGACCGGCGCCGCCGAGAAGAGCTGCGGTTGGTGATTCGCGACCGGGCGGTGCGTACGTACGAGTCGCATGGTGTGGGCGCGGCGCTGTTCTTCGACGAAGACCCCATCGACCTGGCGCGCCGCGAGAAGCTGATTGCCGTGATCAACGCGCGGGACCACCGCGTCCGTCAGGAGCTGCGCGCGCTGAACGAGACCTTGGCCGCGAAGCGCCACACTTTGGAGGACCGGCGAGCCCAGGAACAGCGCGTGCTCGACGAGCTCGCGCAGGAACAGCGCACCCTCGAGGAGCAGTTGACGTCGGCCCAGCGCGCGCTCGACGACCTCCAGAAGCAGCTCGAGGCGTTTCTCGCGCAGGAGATCGCGCGTCAGCAAGCGCTCGCCGCCGCCCGGGCCGCCCGCCAGGCGCAACTCGCGGCACGCACACCCACGCTCCCCCCTGCGAGCGGCATCAACATCATCTGCCCCATCAACGGACCGGTGTCGTTCGTGGACTCGTGGCTCGCGCCGCGCTCGGGCGGCGTCCTGCACCAAGGCGTTGATCTCATGTCGCCCTTGGGCACCCCGAACGTCGCCGTCGTTTCGGGCAATGCCGTGATGCGCACCGGTGGAAACGCCGGGAACGGCGTGCGGCTGTACGGAGACGACGGCAACCTCTACTACTACTTCCACCTCTCGGCGTTCGAGGGAAGCGCGCGCCACGTCGCGCTCGGTGAGGTGATCGGTTACACGGGAAATACCGGTGACGCGGCCGGCGGTCCCACCCATACACACTTCGAGATTCATCCCGGCGGCGGCGCCGCGGTCAACCCGTATCCCTACGTCGCCGCGGTCTGCTGAGCAGTTCGATCACAAACCGGTGAGATCGGTCGGGGCAGTGATGCGCGCCCGATGGAGCCCTCGGGCCGCGAGCGACAGCGCGAACAGCGCGACGGCGGCGAGAACGATCGTTCCGCCCGGTGCGAGACCCCATTCCCGCGCCGCCGCGAGGCCACCGACGACGGCGACGAGCCCGGTGACCACTGCCCCGACGAGGGTCCCGCGGAACGATCGCGCGAACTGACGGCTGGCTGCGACCGGGACGACCATCAACGCCGCGATCAACAAGACGCCGACCACGCGCATCGCGGCCACGACGGTCACCGCGGTGAGCACCGCGAGCGCGCTGTTGCACACGACGACGGGAACGCCGGCGACGCGCGCCGACTCTTCGTCGACCAGCGTCGCGAACAGCGCGCGACCGAGAAATGTCACGACGACGACGATTGCGATGCCGAGTCCGAGGATGACACGTACGTCGTCGTGACTCACGGTCAGGATCGATCCGAACAGGTACGGGAGCACATTCACGGTTCCGGAGTCGGTCCGGCTCGCAATCACCACCGCGGCGGCGATACCGCCGTAGAAGACGAGCGCGAGCGCCAGGTCGCCGCTCGTGCGTCCGCGGATGCGGAGCCACTCGATCAGCAGTGCGCCCACGACGGCAACCACCAAGGCCGTCCAAATCGGCCACACGTCGAGGAGCAAGCCCGCGGCGACTCCCGCGAACGCGAGGTGGCCGATGCCGTCCCCCATGAGCGAGAGGCGCTTCTGCACGAGGAACGTGCCCACCAGTGGAGCAGTTGCGCCGACGATTCCGCCGGCGAGCAGCGCGAGCTCCATGTAGTCGCGCTCGAAGGGGTACGGCAGGCCGATGCTGGCGAGCGCGCTCATCGCAGGCCCTCGAGCCAGAGCGGAAGGTCGTCCGGGTGGATGCCGAGGCTGACCCCGCTCATCGCGAGCTCGCCGGGTGGTCCGTCGAACAAGACGCGCCGCTTCATGACGACGACCCGCTCGAGGTCATCCGCGACTGCGCCCAACTCGTGTGAGACGAGCAGCACGGGTCCTGCGTGCTCGCGGACGAGATGCACGACGGATTCGCGGAACTGTTGTTGGGACTCGGCGTCGACGCCCGCGACCGGCTCGTCGAGCACCAGCACTTCAGGATCGCTGGCCAGTGCCTTCGCAATGAGCACGCGCTGCTGCTGGCCGCCGGACAGTTCGCCGGCGCGCCGCTCGCGCAGCGGTCCGAGGCCAACCGCGTCGAGCGCGTGGTCGACGGCTTGACGGTCGGCCCGGTTGGGCCAGCGCCACCACCCGCGGCGCGCCAGCCGCCCCGCCGCAACGACTTCCCCCACCGTGGCGGGGAGCTCGGGCGCGAGCACAACGCGCTGAGGGACGTATCCGAGCCGGCCCCGATCCCGGAGGCGTCGCGGATCCTCGCCGAAGCAACGGACGCGGCCCGTCGCGGGACGCAGCACGCCCAGCAGGACGCGCAGCAACGTGGATTTGCCCGAGCCGTTGGGCCCCACCAGCGCGACGAACTCTCCCGGGACGATGCGGAGATCGACGTCGTCGACGACCCGTTCGGCGCCGTACGCGAACGACACGTGTTCGGCCTCGATGACCGGCGAGGCAGCCGGGACCGTCATGAGGCCTCCTCGCTCACGCCGACGTCGGGACCGTTTTGCTGAAAGTGGTTCTCATTCTAAGATCGATTCTCAGTATGCGCACGTCCGGCCTCGCTGCGGCGCTGATCGCCGTGGTCATTGCATCGTTCGGCACCTCCGAAGCGCACGCGGCGACGCCGGCCCGAAGCACGCGCGTCAGCGTCGTGGCGGCCTTTTATCCGCTCGCTTACGTCGCGGCGCGAGTCGGCGGTTCACGTGTCGAGGTCAGCGACCTGACGCCCGGCGGAAGCGAGCCGCACGACCTCGAGCTCACGACGACGCGCCGCGACGCGATCGAGACTGCCGACCTCGTCATCGTGATGGGACATGGGTTCCAGCCCGCGATCGAAGACGCGGCAGGTGCGCGCTCCCACGGGACGGTGAAGGTGCTCGACGCGCTGCCAATCGATGCTGGCAGAAAGCGCGCGGTCGACCCGCATGTCTGGCTCGATCCGGTGCTGATGCAAGACATCGTCGCTCTGGAAGCGCGCGCCCTCTCGAAGGTCGATGCCCAACGGCGTGCGGCATACACGTCGCGCGCGGATCGACTCCGTCGCGAGCTCGCGTCGCTGGACGCCGACTACCGAGCCGGCCTCGCGAACTGTGATCGCACGCTGCTCGTCACGTCACACGAGGCGTTCGGCTGGCTCGCGGCGCGCTACGGCCTGCAGCAACGGGGAATCGCCGGATTCTCTCCCGAAAACGAGCCGGATCCTCGCCAGTTCGCCGAGCTGTCCGACCTGGCGCGGCGGAAGCACGTCACCACCATCTTCACCGAGTCGTTGGTGTCACCGAAGATCGCGGAGACGCTGGCGCGCGAAGCGGGCGGGCTTCGGACCGACGTGTTGAACCCGATCGAGGGCCTCACCGACCGGCAGCGGCGAGCCGGCGACGACTACTTCACGCTGATGCGAGCCAACCTCCGCAAGCTGCGCCGCGCGTTGGGCTGCCCCTGAGCGGCCACTTCAAAAGATCAACTGGCGTGCTTCGTCAATCGCAGCGTCGCCGCGGGAGTGTCAGGTTCGGGAGCGCCCGACTTCGGTAGCTGGATCCACCGGTCGACGTGCCCGTTGTCGTACGTCTGCACGACCTTGAAGTACAGACGCTTCACGTTTTTCGGTAAGGGACCGATCGTGATCTGCGGAAGATTGAATTCGCCCGCCTTCGGCGATGGTCCGCCTTCCCAGACGACTTCGTCGACAGCCGTTGTAGTACGGCCATTCGGTCCGCGAAACGCGCGCACCTTCCGTGTCGTCACCTTGGCCTTCCACGTGTTGTCGTTTTCGGGTGTGGCCTCGGCAATCGGATACTTGCGCGGAAACTGCACCAGCACCTTGACCGTGGCCGCGTCGGGTTGCTCATTTTCCAAGCGAAAGGCCACGGGAACGGTCGCGCCGGCCCGGGCCGTCGCCGGCTCGATCTGAACGTGTGCACTCGCACCTTCGACCATGAGAACCCACGCGAGGAGCGCTACGCCGGCAGCTCCCAGCGTTCGCGGCGACCGCAATCGCATGTGCTCAACCTCCAAGCGCGCCACGTGGGCACTTCGAGCTCGGACTCGACCCGTAACGTAGTTGCGGCGCGTCCGTACACAGGGCGCGCCAACATGGAGGAGATGGCCGCAGCCACACACGACCATGGGCATCCCCAAGCCCGTGGCGGTGCCCGGGAACTGGGTCGCCTGCGCGTCGTCTTCTTGCTGACGGCTGCGTTCGTCGTCGTCGAGGCAGTCGTCGCGGTAGTGGCCGATTCGCTCGCGCTGCTCGGTGATGCCGCGCACATGTTGGTCGACGCGATCGCGGTCGGACTGTCCGTCGCGGCGATCGGACTCGCCAGCCGGCCGGCCCGGAACGTCGCGCGTACCTTCGGTCTGTACCGGCTCGAGGTCCTGGCTGCGCTGGCGAATGCGCTGTTGCTGCTCGGGGCAGCCGTGTATCTCCTCGTCGAGGCCGGCTTGCGGCTCGTCGACGGCGCCGAGCCCGAACCCGTTCCGATGCTGGTTGCCGCGGCGGTCGGGTTCGCCGTGAATCTCGTGTGTTACGTGCTGTTACGCGGCAGCGCGCGGGAGAGCCTCAACGTCAGCGCAGCACTGGTCGACGTGATATCCGACCTCGTCGGCTCGTTGGGTGTCATCGCGGCCGCGATCGTCATCGAGGTCACTGACTGGACCGCGGCCGACCCCATCGTCGGCGCGGCCATCGGCTGCTGGATCGTTCCCCGGGCCTGGCGTCTGGCGGCGCGTTCGTTGCGGATCTTGCTGCAAGCCGCGCCCGAGCGCCTCGACATCGACGATCTCCATCGCGCGCTCGGAGCTTTGCCCGGGGTGCTCGACGTGCACGACCTGCACGTCTGGACCCTCACCTCCGAGATGGACGTCGCGAGCGCGCATCTCGTTGTCGCCGCCGGGGCCGACCCCCACCCCGTGCTCGACTCGGCAAGCGCACTCTTACGTGACGTTTATGAAATCACGCACGCGACGCTCCAAGTCGAGCCTGACGACCACGAGGGCTGCGCCGAGCTGAGCTGGTGATCGTGGTGACGTCAGGCCGCCAGCGCCCGGCGGCAATACTGTTGACTTTGCGTCTTCCCGCGGCCGCACCGATAGGGCCATTTCGTCTGTGAATCCCTCCCTACTGCGCCGTTCATTCCGCGTGATCCGAGCGCCCGCCGCCCGCCTCATCGCTGTTCTTGCCGGCGCGCTCACGCTCATTGCGCTGCTTGCGGCACCGGCGTTCGCACACGCGCAACTCGTCGGGACCGATCCCGCGCCTGGTCAGGTGCTGACGAAGCGGCCCTCCACCATCACTCTCCGCTTCACCGAGAACGTGCAGGTCAGTGCGAACGCGATCCGGCTCTACAACAGCGATGGAAGTGTCCTCGTCACCGGCAAGCCGAAGAGTCCCGATCTCGGCACGCTGCGCATTCCGGTGGAGTCCGACCTCAAGAACGGCGCCTACATCGTCACGTGGCGCGTCGTATCCGCTGACACCCACCCCATCCAGGGGTCGTTCACCTTCCAAATCGGAAGCGGGTCGAACGCGACGAGCCGTGACATTCTCAGCCTCGCGGGCAGGCTGCTCTCGAAGCGCGGTGGTGACCAGGCAGTCGGAGCTCTCTACGGCGTCTCGCGGTGGCTGCTCTTCGGCGGCCTCGCGACGTTGGTCGGCGCCGCCGTGTTCCTCGGCGCGATCGCAACGTCCGAGCGCGGATCGCGGCGCGCGCGGCGCTTGGTCTGGACGGGCTGGTGGGCGACGATGGTCGCGACCGTCGGCGGCGTGCTCGTGTACGGACCGTACGCGGGCTCGCTGCCGTTGGGGAAGACGCTCGACTCCGCCGTGCTCTCCGACCTCGTCGACGAGCGTCTCGCGCAGGTCGGGATGGCCCGTTTCGGCCTCCTCCTGCTCGCCGTGCCCCTGCTCGTGTTGCTGACCCGCGCCGACCGTCCCCTTCGGCCGTGGTGGCGAGTCGCGGGCGCGGGCGTCGGCATCGGGCTCGTGCTGACCCCCGCGCTGGCCGGGCACGCGTCGACGGCCGACCTCGTCCCGTGGGCGGTGCTGGCTGACACGGTGCACGTAGGTGCGATGGCGGTGTGGCTCGGCGGCTTGCTCGCGCTCGCCATCTGTGTGTTTCCGGGCCGCGGCGCCGATCAGCTCGCCGAGGTCGTGCAGCGATTCTCACGTATCGCGCTGGTCTGCATCACATTGATCGTCGCGACTGGTGCGTTTGCAACCTGGCGCCAGGTGCGCACGCTCGATGCATTGCGCACGACGGACTACGGCCGGATGCTCATCGTCAAGCTCGTGCTCTTCGCCGTCGTGATCGCGTTCGCCACGTTGTCGCGCGAGATCTGTTACCGGTTGTGGACACGCCCGTACCTCGCGCCGCACCCGCGAGTTCCGGTCGTGGCCGGCGGTGCGGACGACATGCCGTCGGGCGATGTCGCGGTCGAGCCCACGCGCCGGTTCTCTTGGTGGCGTCGCCGCGTCGACGACGCGGAGCTCGACCAGTCCGGCAACGGCCGCGATGGCGATCACGGCGACTTCGGCGACGATTCCGATGACGAGTTCGACGACGAGGTCGACGAGGAGATCGAGGTCCGCAACCTCAAGCGCGCGGTCTGGGCCGAGGCGGTGATCGGACTCGCGATCCTCGTGGTGACGGCCCTCCTGGTGAATGCGGTGCCGGCGCGCACCGCCGCGCAGGAGAACACCGCCGGAGTCGCGGTGTTGACGCTCAAGTCCAGCAAGGTGTGGGCGGACGTCACGGTGGTGCCCGCACGGCGCGGCACGAACGAGGTACACCTCGACACCCTGCGCCCCGGCGCCCGGACCCCGTTCGAGCCGCTCGAGACGACCGCAACGGTCGACTTCCCCGACAAGAAGATTGCGCCCGAGAAGATCCAACTCCTGCGGCTCGGTCCGGGGCACTGGATTGCGTCGGGGGTGCAGATGCCCTTCGCCGGCGAATGGCGGATCACGATCCGCGCCCGCACGAGCGCCGTCGACGAGACGACGCTCGTCGGCAAGTTCACCCTGAACTGACGTCAGGCGCAGGCGCGACAGCGACCAACCAGGTCGACTCGGTGGTGCTCAGTGCGGAATCCGGTGGCGCGCTGGACTTGGTCGACGGCCGAAGCCAGCGTCTCCTCCAACTTCGCGTGCGCGGGGACGTCCTCGACCGAGCCGCACTGCGAGCAGATGAGGTGATGGTGGTGGCGGCCGGTGAGATCCTCGGCGAGCTCGAAGCGGGCGTGGCCATCCGACGTGACGATGCGGTGCACGACGCCGGCCTGTTCGAGCACGACGAGATTGCGGTAGACGGACGACTGCGCCAGCCCCGCGCGTGATCCGAGAATCTCCGGCATGGTCAACGGACGGGGCGTCTCCGCGAGGAGCTCGACGAGTGCCTCTCGGTTCGCGGTGAGCCGCTGATTCGATCGACGCAGACGGCGGGCGACGGCTTCGTGCGGATGCTCGGGTTCCCTTGCTCGCGCGGTCGCCGGCCGCGCGCGTCGCGAACGGTTGCGAGCAGCATCGGCCACGGCGCACGAGTGTACCGTCGGCGCGGTGGAGGACCCCTCGCGCCGACTCGTGGAATTGATGGCGCGACCCGACTCGGACGTGCCACTCGACGAAGCCGCGCTGCTCATCGCGGCGCACGACCATTCGGTCGACATCGCCGCCGAGCTCCGGCTCCTCGACGAGCTCGCCGCGCAAGTACCGAATGGTGCCGACGCGCTGGAACTCGCGCATTTTCTGTTCGTGGAGGCGCGGTTCGCCGGCAACTCGATCGACTCCGAGGACCCGCGCAACTCGTAGCTCGATGATGTGCTCCATCGCCGCCTTGGCATTCCCATCACGCTGAGCGTTGTCATGCTCGAAGTCGGCCGTCGCTGTGGTCTTGCGCTCGACGGCGTCGGAATGCCGGGCCACTTCCTGGTCCGTACGCGCGCCAGCAGCGCGAACGACGCCAGCTACTTCGATCCCTACCACGGCGGTGCGCGTCTCGACGCGGAAGGATGCCGCGAACGGTTCGTGAAGGTGCACGGAGCGACGGGCTTCCGCGACTCGTATCTCGACCCGGTCGGTCCGCACGCGATCGTGACCCGAATGCTCGCGAACCTCACTCGGACGTTCCTACGGCGCGACCCACGGTCGGCGATCTGGGCGCTTCGGTTGCGGTTGCGCGTTCCGGGTGTTGCGCTGGCGGAGCGTCGCGAGGCATCCACGCTTCTCGGCGCGCTCGGGCGGTTCGACGAGGCCGCGGACGAGTTGCAGCGCCTCGCCGAGGAGGGCGGCCTCGCCGAGTCCGAGGAGCTACGGCAGGCCGCGGCCCACCTGCGCGGCCGCGCCAACTAGCGCCGGGTCGCCGCGCCGCAAACCATCGGGGGCACGCTCTAACGTCGGGAGCGGATGACGCGGCGCCCACTTCCGATGTTCCCGCTGGGAACCGTGCTGTTTCCCCACGCGCAGCTCCCCATCCACGTCTTCGAGCCGCGCTACCGCAAGATGGTCGAGGACTGCCTCGGCGGCGACGGCGACTTCGGCGTCGTGCTCATCGAACGGGGCCACGAGGTCGGCGGCGGAGACACCCGCTTCCCTGTCGGAACCCTGGCGCACATCGTGCAAGCGGCCCGCATTCCCGACGGGAGATGGATGCTCGCCGCAGTCGGGACGCGACGGTTGCGCGTCACGGAATGGCTTCCCGACGATCCCTATCCGCGCGCTCATGTGACGTTGCTCGACGAGGCCCCTCCGTCGAGCAACGCGGACGCTCAGATTCGCGAGGTCGAACATGCTCTGCGTCGGGTGCATGCGTTGCGCGCCGAGCTCGGCGTTCCCGCCGTCACGGAGATCTCGCTGGCCGACGATCCCACTCGCGCCGGCTTCGAGGCCGCCGCACTCGCGCCGATCGGATCGCTCGACGCGCAATCGCTCCTCGAGCGCGACGACGTCGAGGCGCGCCTCGAACAGCTGTTGGCCCTGTTGCACGACGAGGCGAACGTGCTCGAGTTTCGCCTCTCGAGCTGACCTGGTCCGGCACGGCGCCGCACCAGGGCGCCGCTACGCTGACCAGAGTGGACGACGAGCGCAGCGCCGATCGCGATCTCACGAGCCTCGAATCGCTCGAGGGCGAGCTCGTCGCGCTTGAGGCCGAGCTGAAACGAGTCGACGCCGAATCGGATGAGAACGCGAGCCCCGAAGACCACGAGACGACGTGACCCGGGTTGAACTGCGATTGTTAGCGGCTGCGGGCGACGTGGCCGGTACCAAGAACGCTTCGTTCGAGGCCGCGACGGTCGGTGACCTGCTGGCGACGGCCATCGAGCGCTACGGCACGTCGTTCGCCTCCGTTCTCGAGACCGCGCGCGTCTGGGTGAACGGCGACGAACCGGTCGACGGCGACGCGACGGTGCTCTCGGAGGGCGACGAGGTCGCGGTGCTTCCCCCGGTCAGTGGCGGCTGAGGCACGGTACGAATCACGCCGACGCGCGCCGCGCTTCGGCGAGAGGCAGAACTGACCGCTGGTACCCTGACCGGGTGAGCGAGCGGCAAGTCCGTCGGATCGATCGCATCCTCGACGCTTCGTATGTCGACGTGCTCGACGCGAAATCGCTCGATGAGCTCCGGTCAATGCACGAGGAGTGCCTCGAGGTCGAGACCGAGGTCTCCTACGTCCGCCGAATCGCCCAGGCGCGCATCGACATCCTCGAGGCCGAGCTCGCCCGGCGCGCCAAAGGCGGCTCAGTGGGCGACCTCGTCGAAGCGCTGCCGCGCATCCTCGCCCACGACGGGCCGCGCAGCGCGCCCGCCAGCAGCCGCCTGCCGCGCCACCTCGCACCGTCGATGGACATTCGCTGGCAGCGGGGCCTCGAACATCTCATTGCCGACTCGACCCTCGTCAACCTCCCGACCCTCCCCGACGAAGAGCTCCGCGCGACGAGGGAGCAGCTGCACGAGCTGGAACGCGAGGTCTCCGCTCGCCGTCGTTCGCTCCACGAGGTCATCGACCGCATCGAACTCGAGCTCGCGGATCGCCTCAAGGCTGACCTAGCCTAAATGGCGGACCCGGTCGAACGGCTTCGCGATCTCGGCGCGTTCATCCGCGACCAGCGTCGAACGGCGCGGCTGTCGTTGCGCAACTTGAGCGAGCTCGCCGGAATCTCGAATCCGTACCTGAGCCAGATCGAGCGCGGCTTGCGCAAGCCGAGCGCGGAGATCCTCCAGCAGATCGCCCGTGCACTGCGGATCTCCGCGGAGACGCTGTACGTACGCGCCGGCATTCTCGAGCAAGCCGACGACCGCGCGGTCGAACGCGCCGTGCTGGGCGACCAGACGATCAGCGAGCGGCAGAAGCAAGCGCTGCTCGAGATCTACCGTTCGTTCCGCGCCCAACGAACGACGGACGCGGCGCATACGAATCACGAGGATCGTGCCGCTGCCGGGACCGAATCGACCCCCGAGTAGCATGCTCCGCCGATGACCGCACAACGCGTGGCCATGCTGAGCGTCCATACGTCGCCCCTCGACCAGCCCGGCGCGGGTGACGGCGGCGGCATGAACGTCTACGTGGAGGCGCTGGCCCGGGCGCTGGCGGCGGCGGGCATCGGCTGTGATGTCTTCACGCGGGCCGCCCGGCCCCATGCGCCCGCGATCGTCGAGACCGGATCCGGTGTGCGGGTCGTCCACATCGACGCCGGCCCGCGGCGACCGCTGCCGAAGGAGACGCTCAGCGGCTACATCGACGAGTTCGTCGCCTCGGCCCGAGCGTGGATTGCACGCGAAGGCGTGCAGTACGACGTACTCCACGCCAACTACTGGATCTCGGGGGCCGTAGGCCACGCCCTGAAGCACGAGCTCGATATCCCGCTCGTCACGACGTTCCATTCGCTTGCCCGAGTCAAAGCCGCCGCCGGGATGCTCGACGATCCGCCGGGGCGAGCGACGACCGAGGCCGACGTCGTCCGGTGCGCCGACCGCCTGGTCGCATCCACCGCCGCCGAACGCGACGAGTTGATCGAGCGCTACGGCGCGGAGCCGTACCGAGTCGAGATCATCCCGCCCGGCGTCGACCACCACCGCTTCTCTCCGGGAGACCAACGCGCCGCCCGCCGCCAGCTCCGCCTCGGACCCGGTCCGGTCTTGCTCTTCGTCGGGCGGATTCAGCCACTGAAGGGCGTCGACCTCGCGGTGCGCTGTCTGGCTGCGCTCCCGCAGAGCGACGCGCGGCTGCTCATCGTCGGTGGCCCCAGCGGCGCGGACGGCGACGCGGAGGCGCGCTCGTTGGTCGAGCTCTCACGCCAACTCGGGGTCGCGTCGCGCGTCCAGTTCGTCAGTCCCGTCCGCCACGACCGGCTCGTCGACTACTACCGAGCCGCCGACGTGTGCCTCGTCCCGTCTCGCACCGAGTCGTTCGGCTTGGTCGCGCTCGAAGCGGCCGCATCCGGTACCCCAGTGGTGGCGTCCGCGGTGGGCGGACTGCGCGCCCTGGTCGACGACGGCATCACCGGTTTCCTGGTCGAAGACCGCAGCGTCGAGGGTTACGCTGCGCCGGTCGCGCAACTGCTCGCGGATCACGGGCTCCGCAGCTGGATCGGGCACAACGCGTCGGTCCGCTCGGATCGTTACTCCTGGAGCATCGGGGCGGCGCGTCTCCGACGGCTGTACGCGGACGTGGCCGCGCGTGCGCTCGTGCAGTGCAGCTGATCGCCTCCGGTCAGTTCGCGCGTCGCTGAATCGATTCCCGCGCCTGCACATACGCTCATCGTCAACGTATGAGTGAATCGGACCAGCTCGATGCCGCGTACGCCGCGGCGCACGCGTTGCTTGCCGCGCATCTCGAGGGACCGGTCGCGGCCGACCCCTACGTGCAGACGGTTGAATACGACGCCGAGATCCCGCGGTGGTACGTGCGCTTCGGGTGTGACGGCCGCGACGCGACGACGATCTACTTCGACCTGTGTCAGCGTTCGTTGCACTACGAGGTCTATTTCTTGCCGGATCCGCCCGCGAACCACCTAGAGCTGTATCGCTTCCTGTTGCAGCGCAACCACGCGATGTACGGCGCTCGCTTTTCCATCGGACCGGACGGCGACCTGTACCTCGTCGGTCGCGTTGCCCTCGAGCATCTCTCCACCCAAGAGCTGGATCGCATCATCGGGGTGCTGTACGAGCTGGTCGAGACCTGGTTCCAGCCCATCGTCCGGTTGGCCTTCCGGAAGGACTGACCGCTTCGACCCTTGTGCCCGGAATATCCCGTATGCCAGGATGACGGCACCCGCCGGGTCGCTCCCGTAGGCCGCGAGGGCCCGAGGTGCACGACGGCTGGCTCCGTTCGGGGAAGTGCGGGGACTCTGACCAGAAGGTTCCTCGGGCCCTCCATTCATCGGACCTACCCTTCGCTCGTGACGCGACTGGCGCTGCTCGGGGGCGGACGCATGGGCGAAGCGCTGCTCGGCGGCCTGCTCGACGCCGGCTGGGACGCCGACGAAATCAGCGTCGCCGAGATCGACGGCGACCGCCGCCGCTACTTGGAGGAGCGGTTCGCCGCCCGGGTCGTGCCGAGCGCCGCCTGGGCCGTGGCCGACGCCGAGGTGGTGGTCGTCGCAGTCAAGCCCAGCGATGTCCCCGCCGCGCTGGAGGGCTGTGCCGAAACGCTCGCCAAGGACACCCTGGTGCTCTCGATCGCCGCGGGCGTCACGATCGCGACCGTCGAAGCCGCGGCGCCGGGCCGGGCAGTTGTCCGCGCCATGCCCAACGTTGCCGCGTTGGTGCGGCACGGGGTCGCCGCGATCGCCGGCAGCGCCGAGGCCACCGAAGCGCACTTTCAACTCGCGGAGCGCGTCCTGGGAGCCGTCGGAGGCGTCGTGCGGGTGTCCGAACCGTTGCTCGACGCGGTCACCGGACTGTCGGGTAGCGGGCCGGCGTACGTCTGCTTGGTGATGGAGGCCCTCGTCGAAGGGGGCGTTCTTGTCGGCCTGCCGCGCGAGACCGCGACGGTGCTGGCGCGCCAGACACTCGCCGGCACCGCCCAGCTGCTCAGTACGGGCTCGCGGCCCGAAGACCTGCGCGCGTCGGTGACGTCGCCGGGGGGGACCACCGCCGCCGGACTGCAGGTGCTCGAAGGGCATGCCGTGCGCGCCGCGTTCATCGCTGCCGTGAAAGCCGCGACCGAGCGTTCGAAGGCGCTCGGACGAGGCGAGTGACCGAACCGCCCCGTCCGTGACTCGCCGCCCACGCCGCAACCTCCCGCCTCACCTCGACGAACCGGTCCCGGTCGTACGGCGCGTTGGTCCCCGGCCGATGTCGTGGCGCGACCAGCTCGTGGAGCGGCGCGTCACCGGCACTCATCCGCGGCTTGGACGGGCGGAGATCGTGCAGCTTGTCCGCCGGATTGTCGCCGGCGATCCCGCCGCGAGGTGCGGCCTCGAGCTGGGTGATGTGTCCGCCGAGGAGGTCACCCAAGCGGCCGCCGAGTGCTGGGGTTGGACCGCCGAGCGGGCCCGGGGATGGATCGACCCCACGCGGACGGTCGCGGCGGCCGCAGCCGCACGCAGCCGCATTCTCGAAGCGGGCACCGCCGGCGCGCGCGTGGCGGCGGCCACCGCGCATCCCGCATCGTTGCTCGGCGTGCACCAGCACTTGCTGGAGCTCGCGGGGGCTGCCGGTGCCAAGGTGGTGACGTGTGACCGGTACGGCCCCGTTCACGTCGCTCGCCGCGGGCGGTTGAGTCTGTGGTGGGTCGGTTCCGTCGCGACGGCGACCGACGGTGAATCGATCGTTGGCGGCGAGTTGCGCGAGCTCGCCGCGGAATGGATCTTCGCACTCGGTGCCCGACCCGAGCTCGCGATCGCCGATGGTGAGTTCGCCGGAGCAGCGGCGCACGAAGGGATCGAAGTAATCGCGCTCGCTGATCTCGACGCCCTCGCGTTGGGGGTCGCGGCGCAGCGCGGGCTGCCGGTCCACGTCGTGCCCGTCGTGACGAGCGGTCCGCCGGATGCCTACGAGGTTCTCTTTGGGGGCAAACCGCACGGGCCCGACCCGCAAGGGGCCGAACGCGCGTCCCAGTGACGTGCGCGAACCACATTCGACAACAGGAGCATCGTCGGCGTACTGTCCTGCGGTTTAGCGGGGAGAGTAAGGGGTGAGCCGCGTGGGCCAGTCCTTGTCATCGGCGCGCTTCCTCACGGTGCAGGAAGTCGCCGACATCTTGAGGGTGTCGACCATGACCGTGTACCGGCTCATCAAGGCCGGTGATCTCCCCGCGGTGCGGGTCGGACGGTCCTTCAGAGTGCGCGACGTCGACGTCGACTCCTACCTGGGCGACCGGTACACGCAGGCCGGCTGAGCATCGACCCGGCGCGCGCGGGGTACTGCGCGCGTGCGTCGATGGAAGTGGTAGCAGCGTGGAGAGTTCCGACGAACGCGTGATCGCGTTCCTCAGCGACTACGGGCTTGCGGACGAGTTCGTCGGCGTCTGCAAGTCCGTCATGCTCGCGACGGCTCCGGGGACCCGGATCATCGACCTGACGCACGAGGTTCCCCCGCACGACGTGAAGGCGGGCGCGCTCGCGCTCGTCCGGGCGGCGCAGTATCTCCCGACGGGCGCAATCGTTGTCGCCGTCGTCGACCCGGGAGTTGGTACAGAACGCCGGCTCGTGGCCGCCGAGACTGACGCGGCGACCTTCCTGGGTCCTGACAACGGACTCCTCGCGCCCGCGGTCGCGATGGTCGGTGGGGCGCGGCGAGTGGTGTCACTCACCAACGACGAACTGCACCTTCCGTCGCCGGGTCCCACCTTCGCGGGACGTGACGTGCTGTCGCGTTGTGCGGGGGCGCTCGCGGCCGGAACCCCGATCGAGGAGCTCGGGGAACCCGTCGACCCAGCGTCGCTCGTTCCCGGCTTACTGTCCTTGCCGCGCGAGTTGGACGGCGGCGCGATCGAAGCCGAAGTCTGGTGGATCGACCGGTTCGGGAACTGTCAGCTCAACGTCGGTCCCGAAGACCTGCATGCCCGTCGTGCCGGCCGTGGCGCGAGCATCGAGGTGAGGTTCGACCGCATCGCGAAGTCGGCGCGCTGGGTGGAAACCTACGCGGATGCCAAACCGTCGGAGCTGGTGCTCCTGGTCGACTCGTACGGCATGCTGGCGCTCGCGCTGGACCGTCGCTCCGCCGCCGCCGAATACGGCCTCCACACGGGCAGTGGTGTGTTGCTAGTGCCGCCCGGCACGACCGCCCCCGAGGCGTCGTCGTGAGGCCCGTCACCTCCATCGCGATCGCCGCGCTCCTCATCCTCATCATCGCCGCCGCCTTCGCCCAATTCGTTCTCCACCTCGGGCCCTAAATCTCGCTCGCTCGCTGCGCGCCGGGATACCCGGCCCGCGGGCGCTCACTCGCTGGGCGAGCTCACTGCGCTCGGCCTTCGGCTTCGCCTCAGCCTTGCTGCGTTCGCCGCGCCGCGCCGAGTCGCGCGGGGCCTTCAGCGCGTTGTGCCACGCCTCATGAGTGCATTCGGCAGCGTCGCCGAGCAGGATCGTGCCCTCCCGGCCTGCAGCGAGCGGAGCGGAAGCGGAGCAAGGCAGAGATTCGGTTCCGGTGGCGGACGTGGGTCTTGGGGCGGGCTGGGAGGTGGTGACCACGCACCCGAGGGGGTTACCCCCGGACGCGTGTGCCACCGCCCCACGCCCGCGCACCGGAACCATCTCGACGAGGTCGAGCACGGCCGACGCGGTGAGCCCGCGACCTCCGCCGACCTCTGTGGTCAGGTCATCGTCGCTTGGAGTGGTTGGCTTGAGCGATTCCACCACGGAGGGTGAGAACTGGCGAGGCCCGAGCCCGAGGCCCGGCGTCAGAACTTGAAGAACAGCGCCTTGCCGGTGAGGTGGTGCTCGGCGATCAGCACGGTGACGATGATCAGCGTCACGCTCGCGGCTGCGGCGAGCGCCGCAGCGCGAACGTTCGCGACGCGCCCGCTCAAACGCGGGCCTGCGGGCAGGACGGCGATGAGCAAACCCGGCAGCAACGGGAGCGCGTATCGCGCCGGCATCGCGTCGATGTGCGGTGCGCCGTACGCGTTCCAGTTCGTGTAACCGATCACGAGAACTGCCAGCCCGACCACGACGGTGACCGCGCCGAGCCAGATCCGCGCCGTGCGGTCAATGGGAGGCGTACGCGGGACGCGGGCCTGGCGCGCCGCGATCGCGACGAGGACGATGCACACGATGGCGAGCCACGTCGGCCCCAACCACGTGCCCATTCGACCGAACAGTTCGCGGAACCCGTCCCAGCCGGTGGTCCAGAAGGTGCGTGCCACCACCGCGACGAAGTCCCACGGGTGGCTGACGACGTGCGCCAACTGCTTCCCGGTCGCGAGGTCGTGGAAGGCGTAGCCCTGCGTGCCGCTGAGCCACCGTTTCGGGTCGTCCTGCGAGATCGTGTGCGTGCCCTGGTAGGAGGCCCACAGCGCGCCGAGCACGGCGGTAACGCCGACGATCGTGAGCACCGGCTTGAGCAACCGGTCGCGGTTCCGCCAGGCCGGTACGGCGAAGAGCAAGACGAGCGCCAGGTACGGCGGCTTGCCCAGTCCCAAGAGCGCGCCCGCGACACCCGCGGCCACGAGGTCGCCGCGCCGGATCGACTCGGGAAACGCCGTCATGCGCAACGCCGACGCGGTGACGAAGAAGGAGAGCGCGATGGTGAGGGAGTCGGCGTTCACGGTCGACGCCTGTCCGAGCGCGGCGGGCAACAGCCCACAGATCGCGAACAGCCACGGATGCCACGGCGTGCGCCGGATCGCGGCTCCGATGATCAGCACATAGGCGAGCAGGCCGAGCACGCGCGCGAGCCAGAGGCGCACGAGCGTGGAGCTGCCGAAGATGCGTCCGATCTCGATGCCGACAATGTGAGGGACGAACGATCCGGGGCCGTAGCTTGCGGAGTTGTTGAGGTCGACCCACACACGCGGGCCAGACGGCGCCGGGTCGCCGAGATGATCGAGGAACGCGCCGCGATCGGGGTTCTTGTACGCGACGTCGGCGAGCGTCTGCAGGTCTCGGGCGAGGCCACGCGGGAACCACGCGCCGTATCCCGTCTTGCCGCTGGGGTTCTTGACCGTGAAGAGGTGGCCTTGGGCAACCTGATAGGCGCGTGCGAAGTGGTCCCGCTCGTCGCCGCCGCTCTCGGGTTGCGCGATGAAGGCAAAGCAGAGCCCGACGAGCAGCGCCAGGACGATGAACACGCGGTCGGGGCGTAGCCAGGCCGCGGCGCGGGGCTCGCTCGGCCGCGGCGGAGTGGGCGCGTCCTCGACTTGGGGGACCGCTTCGAGCTCGAGTTCGGTCGTCGTGCTGGCCACGCGTTCACCACCGCAGTCGCGGGCGGACGTCCGGGGTCGGTCGACTCGACTCGAAACGAACCGAACGACCGCTTGCGCAGGATAGGCGCCACGGGTCCACGCAGTGTCCACTCGCTAATGTGCGGGCTCTCGCGATCCCGCCCGAGTTCCGTCGAGGAGGCTTGCGTGAAGCCGGCACCATTCGAATACCACGCGCCGACATCGGTCGCCGACGCCGTCGCGTTGCTGGCGGAGCACACCGACGAGGCCAAACCGCTTGCGGGCGGGCAGAGCCTCGTGCCGATGCTCGCGCTGCGTCTGACCCGCTTCGAGCACCTCATCGACCTCAACCGGATCGGCGAGCTGCGCGGCGTGACCCGTGAGGACGGGACGCTGACGGTCAAGGCGATGACGAGCCAGCGTGAGGTGGAGCACAGCCCCGAGGTGGCGGCAGCAGTGCCGCTGCTGGCGCGGGCGACGCCGTACATCGGGCACTTCCAGATCCGCAATCGGGGGACCGTCGGCGGGAACCTCGCGCACGCCGACCCGGCGTCGGAGCTCCCGGCGGTTGCCTTGGCGCTCGACGCCGAGTTCGAGGTAGCGAGCGCGAGCGGCAGCCGCCGCGTACCGGCGAGCGAGTTCTTCATCGGGACGTGGACGACCGCGCTCGAGTCCGAAGAGCTCCTCACCGCGATTCATTTTCCGGCGCTGGGCGGCGCGGCGTGGGGCGACCGGTCGGGCTTCGCGGTCGAGGAGATCGCGCGCCGCTCCGGAGACTTTGCGCTGGCAGGCGCGGTCTGCGCCGTCGCGCTCGACGGCAGCGGGAACATCGCTCGCGCCGGCATCGGGCTGTTCGGAATGGGCGCGACGCCCGAACGCGCGCGCGCCGCCGAGGAATCGCTCGTCGCGCGCAGCCCTTCAGCCGATGATCTCGCCGAGATCGGGCGTCTCGCCGTCGAAGGCCTCGCGCCCACCGACGACATCCACGCGTCCGCGGCGTACCGGCGGCGCGTCGGCGCGTATCTGGTCCAGCGCGTGCTCGGGCGCGCGCTCGAAGAAGCACGAGGTTGACGATGGCGGCGCTGCATGAGATCACGGCGACGGTCAACGGCGAACGCCGGCGGGGCCACGCCGAGGCGCGCAAGACGCTCGCCGATTTCCTTCGCGAGGATCTCGCGCTCACCGGTACGCACCTCGGCTGTGAGCACGGCGTCTGCGGCGCGTGCACGGTTTTCGTCGACGGTGTCGCAGTCCGTTCCTGTCTGATGTTCGCGGTTCAGGCCGACGGCGCCGAGATCACGACGATCGAGGGCATCGGCCCCGCTGACGGCACGCTCGGACCGGTGCAGCAAGCGTTTCGCGACTGCCACGGGCTGCAGTGCGGCTTTTGCACGCCGGGCTTCATCGTCAGCGTGCACGCGTTCCTCGCGGACAATCCCCAGCCGAGCGACGCCGAGATCCGCGAGGCGCTGTCCGGCAACCTCTGCCGCTGCACGGGGTACCAGGGGATCATCGCGGCGGTGAAGCAGGCGGCCGTGACCTTGGCCGGCGGTGAGAAGGTAGCGGCGCCGGCCGGAGCAACGCATTGAGCACCGGCTCGATCAGCGCGGGGCGATTCATGGGTCAACGTGTTCCTCGTAAAGAGGACGCGCGCCTGCTCACGGGGCGGGGCACGTACACCGACGACATCCAGCTACCGGGAATGCTGCACGCGGCGTTCGTGCGTAGCCACGTGGCGCGGGGGACGATCGCCAAACTCGACACGAGCGCCGCGCTCGCGCTCGATGGCGTCGTCGCGGTGTTCACCGGCGACGACCTCAACGACGGCGTCGGATCGATGCAGCCGACGATGATGTTGGAAGCAGGTGGTCCGCCCCTCAAGCCGTTGACGGTGGGCGAAGTGCGCTTCGTCGGCGATCCGGTAGCGATTGTCGTCGCCGAGACGCGCTATCTCGCCGAGGACGCGGTCGACCTGGTCGAGCTGGAAATCGACCCGCTCCCGCCGATCGTCGACCCCGAAGCGTCGGCGACGGACAGTGATCTCGTGCATCCGGAGCTGGGCACGAACGTGAACGCGCTCGCCGAGGTTCCACCCGATCCCGAGTGGGCGGAGCTCCTCGCCGGTGCGGCGCACGTCGTGAAGGCGCGTTTGACGCAGGCGCGCCAGACCCCGGTCCCGATGGAGGCGCGCAGCGTCGTCGCCCGCTTCGACCCGGCCAGTCCACAGCTCGACATCTGGATGGCGACCCAGTCACCGCACGACCAGCGCGCCGTGTTCTCGCGGTTGACCGGCGTTCCCGAGCACCACGTCCGCGTGCAGGCCAAGGACGTGGGCGGCGGTTTCGGTCAGAAGATGTTCACGCAACGCGAAGAGCAGATCGCGATCCTCGCGGCGGTGAAGCTGCACCGGCCCGTCAAGTGGACCGAGGATCGTCGCGAGAACCTGATGGCGTCTACCCACGCGCGCGCCGACATCATCGATTGCACCGTTGCGCTCGACGCAGAAGGACGGATCCTCGGCTCCTACGTCGACCTGCTCGAAGACTGTGGCGCGTGGCCCGTGGGCGCCAACGGCGGGGCCGGCGGCGCCGCGGCCGCGCAGTTCCCCGGCCCGTACCGCATCCCGAAGCACGCGTTCCGGTCCCGGTCGGTGTGGACGAACACGTGCGCCCGCGGCGCATACCGCGGGCCGTGGTTGCTCGAAACCGTCGCGCGCGAGGAGATGCTCGACATCGTTGCTCGCGAGATCGGCATGGATCCGCTCGAGCTGCGCCGCAAGAACGTCATCCGCCAAGAGGAGCTTCCCTACCCGAGCCCGATGGGATACCCGTACGACGTCATGACGTGCGACCTCACGCTCGAGCAAGCCGCGGAGGCAATCGACTACGAGAGCTTCCGCAAGGAACAACAGCGGGCGCTCGAGGAGGGCCGGCTCCTCGGCCTGGGCATCGGCTTGTACGCGGAGCCAACCGCGATGCCGTTCGGCGCGTTGAGCGTCGGGATCGCAACCGTGCGCGTGCACCAGACGGGCAAGGTCCATGTCAGCGTCGGTTCCGGCGACCACGGACAGGGGACCGAGACGACGATCGCACAGATCGTCGCCGAGGAATTGGGCGTCGACTACGACGACGTCGTCGTGTTGCAGGGTGACACCGACGTCGCGCCCTTCGGTGCCGGCACGGGTGGGAGCCGCACCGCGGTCGTGTACGGGAACGCGGCGCGCCAAGCTGCTCTGGAAGTGCGCGAGAAGGTGCTGCGCATCGCCGCGCACCTCATGGAAGCCGCGGCCGAGGACCTCGAGATGGAGGGAAGCCGGATCTCGGTGCGGGGAACGCCCGCGCGCGCGATGACGCTCGCCGAAGTCGCCCTCACGGCCCACAACAACACGATGGCGCTCCCGCCCGATGTGACACCTGGTCTCGAGACGGTCGCCCAATACGACGCGCCGCTGGCGTGGTCGAACGCGTGCCAGATGTGCACGGTGGAAGTCGATCGCGCGACCGGACAGGTCAACATCCTTCGCTATCTCGTGAGCGAGGACTGCGGAACGATGATCAACCCGATGATCGTCGAGGGACAGGTCGCGGGCGGCGTTGCGCAGGGGATTGCCGGCGTGCTGTACGAACACCTCGTCTACGACGACGACGGCAACCCGCTCACCACCACCTTCATGGACTACCTCGTGCCCACGGCGTCGGAGATTCCCGACATCGAGTACTTCCACATCGAGACGAAGGCGAACAGCCCCAACGGCGCCAAGGGCGTGGGCGAAGGCGGCGCGATCGGCGCGCCCCCCTGCGTCTTCAACGCGGTCGCCGACGCGCTCGCCCTGGTCGGCGCGCGCGTCTACGACCAGCCGCTGACCCCCGACCGCGTCCTCGCCGCCCTCACCGCCGCCGCCGCTTCCCAGTAGCGCCGATGCGTACCTCACCCTGAACTATTCAGGGCGTCCTCAAGTGGTGATCGCGACATCTCCTAGTCGATGGAGAGTGTCGGGTGCCGAGGGTTCGATGGTCGGTGGTTCGGGTGGCGTTGGCGGAGGTTGCTCGGGGAGCGACCTAC
>Ga0066709_100000092_pt1 | contig 32375 bp, 29 predicted proteins | sample GraSoiAngelo_158_FD_79665 | JGI IMG/M metagenome (GOLD analysis project Ga0066709, IMG submission 79665) | Grasslands soil microbial communities from the Angelo Coastal Reserve, California, USA - 14_1009_16_30cm | ecosystem: Environmental > Terrestrial > Soil > Grasslands | place: USA...
GATCTCTCCCGCCAAGGCGTGCAGCGCTTCGAAACCTACGCCGACCTGGACAAGCACAAGTGCACGATCGAGGAGCGCGAGGAGTACGAGCCCCATCTCGACCGCGGCACGATCGTCTACGCCGGGATCGACTACGCGGAGATTCTCCGCGCGGCCGAACGGGAGGCGGACGTCATCGTCTGGGACGGCGGGAACAATGATTTCTCGTTCGTGAAGCCGAATCTCCAGGTCGTGGTGGCGGATCCGCACCGCCCCGGTCACGAGCGCTCCTATCATCCCGGCGAGACGAACGTGCGCCTCGCGGACGTGGTGGTGATCAACAAGGAGACGACGACCGACTACGAGAACATCGAAGCGGTCCGCCGCTCGGTTCAGACGCTCAACCCGGAGGCCGTCATCATCGACGCCGCCTCGCCGATCACCGTCGATCATCCGGAGCGGATCCGGGGGAAGCGCGCCCTCGTGATCGAGGATGGGCCGACCTTGACCCATGGAGAGATGAAATACGGCGCGGGAGTCATCGCCGCGCGCCGCCACGGGGCGAGCGAGATCGTGGACCCCAGGCCCTGGCTCGTGGGAGGCATCAAGGACACGTTCCGCCAATATCCGGATATCGGTCCCCTCCTTCCGGCGATGGGGTACTCGAAGGAGCAGATACGGGATCTCGAGCGCACGATCAACGGATGCGATTGCGACGTCGTGATCGTCGCGACGCCCATCGATCTGAGACGCCTCGTGAAAATGAAACACCCGGCCGTGCGCGTGGGCTACGAGCTGGAGGAGATCGGCCGGCCGAAGCTCGAGGACGTAATCCGAGAAATGCTGGGTCGCGTGGAGGCTTCCGGCTTCAAGAAGCCGGGGGCGAAGAGCAGGCAAGGAAGAGCCGCCGGGCTCGGCGCGGGCGGCATGAAAAAGGCGGCCCGCAAGGCGGCGCGGGTGAAGACCAAGCGTTGAACCTGCACGAATATCAGTCCAAGGGCATTTTTCGGGCCGCGGGGATCCCGGTCCCGCCGGGGGACGTGGTCTCGAACGTGGAAGACGCGCTCGCCGCCGCGGAGCGTTTCGGCTATCCGGTCGTGGTCAAGGCCCAGGTCCTGGTCGGCGGCCGCGGCAAGGCGGGGGGCGTCAAGGTGGTGCGCGGCGGGGAGGAGCTTTCGCGCGAAGCGGGGCGCATCCTCGGGATGGAGCTCCGCGGGCTCAAGGTGAACCGCGTGCTGATCACGCCATCGGCGGAGATCGCGCGCGAGTATTACGCGGGGATCGTTCTGGATCGGAGGAACGAGAGCCCGCTCCTCATGGTGAGCCCGGCCGGCGGGATCGACATCGAAGAGGTGGCGCGCGCGGGCCCCGAGAAGATCCTCCGGATTCCGATCGACGGGAGAGGGCTCCCGGGCTACAGGGCGAGGGCCGCCGCGCGATTCCTGGACAAGGACCCGGCGGTTCAGAAGCGGATCGTCCCGATCCTGATCCGACTCGTACGCGCCTACCACGATCAAGACGCCTCCTTGGCCGAGATCAATCCGCTCGCCGTCACGAAGGACGGCCTTGTCCTGGCCCTCGACGCGAAGATCGTGCTCGACGACAATGCCCTCGACCGGCATCCCGATCTCGCGGCCATGCGCGATCTCTCGGCCGAAGATCCGGGCGAGATCGAGGCGCGCGAGCGAGGTCTCTCGTACGTGAAGCTCGACGGAACGATCGGATGCGTCGTGAACGGCGCGGGGCTCGCGATGGCGACCATGGACCTGATCCAGTTCCACGGAGGGAAGCCGGCGAACTTCCTCGATATCGGGGGCTCTTCGAACCCGGACAAGGTCGAAGCCGCGATGCATATCCTGACCGGAGACCCGCGCGTGCGGGCCGTGCTTTTCAATATTTTCGGCGGCATCACCCGCTGCGACGACGTCGCGCGGGGACTCCTTCTCGCGCTCGACCGCCTGAACGTGAGGATCCCGATCGTGATCCGGCTCACGGGTACCAACGAGAAGGAAGCGCGCGAGATCCTGGGAGAGCGCGGGCTCATGGCCCTGAGCGACATGGATGAAGCGGTGCGGGCCGTGATCGCGCGCGCGGCGGAGGCGGCGTGAGCGTTCTGGTCGGGCGCGCGACGAAGGTCGTGGTGCAGGGGATCACGGGACGCGACGGCTCCTTTCACACGCGCGGCATGCTCGACTACGGCACCAAGGTCGTGGCCGGCGTCACCCCCGGAAAAGGGGGAGACAAGGTGCATTCGGTTCCGGTTTTCGATTCGGTCGAGGAGGCGGTGGCGAAGACGGGCGCGAACTGCTCGGTCATCTACGTTCCCGCTGCGCTCGCCCAGGACGCGATCTACGAAGCCGTCGACTCCGGGATCCCCCTCGTGGTCTGCATCAGCGAAGGAATCCCCGTGCGCGACATGGTGGAGGTCTCTGCCTATACGCGGGGCCGGCAGGTCCGGCTCGTCGGGCCGAATTGTCCGGGGCTCATCTCGCCCGGGTCGTGCAAGGTGGGCATCATGCCGGGAACGATCGTGAAACCGGGGAAGGTGGGCGTGGTGAGCCGCAGCGGCACGCTCACCTACGAAGTGGTCTGGCAGCTCACCCGCGCGGGCCTGGGCCAGTCCACGTGCATCGGCATCGGCGGCGACCCGATCGTGGGGACCCGGTTCGCCGACATGTTGGCCCTCTACCAGCAGGACCCCGGAACCGAGGCGATCGTCTTGATCGGCGAGATCGGCGGAAGCGACGAAGAGGACGCCGCGCTTCTGATCCGGCGCGCGATCTCAAAGCCGGTCGTCGCGTTCATCGCGGGCCAGACCGCTCCCCCCGGAAAGCGCATGGGCCACGCGGGCGCGATCGTGTCTGGAGGCTCCGGCACCGCCCAGGAGAAAATGGCCCGCCTTCAGGAGGCCGGCATCCCCGTCGCGAAGACGCCGTCCGAGATCCCGGGCTTGATTGCGGCCGCGCTCCGACCGAGGCGGAAGTCCAAGCTCAAGCTGGTGCGCGCCAAGGCGAAGAAACCGGCTCCCGCCACCCGGCGGCGCGGACGCTAGCGACGCCCCAGGCGGTTCCGCTGCCGCGCCACACCGACCCTGTTCGCCGTGATCCCCCTTCTCCAGAAGGAAGCCTTATTCCCCAAAGGGAATCCGCGCCGCTTCGCATTTAGCCCGGCCCCGCATCGCAAGGAGGAAGAGACTTGGAGGAAACACTTTTCATGATCAAGCCGGACGCCGTGGAGAAGCACAAGGTCGGCGTCATCCTGGCCGAGGCCGAGCGCGCCGGGTTCGAGATTCTGGACCTGCGCCTCGTGAGGCTCGCGCCGCGCGACGCCCGGCTCTTCTACGCGGTGCACGAGGGGAAGCCCTTCTTAGAGGAGCTGGTCCAGTTCATGTCGTCCGGCCCGGCGATCCCATGCCGGGTTCGGCGCGAGAACGCCGTCCAGGCGCTTCGGGATCTGATCGGCGCCACCGATCCCAAGGAAGCCAAGCCGGGCACGATCCGGGCACGATTCGCGGAGAGCAAGGGGCGGAACGCGGTGCATGCGTCCGACTCGCCGGAGTCCGCGCGCGCCGAGATCGAATTCTTCTTCGGAGACGGGTCGGCGCGACGCTAATCTAAAGAGCCATGGAGCTCAAACTACAGGAGGTCGAGGAGGGGCAGAGCAGGCTCGACATGGAGCTTGCGGCCGATTCCGTCGGGATCAGCCGGCAGGATGTCGCGCTGGAGGGCCCGCTCAAGATTGGCCTCAGCCTGGATCGCCGCGGAGACGAGATCTGGATTCGCGGAACCGTACATGCCATTGCCCTGCAACAATGTAGCCGATGTCTCGTCGAGTTTTCCCAGATTCTCGAATTGGATTTCGAAGTTTTCTGTGCTAAGTTGCCATCTGCCCGCATGATGAGCCCCAAGGCCCTGGATGAAGAGGACGGGGGGGTCCATTTCCACGACGGCCACGTGCTCTCCATCGACAGCGAGATCCGGGAAGCGGTGCTGCTCGGTCTTCCCATGAGGCCGCTCTGCCGCGATACATGCGCGGGCCTTTGCCCGCGGTGCGGAGAAGATCGCAATCTCGGGCCGTGCCGTTGCGTGGGCGCGGCCGCCGGCTGATCCGGAAAGGCACCGGACCTACGCCCCGCGCGGCCGGCGACGAACATCCAACGAAGGGAATGTGGAACGATGGCTGTACCCAAGAGAAGGCATTCGAGCACCCGCGGCAAGAAGCGCCGCACCCACTGGAAACTCGCGCTGCCATCCCGATCACTCTGCCCCCATTGCAGTCAGCCGAAGCTCCCGCACCGCGTGTGCGGGCATTGCGGCTACTACGCGGGCGAAGAGGTGATCTCGCAGGAGGAGTTGAAGAGTACGTAAGGGCGGGGACGGGGCGACGGTGAGCGATCGAGCCGGACGGCCGGTCATCGGGGTGGACGCCATGGGCGGCGACCTTGCCCCCGGTGTGGTCATACAGGGCGCCATGGAGGCGATCCGCGAGTCGACGGGCGCGTTTGATGTCCTGCTCATCGGCGATGAGGCGCTCGTTCGCGAGGAAGCTGCCCGCCTGCATCTGAGCGCGGACCTGCCCCCCGTGATCCACGCATCGGAGCGCGTGGAAATGGGTGAGTCCGCGGCCACCTCCGTTCGAAAGAAGAAGGACTCCTCGATCAATATCGCCGCGCGCCTTCAGAAGGAGCGCCGGACCAGCGCGATGGTATCTGCCGGAAATACCGGCGCGGTCGTGGCCGCCGCCCTCTTCGGCCTGGGCCGGATCGAGTCGGTGCAGCGTCCCGCGATCGCCACGGTGCTCCCCACCCCGCAGGGCAACGTCGTGATTCTGGACGTGGGCGCCACTTCGGACTGCAAGCCGTACCACCTCCATCAATTCGCGATGATGGGCAGCATCTATGCCAGGCTGGTGCTCCACGTGGAGCGACCACGCGTCGGGCTGCTGAACATCGGGGAGGAGGCGGAGAAGGGGAGCGAGCTCTACTACGAAGCGCATCAGCTGTTGAAGCAGAGCCCCGTCCATTTCGTCGGAAACGTCGAGGGCCGGGACATCATCCTCGGCACGGCGGACGTCGTCGTGTGCGACGGTTTCGTCGGAAATGTGCTTCTCAAGTTTGCGGAGAGCGTGATTCCGAGCGTGGGCAACATGATCCGAGACGAGATCCGGAGCGATCCTCTGAGCATGCTCGCGGGGCTCCTCCTGAAGCCGGCCTTCCGGAGGCTCAAGCGCCGCCTGGACTATGCCGAGGTCGGCGGGGCGCCGCTCTTGGGAGTCGACGGTACCTGCATCATCGCCCACGGGCGCTCGAACGCGCGCGCGATCAAGAACGCGATCCGGGCGGCGGCGCGGGTCGCCGAGGCGCGCGTCGCGGGATTCATACGCGAGGACCTTCAACGGCTGGCGCCGGAGGCCGCATGACGGCGGCGGGGAATCGGCAGGGTGGCCGCGCGAGGAAACGGACATGATCTCATCCGCGCGCGACGTCCATATCATCGGAGTCGGATCCTGCACGCCGGACCGCGTGCTGACCAACAAGGACCTGGAACAGATCGTCGATACCTCGGACGAGTGGATCACGACGCGGACCGGGATCAAGGAGCGCCGCATCGCCGATCCCGAAACACCCGCCTCCGCGCTCGCCACCGAAGCGGCGCGTCGCGCCGTCCGGGATGCCGGGGTGAAGCCGGAAGAGCTCGATCAGATCATCGTCGGGACCGTGACGGGAGACCGCCCGTTTCCCTCGACCGCGTGTCTCGTGCAGGACCGCCTCGGCGCCGCCGGGGCGTACGGGTTCGATATCTCCGCCGCCTGCTCCGGGTTTCTCTATGCGCTCTCGCTTGGGCGCACGCAGATCGCGGCCGGAGCGGCGGACACCGTGCTCGTGATCGGGGTCGAGACCCTTTCGAAGATCGTCGACTGGACCGATCGCAACACGTGTGTGCTCTTCGGCGACGCGGCCGGCGCCGTCGTGCTCCGCTCGACGGGACAACCCGGCGGGATTCTGTCCACGAAGCTCCACAGCGACGGGTCCCTGACGAATCTGCTCGAAATGCCCGGGGGCGGCTCGCTCCATCCCGCGTCGCACGAAACGGTCGACCGAAAGCTCCACTACATCCGCATGAGCGGAAACGACGTGTTCAAGTACGCCGTCCGCGCCATGGAATCGGTGGCCTGCGAGGCGCTCGAGGCCGCGGGGCACAGACCGGAGGAGCTGGATCTCCTGTTTCCTCACCAGGCGAACTATCGCATCATCGACGCCACCGCGAGGCGGCTCGGCCTGCCGATGGAGAAGGTCTTCGTCAACCTGGATCGCTACGGAAACACCTCGTCCGCCTCGATTCCGCTCGCGCTCGACGAGGCGAAGCGCCTGGGGCGCCTCAAACCCGGCGATCTCGTGGAAATGGTGACGTTCGGCGGAGGCTTCACGTGGGCCGCTTCCGTGGTGCGCTGGTGAGCCGGATCGCGTTCCTTTTTCCGGGCCAGGGCTCGCAGGCGGTCGGCATGGGTCGCGCCCTCGCGGATCGTTTCCCGGAAGCGCGCGAGGTTTTCGACCGCGCCGACCAGGTCCTCGCCATGCCTCTCTCCTCCCTCTGCTTCGATGGACCGCTCGATGCGTTGACCCGCACGGAGAACACGCAGCCCGCGCTCTTGGTCACGAGCGTCGCGGCGGCCCGCGTGCTCGAGCGCCGCGGCGTGCGGCCTTCGGCGGGGGCCGGGCACAGCGCGGGGGAATTCGCGGCGCACGTGGTGGCGGGCTCGCTCTCCTTCGAGGACGGGCTGAGGCTCATCCGCAGGCGGGGCGAGCTGATGGCGAACGCGGGGAAGGAGCGGCCGGGAACGATGCTCGCGGTGCTGGGCCTGGGTATCCCTGAGATCGAGAAGCTCCTCGCCGCGGTGGCGAGGCCGCGCGATCTCGCCGCCGCGAACTACAACTCGCCCGGACAAATCGTGCTGTCCGGAACGCGCGAGGCGCTGGATCGCGCCTCGGAGGAGGCCAAGAAAGCGGGGGCCAAGAAAGTCGTCCCCTTGCACGTCAGCGCCGCGTTCCATTCGCCGCTCATGGAGACCGCGGCGCGCGGGCTCGGCGAGGCGCTGGAGTCGATCGATCTCAGGCCCGCTCGGTTTCCGGTCTACGCCAACGTTTCCGCGCGGCCGGTGCAAGCCCCCGAGGAGATCCGCGCCGCGCTCCGGGAGCAGCTCCTCCAGCCGGTGCTGTGGGAGCAAACGGTTCGCGCCATGGTGGAAGACGGCGTGCGGCGGTTCGTCGAAGTGGGCCAAGGGCGCGTCCTCCGCGGCCTCGTGAAGAGCGTCGACCGCGATGTGTCGCTTTTCGGAAGCGAGGACCCGGAGGCGGCGGAGGCCGCCGTCCAGGCGCTCCAGGAAGTCGCGGCGTGAGCGACCGGCGTTTCGCGGAAAGGGTCGCGGTCGTGACCGGCGGGGCGAAAGGAATCGGCCGCGCGGTCGCATCGCGGCTGGCGCGCGGCGGCGCCCGGATCGTCGTCTCGGGGCGGGACGGAGCGGCGCTCGAGAGGGCGTGCGCCGAGCTTCGCTCGGAGGGGGGCGACGCGATCTGGGCCCAAGGGGACGTGTCGAAGCCCGGGGACGCGGACGCGCTTTGCGCCAAAACGCTCGAGGCGTTCGGCAGGGCCGACATCCTCGTGAACAACGCGGGTGTCACGCGCGACAATCTGGTCATGCGCCTGAGCGAGGAGGATTGGGATCAGGTCATCGACACCAATCTGAAGGGGAGCTTTCTCTGCATCCGCTCCTTCACCCGGCCCATGATGAAACAGCGGTGGGGCAGGATCGTGAACATGAGCTCCGTGGTCGGGCTCATCGGCAATCCCGGCCAATCGAATTATGTCGCGTCCAAGGCGGGAGTGGTGGGGCTCACGAAGGCCGTTGCCAAGGAACTGGCATCGCGCCATATTACGGTGAATGCGGTAGCTCCAGGGTTCATCGAAACCGCGATGACAGCCGATTTGAGCGAGAAGGTGCGGGAGGGCTTGAAGGCGCAAATCCCCCTCGGACGGCTGGGATCCGCCGATGACGTGGCCCACGCGGTGGCGTTCCTATGCTCGGAGGAGGCCGGCTATGTCACCGGCCAGGTACTGTCCGTCGATGGCGGTATGAGGATGTGAACGATCGGATTGCGGAAACCGGAATCCAAAGGGAGGTGATGCAGGGAATGGCCTCATTCAGCGAAGATCGGGTCAAGCAGATCATCGTCGATCAGTTGGGCGTCGCGCCGGAGCAGGTGACGCCGGAAGCATCCTTCATCGACGATCTGGGAGCGGACTCGCTCGACACCGTGGAGCTCGTGATGGCCCTCGAGGAGGAATTCGACATCGAAATTCCGGACGAGGACGCGGAGAAGATGACCACGGTGGCAGACGCCATCAAGTACCTGGAATCGCACGTGCCGAAGAACGCCTGATTCGGCGCCGCGCCGGACGCGTCGCGTTCCGCGCGGGTTGTGAGCGCAGGCGAGGAAATCGAGAGAGGTTCGTGACCTATCGGAGAAATGGGAGCCCTCGGAGGGTGGTGGTGACCGGGCAGGGCGTCGTATGCCCCCTGGGAAACACGGTCGAGGAGTTTTGGAAGCGGTTGATCGCCGGCGAGTCGGGGATCGGGCCGGTCACGCGATTCGACGCGGCGGGATACGACACGCGGATCGGGGGCGAGGTGCGCGGATTCAAGCCGGAAGACTTCATGGACCGGAAGGACATCCGACGCACGGACCTGTTCGTCCAGTATGCGGTCGCCGCATCCGCGCAGGCCTTGAACCAGGCCGCCGTTCGCGACGGCGCCGTCGACCCGGACCGTTTCGGCGTCATCGTGGGGTCGGGCATCGGCGGCATTTCGACCTTCGAGGATCAGCACCGAGTCCTTCTCGAGAAGGGCCCGAACCGCGTGAGCCCCTTCTTCATTCCCATGATGATTTCGGACATGGCCTCGGGCCAGGTGTCGATCCTCTTCGGCGCCAAAGGCCCCAATTACTGCACCGTGTCGGCATGCTCCTCGGGAGCGCACGCGGTGGGCGAGGCTTTTCGGATCATCCAGAACTCCGAAGCGGACGTCATGATCGCGGGGGGCGCCGAAGCTCCGGTCACTCCGATTTCCTTCGCGGGATTCTGCTCCATGAAGGCGATGTCCACGCGTAACGACTGCCCGACCCGGGCCTCCCGGCCCTTCGATTCCCAGCGCGACGGATTCGTGATGGGGGAAGGCGCGGGAATCCTGATCCTGGAGGAACTCGAGCACGCGAAAAAACGCGGCGCTGCGATCCTGGCGGAGGTCGTCGGTTACGGCGCCACTGGAGATGCCCATCATATGACCGCTCCTGCCCCCGAGGGTGAGGGTGCAGCGCGGGCCATGCGGGCCGCCATCAACGATTCCGGACTGCCCCTGCGCGAGTTCGGATACGTGAACGCCCACGGCACCTCCACACCACTCAACGACAAGTTCGAAACCCAAGCCATCAAGTCGGTATTCGGGGAGCACGCACACCGCGTGGCCGTCAGCTCGACGAAGTCGATGACCGGCCACCTGCTCGGAGCCGCCGGCGGACTGGAGACGATCATCTGCGTCCTTGCGCTCGAGCGACAGGTCCTTCCTCCGACCATCAATTACGAGCACCCCGACCCCGACTGCGATCTCGATTACGTCCCCAACACCGCGCGATCGGTCGAAGTGCGGGCGGCCCTCTCGAATTCATTGGGCTTTGGCGGGCACAACGTCACCCTGGCGTTATCGAGGAGCATGGCACCGGAGGGTCCCTAGAGGATCCCGAAACGTGAAATTACTCAGAATGCTGTTTGGACTGGAAAAGGCTCCCGCGCCTCGATTCGAGCGTCGCGGAGGCCGTGAATTCGATCTTCGCGGGTTCGAAGCAATCGTTCATTACAAGTTCCGAGACCCCGAGCTGGCGCGGCAGGCCCTGACCCATCGCTCCTACCTGCACTCCCAACCGGAAAAGGGCGCCGGAGAATCCAACGAGCGGATGGAGTTTCTCGGCGATTCCGTCGTGGGGCTCGTCGTGAACGAATTCCTCTACCGAAAGTTCACCTCGCTTCGCGAAGGGGAGCTGACGAAGATGAAATCGCTCCTCGTGAGCCGCGTGATCCTCTCTCGAACGGCGAAGCTGATGGGTCTGGGGGACTACATTCTCCTGAGCGAGGCGGAGACCGGCTCGGGCGGGCGCGATCGCGCCTCGATCCTCGCGGACACACTGGAAGGCGTGATCGGAGCCGTGTACCTGGACGGCGGGCTCGAGCCCGCGCGGCGCCTCACGGAGCGGCTGCTCCTTCGCCAGGTGCATGAGATCCTGAGCGACGCGAATCTCGCGAACTACAAGAGCATGCTCCAGGAGTACGTCCAGGGTGAATTCAAGACCCACCCGCAATACCGTATCTCGAGCGAGATCGGCCCCGACCACGAGAAGGTGTTTACGGTCGAGGTCGTCGTGAACCAGAAGGTGCTCGGCCGCGGCCACGGGAGCAACAAGAAGGAGGCGGAGCAGGAAGCGGCCCGGGACGCGCTCCTCCACTTCGAGAAGATGGTGCGCGGCGGCGACCGGCAGGACCACAGGCGCCGCAGGCGTCGTGGCGGCCGGGGGCGTCGTTCGCGGGGCGGTGGAGGGCGCGGAACGGGGACGGGGCAGCCCGGATCCCGGGGCCCGCAGGAGGAGCAGGGCGAGCTGCGGGGCCCGGACGGGGACAAATCCCCTTGGGCCGCCTCGCGCTTGCAGTCCGGATCGTAGCTTGTTATAATTAAGGCGTCGTCTCGAGACAGGGGAGGAAGGTCCGTCTGGGCCTTCCTCCGTTTCTATAAGCAACCCTGGAGACGACGTGTACAAAGGCGAGCCAACCTCACTCATCTCAGGGACGGGCATGGGGACGCTGGCGCTGATCCTAATCGCGGCATTGGCCGGGCCCTCGTCGGCCGCTTTTCCGCCCGGCCCCGCCCCAGTGATCCCTGCAAACCTCGAATTCCTCGTGCGCTCGGCCGTGGCCCAGGAGGCCGGCAATGCCGAGGAAGCCGCGGTCTGGGCGGAGGCTCTGGCCGCGGAGGACCCGGTCTCGAGCTACGTCGCCTCGCGATTCGCGGAAATCCTCGAATCCTCCGGCGAAGACCAGCGCGCGCTCGCGTGGGGCGACCGGGCGCTCCACCTGGACAGCCTGAACGCGGACGCGGCCATGCTGGTCGGACGCATGCGCCTCCGCGCGGGGGAGGCCTCGGTCGCCGTGCAGGCCCTGACCCCGCCTTTGCGGCTTCTGGGAGCGCGCCCCGAGCTTTACGCCATGCGATCCCTCGCCCATGAGCTCGACAAGAACTACGAGGGGGCTCTGGCCGATCTAAAGCGCACCGACATCCTGCTCCAGGATTTCGGATGGGTGGCGACCGGCGTTTTGGGGATGGCGCTCGAGGATGGCCGGCTGGATGAAGCGTCTCAGGCCCTCCAGCTGGCGCTCGAGCTCACCCCGGACGACCCCCGGACCTTGGGACTGGGTGTCGCCCTGGCCCGGCGCATGGGCGACACCGCGCTCGAGGAAAAGCTCCTCCGCCGGCGCGCGGAGGCCAATGACGCGATACCCGAGCAGATCGCCGCGTATGCCTCGTATTTGTTCCGCGAGGGGGACCGGAAAGCCGCGAAGGCTTTCCTGGGCCGGGTGGCGCGGCGCGGTTTCGACCCGGCGGACGTCCGCGTCGAAGCCGGTCGCAGTCTCCTGAGCGACGGCGACTATCGCGCGGCATTGGAGGCGGTGAAGCCGCTTGGGGAAAACCGGGCGACGTTGCCCGTCAGGGCCCGCGCGCTCGTGGCGCTCGCGAACGAGAAGCCCGCGCTCGGGTGTTACAGGAAGCTCATGAAGCTTCGCTCCCTGACGCAGGAGGAGTCGCTGGTGGTCGCCTATCTAGAGATCAAGGTCGGCGACCGTCGAACGGGGATCCTGACGCTGGAGCAAATCCGAGAGGGCCTTCTGGGGAGCCCGCGAAGGGTGCTGGCCGGGGCCCTATGCTACATTCTTCTCCACCACCCCGAGGAGGCCGTCGCGATCATGCGCGAGGGGGCCCTGAGGGGCCCCGAGAGCCCCATCCTCTACGCGGAGCTGGGCCAAGCCGCTGCCGAGACGGGGGATAGCCTGGTGGCCGCGTGGGCCTTCCAAAAGCTAAGTGGGCTGGGGAAGGAAAATTCGGAGTGCCTCTATTTCCTCGCTGCGACGGATCTAAGCCAGGGGGAGGTCGATCGGGCGGTCCGAAGGCTCGATCGGGCGGTGGAGCTCGATCCGTGGAACGGGCGGGCCCTGTCGCTCCTGGGAAGCATCCGCTACAATATGGGGCAGCTAGAGTTAGCGAGAGATCTCTTGAGACGCGCGGTTCGATGCCGCGACGCGGGCTCAGACGCCGAGCGAATGCTCGGCCGGGTGTGCCGGGCCCTCCGGCTGGACAGCGAGGCCCGCGCGGCCGAGTCACGGGTCCGCGGAAAGCGCGCCTCCCCGAGCCCCGCTGGGCTTACCTTCTTCGCCAATCCCTAAAGGAACCAGCCCCTTCCGGAACCGGCCACCGTTCGACGGTGTATCCAGTGCCACGGAGACCGATGTGGCCAACGAGCTGCGTCTTGTGAAAAAGCTCGACCTTGCCGAGCTGACCGATGAAGACGTCATGGAGCGTTGCGCCTTGGGCTCCGAGACCGCGTTCCGCGCGCTCGTCCAGCGGTATCGCTCGCGCATCATGAATCTCGTGTGTCGGTTCATCAACGATCGGGACCGCGCCGAGGAGATCAGCCAGGAAGTGTTCCTCCGGGTATTCCGGAACCGCGAGCGCTACCGAAAGAGCGGAAAATTCTCGACTTGGATTTTCACGATCGCCGTCAATCTGACCAAGAACGAAATCCGTAGCCGCGTCCGGCACAAAGGGACGTTCAGCTTGGATGCGATGGAGGAGGATTCCGGAGGGCAGGGGCTCGCGTTCCCCGACCTGAAGCCTCTGCCCGACGAGGACCTGCATGCGACCGAAATACGCCGGCGCGTGGCGGAAGCGCTCGAGAAAATCCCCGCGCGGTATCGCGAGGCCGTGGTGCTGCGCGATATCGAGGGCCTGAGCTACGAAGAAGTGGGAGAGATCCTCCGAATCCCCGGCGGGACGGTGCGGTCGCGCATCAATCGCGCCCGGCTGATGCTGAAGGAGAGACTCAAGCCACACCTGAATCTGGAGGACGCATGAAGTGCCGGTCAGCCGAGTCATTGTTCTCGCCCTACATTGAGGACGAGATAAGCCAGGAGGAGCGCCGGGAGCTGGAGGCGCACCTCATGGGGTGTCGTCGGTGCTCGCTCGGAATCCGTGAGGTCCGGGCCGCGATTTCGCTCATGGAGGGCCTCCCTCAGGCGGCACCCGGCCCCCATTTCGAGGAGGACGTCTTCGCGCGGATCCGGTCCGGCGAGGGCCTTCGTTTAAGCCCCACGGAGCTGATCCGAGAGCTGTTCTCCCCGGCCCGGCTGCGCCCCGTCTTCATGACCGGGACCGCCGTGTGCGCCGTGTTCATCGCGGTCATGCTGTCTCCGGTGGGCCAGGGGGGGCTCCACCCGAAACGCACCCATCCCGGCGTGAGCGTTCGACAGGAGGCCGGTCCGCAGATCCAACCGGGGCCGAGCGCTCCGGCTGCCCCGGCCGAGCGGGCCACCGCCCCCGCGCATGCCGGCGAGGCTCCCGTGGTTGCGAGCGTGCCGAGCCGCCTCGCGGTGCGCGATTCAATCGTGGACGGCACGGTCCCGCGTCAACGCTACCTGGATGAGATCATCAACGATAAGTTCTACCTCGAGCGCGGTGGCGAAGGGGAGAACTCCACCGTCGTCCCGGTCAACGAGACGCCTGACGACGGCGTGTACATCACGTTCTAAGCGAAGCGTCTCGGGCCGGAGTGCATCGGCGATGCCTGTGACCCGAATCCGATCGGCACGCGCCTCAGGGCTCCCCGTCTTCACCCTCCTCCTGCTTTTCTGCTCGAACGCGAGCGCGAGCACCGCCACCATTCTCCCTTTCAAGAGCGACGAAGCGACGCTGCTCGTTGGCGTCGATTCCGCACGCACCAGCGTCGTGACCATGGTCGCGATGCCCGCGCCTGATTCGAGGCCGAGAACGGCCCCCGTGCGGCGCCTCATCGGCACGGGGGTCGTTCTGGGGCCGCACCGGCTCCTCACGACGGCGAGCATGGCGATCTCCCGGGGGACCTTCACCGTGCACCTGGGCGACGGCGACCGGCGCGGTGCGCAGATCCGAGGCGTGGATCGACAATCGAACGTCGCCCTTTTCGCGGTGGACGGTCCGCCGCTTCAGCCGCTCCGGCAAGCTTCTCCCCAATCGCTCGCGATCGGCTCCTGGGTGGCGGTCATCTCCAACGTGAGCGTCACACAGCCCCAGATCACGTTGGGGCACGTCGTGGGCCGGGGCGAGCGCATCGATTTCCCCTATTCCGGCGATATCGCCGAGATCGAGGCCTCGACATACCCAGGAGCGAGCGGGGGCGCCGTTCTGAACGAAGCGGGAGAGTGGGTCGCGATCGTCGTCGGACGCGCGGGACCCGCTCCGGTCCGCTCTTCGGCGTCCTCCGTGGTGGAACCCGACGGCGCGGACCGGAAGCAATCGACCGATCTCCTGATCGCGCTCCCCGTCGATCAGCTGCTGCGAATCGCCGATGATCTCGAAGAATACGGGAGCGTGCGGCGCGCGTTCCTGGGAATCCAGATGCGGCGCGGACTCCTCGCGGACACCCTCGGTGTGCTTGTGGAAGGTGTCGTGCCGCGAAGCCCCGCCGAGCTGGCGGGTCTCAAGGCGGGAGACCGGATCCTGGCGTTCGAAGGGTCGGTCATCCACTCGGGGGAGGAAATCACCTCGCTCGTGCGCTCGCTCCGGCCCGGCGATGAAATCGAGATGACCGTCTCGCGCGGCGCGGATATCTTTCCGATGCACGCGACTCTCGACGCCGCGGTGGGCGCGCCCGCCGCGCCGCCTCCGCCGAGCCGTGCCGCGGAGCTGGGACGTCTCAAGCGCTCGCTTCGAAAGCTCGAGGCGGAGACTCAAAAGATCGAGGAGCAGATCAAGGCGCTCGAGTCCTCCCCGGCGCGCTAGCCCGGCGCCAACCGGACGGACCCCGGGCGCTAGTCCCTCCCTCCACCGTGTGGTAGCCTGCGCACCGCCATGGGGCGCATGACAAGAGCTTCTGTCCTTTTCCTGTTCGCGGTCGCCGCCGCGGGTTGCGGCGGCCGTCCCTTCGCGGAAGGAAGCAGCCGCGAGCTCACGATCGTGACCGCGCTCCCCGCCGACTCCCCCGAGATCCTGCTCCTGCGCGCCGTCGTGGAGCGTCTCGCGATCAGGATCGAAGACGAGTCCGCTTACGACGTGCACCTGGCCACCGCGGACGATCCGGGCGTGTACCGCGCACGAACGGTGCTTTTCGTCGGGTTCGGACCCGCGGAGAGGATTCCCCGGGAGCTCGAGCCCCTGAAGGGGTCGCTCGCGTCGGCTCGCGAGCCGTTCGTATTTTCTCCCGACGTCTGGCTCCGCGGGCAGGCGGTGGGTATCTTCTGGACGGAAACGCGCGGCGATCTTCTGCCGGCGCTCCAGCGATATCAGAACCGCCTCTTCGAGGAGCTCGACCGCGCCACGTTCTCCACGGTGCGCGCCCGGCTCCTCGCTCTCCCCCGCGATCATGATGCCGAGAAGAGCCTCCGAAGGCTCGCGGGATTCAGCTTGCGGGTCCCGCGCGGATACGCGGTTCGGATTCATCCCGGCACGAATGCCGCGCTTCTCCTGAATGAAGGCCCGCCCGCGCGGCTCTTGCGCATCATGCCGGTGGGAGCGGGACGCGGCCCGGATCTGCGGAGCACGCGCGCCGCGCTCGCCCGCGCGTTCCGGCCCAACGAGCGCACGCTCGACCTGATCGACCCGACCCTCACGCCCGGGGAGCTCGCGGGCGCGGTCCGGCAGATCCACGGCCGCTGGGAAGACGGGGAGGTGAGCGCCGCCGGACCGTATCGCTTCTACGAAGTCGCAAGGCAGGGGAGACGGTACTACGTGGACCTCGCCGTCTTCGCTCCGGGGAGGCCCAAGCTTCCTTACCTCCGCGAGCTCCAGGCGATCGCGGAGACGCTGACCGCCCGATGATCTCGGTATCGGTCCCGAGCGGGAGAATCCGCTATTCGATCCAGGTCGCACCGGGCCTTCTCGGTCGCGCCGGCGAGGCGATGCTCCGAGTATGCGACCCGGGAAAGCTGCTCGTGGTCACCGACCGGACCGTTGCGCGGCTTTACGGCGCGCGGCTTCTTTCGAGCCTTCGTCGCGCCGGATTTACGCCGCGGGCGATCGCGCTGCCGCCGGGGGAACACACGAAGACGATCGCCAACGTTCGGCGCCTCTGCGAGCGCTGGGCGCGGTGGCGCGTGGACCGGTCGGTCCCGGTCTTGGCGCTCGGCGGAGGGGTGGTGTCCGATACGGCCGGCTTCGCGGCCGCGGCCTACGCGCGGGGGCTTGACTGGGTCGTCTTTCCGACGACGCTTCTCGCGCAGGCCGACGCAGGGATCGGCGGAAAGGTGGGGGTCAATCTCCCCGAGGGAAAAAATCTCCTCGGCGCCTTCCATCATCCGCGAGGGGTCTTCTGCGATCCCGAAGCGCTCCGGACGCTCTCTCCTCGCGCCTTCCGATCAGGGTTGGCCGAAATCGTGAAAATCGGCGTCATCCGACGCCCCGCGATCCTCGCGAGCCTGCGCCGCCTCGGGGGGGATCGCGCGCGCGTCACGGGGCTGATCCGCGCCGCGGCGAGAGAGAAGGCGTGGTATGTCTCTCGTGATCCGGCAGATCGAGGGATTCGGCAGCACTTGAACTTCGGCCACACCGTGGGGCACGCGCTCGAAGCCTCGTACGGATACCGTCGATTCACCCACGGCGAGGCGGTCTCGATCGGAATGGTCGCGGCATCGAGGCTGAGCGTCCGCGTGGCGGGCCTCGACCCGCGCTCGGCGGTGGAGATCGAGGATCTGCTGCGATTGCTCGGTCTTCCGGTGAGGCTCAGCCGTTCGCCGCGGGCGGCCTTTTGGAGGGCGCTGGGAAAGGACAAGAAGCGTGGACGGACGTCTCTTCGAATGGTATTGTCGCCCGCGATTGGAGCAGCTAAGACCTATGAACTACACTCGCTTACCCCGCTCCGCGAGGTAATCTCGAGCCTCGTCCAGAAACCCTGAGAGGCTTATGTCCGAGGACGCACGCTACGATTCAATCGCGCTGCTCGAACGCATCGCGACCCAGGATCCGTCATCGCCGCTTTATCTTCCGCTCGCCGAGCGCATGCGCGAGCAGGGCAGAGTCGAGGAGGCGATCCGGCTCTGCGAGGAGCGCCGCGGCCGCCCCGGTGAAGGCGTCGGGGACCGCATCGTCTTGGGCCGTTGTTACCTCGCGGGGGGCCGTCTGCCCGAGGCACGCGCCCAATTCGAGAGCGCGGTCCGGCTGGACCGGGAGAACGTCGTCGCGCTCAAGGCGCTGGCGGGGATCCTCTCCCACGAGGGAAATCACGCCTCCGCTTCGGATTTCTATCGCGCGGTCTGCCGAATCGATCCCGGCGATCTCGAATCTCAAACGGCCCTTCATCAGATCACGTCGGGAGAGTTTCCCGAGGTGCGCCCTCCGGATCTGGTTGTTGCCCAAGGGGAGCTCACGTGGCAGCCGGTGCAGCCGCCCCGCGAAGAGGAATACCTGGGCGAGATCTCGCTGGGCCTCCACACGATCGAGTCCTTCGACTCCGAATCGCCGCGGCCCTACGAGGTCAAGGTGCAGGATTTCCAGGAGATGGAGCTCGAACGCTTCGGGGTCGACCGCTCAACCGCACCCGAGGCGCGAGGCGACGTAGCGGTCGCCCCGCCCGAGCCCGTTGATGCCGCGGTCGCCCGTGACGAGCCCGCTCGCGCCGAGGTTCCGCCGGCCGAGCCCGCCCGCGCCGCGGCTCCCCAGGTGGAGGCCGAACGCGCTTCAGACCCCGCGCCTGTGTCCGACTGGACCGAGCTCCCTCGCAGCCCGATGCCCGTCGCGGAGCCCTTCAAGCCCCCGAGGACGCAGCAGAACAAATCGGCCTTCGAAACATGGGTGAGAAGGCTCAAGGGTGGAGCGGGCTGATGCCGCGGACCGTATGGGTATTGCACGGTCCGAACATGGACCTCCTGGGCTCCCGCGAGCCCGAGCTCTACGGTCGCGAGACGCTCCAATCGATCGACCGGAGGCTGAGGAAGCTCGGAGAGGACCTCGGGCTCGGCGTGGAGTGTTTTCAGACCAATCACGAGGGGGCGCTCATCGACCGCTTGACCGTGGCGATGAGCGCCGCCCAGGGTTGCGTCATCAACCCCGGGGGCCTCTCGCACACAAGCGTGGCCCTCGCGGACACGATACGTGCGATGACGATTCCGGTGGTCGAGGTGCATCTCACGAACCTTTACGCGCGCGAACCCGCGCGCGCCTCCAGCCTGACCGGGGCGCACGCCTCGGGCGTGATCATGGGTTTCGGGGCACGGAGCTACGAGCTGGGGCTTCGCGAGCTGGCCTCGCGGCTCAAGCCGTCCGGAACACGCGGGAGATCCCGGTGAATCTCCGCAAACGGATCCGCGAGCTGGTCGCGGTCATGCGCGAGGAGGAACTCGCCGAAATCGAGGTGCGCCGCTGGTTCACGACGGTGCGCGTGCGCCGGCCGGGTGCCGACACCGCGATGCCGGTCCAGGCGGTGGCCCCGGCGGAAGCGGCCGAGCGCCGCGATGGGGACGAGAAGCAGCTGAGGGATCTGGTCCCGATCAAGTCGCCGATGGTGGGCACCTTTTATCGCGCGCCCGCTCCCGATGCCGATCCCTACGTCGAGGAAAACAGCTCGATCACCGTCGGGCAGACGGTGTGCATTGTCGAAGCGATGAAGCTCATGAACGAGATCGAATCCGAAGTTGGCGGACGAATCGCTCGGATCCTCGTTGAAAACGCGCAGCCCGTGGAGTACGGGCAGACGCTGTTCCTGGTGGAGGCCGACACCGCGGCGTAGCCTGCCCGGGGGGAGTGGGGATGAACATCAAGCGAGTGTTGCAGAAGATGGTGGAGCTCAAGGCGTCCGACCTTCACGTCAAGGTCGGCGCGAAGCCCACCGTGCGGGTGGACGGCAGCCTGGTCACGCTCGACGAGGCGGCTCCGTCTCAAGCGGATCTCGAGGCGATCGTCGATCAGATCCTGACACCGAAGCAGAAGAAGATATTCGAAGAGACGAAAGAGGTCGACTTTGCTTTCGGGGTGACCGGCCTTTCGCGTTTCCGGACCAACTTCTACCAGCAGCGTGGGACCATCGCGATGGTCTACCGGCAGGTGCCGGCCACGATCCCAGCCTTCGAAGAGCTGAATCTTCCGACCGTGATCGAGGAGATCTCGACCCGTCCGCGCGGGCTCGTGCTCGTGTGTGGCACGGTCGGGAGCGGTAAATCCACCACGCTCGCCGCGATGATCGACTCGGTGAACCGGACCTCGGCGCGAAACGTGATCACGATCGAAGACCCCGTCGAGTTCCTCTACCGGGACAAGAAGAGCACCATCTCCCAGCGCGAAGTCGGACTCGATACCGCCTCCTTCGCCGAGGGCCTGAAGCACATCTTGCGGCAGGATCCCGACGTGATTCTGATCGGCGAGATCCGCGACGCGGAGACGATGGGGACGGCGCTCATGGCCGCCGACACGGGCCACCTCGTGCTCTCCACCCTCCACACCACCGATGCGTCGCAGACGATCAACCGGATTCTTTCGTTCTTCCCGCCGCACCAGCACGAGGAGACCCGGTACATGCTCTCCTCCACGCTTCAGGCGGTCATCGCGCTCAGGCTCATGCCTCGGTCCGATCAGACGGGACGGATTCCCGCGGCGGAAGTCATGACGGTCACGGCCACGATCCGCGAGTACCTCCTCGATCCGGAGAAGACTTCGCTCATCAAGGGCGCGATCCAGGAGGGCGTCTCCCAGTACGGGATGCAGACCTTCGACCAGGCCATCATGAAGCATCACACGGAGGGGAAAATCAGTCTCGAGACGGCCCTCCGATACTGCTCCAATCCCACCGAGTTCGAGCTCCGCGTGAAAGGCATCCACGCGACGTCGGACGAGTCCTGGAAACCGTTCGAGCACAAAGAGAATCTCGTCTAGCGGAATGTTCAAGAAAATCCTAGTTGCCAACCGCGGAGAGATCGCGTTGCGGATCATCCGCGCGGCCCGGGAGCTCGGGGTCGAGACCGTCGCCGTCTACTCCGAGGCGGACCGGGATTCGCTGCACGTCCGCCTCGCGGATGAAGCGGTTTGTATCGGGCCGCCCCCCTCGTCCGCGAGCTATCTCCACATCGCGCGGATCATCAGCGCCGCCGAGATCACGGCTGTCGAGGCGATCCACCCGGGCTACGGCTTCCTTTCCGAGAACGCCCATTTCGCCGAGGTGTGCGAGTCGTGCCACATCCGCTTCATCGGGCCGACCTCGGAGATGATCCGGCTGATGGGAGACAAGGCGGCCGCGCGGAGGACCATGCTCCAAGCCGGCGTGCCGGTGACGCCGGGAAGCGAGGGAACGCTCGAGTCCCCGGACGAAGCGGCCAAGGTCGCGTCCCGCCTCGGCTACCCCGTGATCATCAAGGCGGCGGCGGGGGGAGGGGGCAAAGGGATGCGGATCGCCACCGATGAGTCGTCGTTGCGCCACGGGATCCGGACCGCGCAGGCGGAAGCGGAGGCCAGCTTCGGGAGCGGGGCGGTCTACCTCGAGCGGTACATCGAGAAGCCGCGCCACATCGAGTTTCAGATCATCGGGGACCGGCACGGGAATCTGCTGCACCTGGGCGAGCGCGAGTGCTCGATCCAGCGACGGCACCAGAAGCTGATCGAGGAGTCGCCCAGCGTAGCGCTCGACGACGACCTGCGCACGAAGATGGGCTCCGCGGCGGTCGCGGGAGCGCGATCGATCGGGTACGAAGGCTGCGGCACGATGGAGTTCCTCCTCGGCGAGAACCGGGAGTTCTACTTCATGGAGATGAATACCCGGATCCAGGTCGAGCATCCGGTCACCGAGGAGGTAACCGGATACGACCTCATCAAGGCGCAGATCGCGGTGGCGGCCGGAGAGCCGTTGCCGTGGCGGCAAGAGGAAGTCCGGCTTCGGGGACACGCTCTGGAATGCCGCGTGAACGCGGAGAAGCCGGACAAGAATTTTCAGCCCTCGCCCGGAAAGGTGAGCTATTTCCACGCTCCCGGCGGGCACGGCGTGCGCGTGGACAGCCATCTCTATTCCGGATATTACGTGCCTCCCCACTACGATTCGATGGTCGCGAAGATCATCACCTGGGGGCGCGACCGCATGGAATCCGTCGTTCGGATGCGCCGGGCTCTCGAGGAGACGGTGATCGAAGGAATCGATACCACGATTCCCCTTCATCTCCGCATTCTCAAGAGCCAAGGCTTCTTGAGCGGGGACATCCACACCGGAACCCTCGAGGAGATGCTGGGTATGGAGCAGCCGGCGAAATGAAGCGCATCGAGCTCTGTCTCTTGCCCTCCGAGCTGGAACGCGCTTCGCTCGACGCACAGGTCGTGCTCGTCGACGTTCTGCGCTCGTGCACCAGCATCGCGACCGCGCTCATGAACGGAGCGGCGAAGATCATCCCCGTGAAGACGGTCGAGGAGGCGACGCGGCTTCACGAAACGCTGGATCCCAAATCGACCCTCCTTTGCGGCGAGCGGGAGGGGCGCAAGGTCGGCGGCTTCGCGCTTGGAAACTCACCGCGCGAGTTCACGCGCGAGAACGTGAACGGCGCGACGCTCATCTTCGCCTCGACCAACGCGAGCCCGTTGATGGCGGGCCCCCTGGGGGGGAGGGACCAGGTTCTCCTCGGTTACGTGAACCTGGGCGCCGTCCTTACGGCGGTTTCCGGGGTGGATGCCGACGTGACCATCGTCTGCGCGGGGCGTAACGGGCGGTTCTCCCTGGAAGATGCGGCGTGCGCCGGGGCCCTGATCCGTCGGCTCGCGGACGCGAGGGGGAACCTCGAGCTGAACGACGCGGCCACCGTCGCGTGCGATTTCGACCGGGAACACGGCTGGTCGCCGGAGTCCATCCTGCGTCGAAGCGAGCACGGGCGCTACCTCATCGAGCTTGGTTTCGAGGAGGATATCCCGGTCTGCGCGGCGGTCGACAGCGTCCCGGTCGTGCCACAGCTCAGAAAGGGGCGTATCACGGCTTCCGCGCCCGCGGTGGCGGAGAAGCGGTAGCACCGCCGCGTCCGTATGACGCCGTGGAGCCCGGGTCCGGGTGTTCAGGATTTTCCTCTCCGCCCGATCCCGGGCGGGCGTAGGCTCTTCCTGACCGCCGGACGGGAGCAGCGGCCGATGCGTTCCCACCCACGCCGCACCCCGCTCGCGGCAACGCTCGCCGCCTTCGCGCTCGTCGCTTCGAGCTGCTCCACCTGGCACTCGATCGGCAAGGACCGCCCTGCCGAGTTCATCGCGCGTGAGAAACCCAGCGCCGTGCGGGTCTCATTCGCGGACTCCATGCTGGTCCTGATTGGCCCCGCCCTCCAGGGTGATACCCTCCTCGGGCTCGCGAAAGGCGATCCGTCTCGGCATGTCGGGATTCCTCTATCCGAGATTCGCAGGCTTGATGTGCGAACGCTGCGTGGGTCCACGGCCGGAAAAGTGATCGTGGGAACCTTCTGGGCCACCGGCCTCGCGCTGGCCATCTATAGCCTGTTCCATCACGATCCACCCATCCCATGAACCGAGAATGCTCGCCGCGCCGCCTACAGCCCCCGCCGTGCCCGCCGTAAGAGCTCCAGCCCCAGGCTGCCAAAGACGATGTTCCCGAGCCAGGCTCCGACGATCGGCGGGAGCGTGCCGCTGTGGCCCAGCGCCTGGCCGGTGCGTATGATGGCGTAATAGACGAAGCTGATGAAGACCGCGAGGCCGAAGCTGATGGCGAGTCCGCCGCGACGGACCCGGATCGCGAGCGCGGTCCCGATCAGGACGACGATGAGGTTCGTCAATGGAAACGAGATCTTGAGGTAGAGCTCGACGAGATACTTCTGCACGCGGCTTCCGCTTTGCTTCAGCCTTCCGATGTATTTCTCGAGCTCCCAGTAGGAGAGCGCCGCGGGATCCTCCTCGGCTTTTTCGAAGCTCTCAGGCCGCTCCTTCAGGCCGGGGATCACGAGCTCGTTGAAGTGGGCCGCGTGCTCCCCTTCGCGGTCGAAACGCCTGACGAAGCCCTGCCGGAAGACCCAGTGGCCGTTCTCCCATTTCGCCGACTCGGCGTCGATGCGGCCGCTCAGCGTGTGTTGCTTGATTTCCTGGATCACGACCTCGCGCATCGTCCTCTCGGGGATGCTGTAGCTGCGGATCAGGAACGTGCGTCCGTCGCTGCCGAGATAGGCTAGGTTCGCGCGCACGACGGCGCCTTCGAGGTTTTCCTTCTTGATGTCGCCCCGATAGATCTTGTTTCGCACGGCGTTCAGGTGCGGCATCACGGTCTCGTTCGCAGTGAACACGGCGATGCAGACCAGCAATGCGAATAGGTACAGCGGCGCAACGATCCGGGTGAGCCCGATCCCTGCAGCCTGCATCGCGGTCAGCTCGTTGTGTCGGCCGACTTGCCCCAGGGCGAGGAGGCAGGAGAGGAGCATCGACATCGGGAGCACCATCGTCACGATCCCGGGAATCGAGACGAGGTAGAAATGCGCCACGACCGCGAGCGAGACCTTGTTGTCGAGGAAGGAATCCAGCTTCTCGAATATGTCGACCACGATGAAGATGGCGACAAAGAAGAGAAGGCCCGTGATGAGGGATGCGAGCTGCTCTCGGACGAGGTAGCGGTCGAGGAGCTTCACGCCGCGGGGACTCGGCGCGTGCGGCGTCTGGGCCGTCGGATGATCTCGGCGGCTTGGAGCGTGAGGAAGAGTCCGATCGCTCCGATGACGATGTTGGGTGTCCACATCGCGACCGCGGGGTCCAAGAAGCGCCGGTCCGCAAGCTCCTCCCCTCCGGCAAGGCAGAGGTAATAGAAAACGAAGAAGAGGATCGAGATAAAGGCCACCCCGATTCCGCTCTTGCGTGCCCTGATCCCCAGCGGCGCCCCGACGAGAACGAAGACAATGCATGCGGCCGGGATCGAAAACTTCTTCTGGACCTCGACCTCGAGGCTGTTCATCCGCCGGTCCAGGGCGTCCACTTCGATCTGGCGCATCTGGATCATGTCCATCGTGAGCGGGTTGATGAAGAGCTTGGGAGGTTTCCCGGGCGGCAGCGCTTCGGGCGGCCGGATCGGAGAAACGGTCCGGAGGACGCTGCGAAGGAACCCCAAGACGCCGCGGGGAGGCTGCCGCGGAATGGCGGCCTTCACGAACGCGTCGTAATTCTTGAAACCCGCCTGGTGGATGAGGGTGTCGCGGGCGGCCGTGGAAGCCGCTAACTCCTTCCCAAGTTTCATGATCTGGCCCCGCATCATCCCGAGGCTCATTTCTCGGTCCCCCCGCGCGTTCGAATCCGACCTCTCCAGATCCGCCCCCGCGTTCCGAATATTGATAATGTGGGTCTTGAACATGAGCCGTCGGTAGATCCGTTCCTGGTCGTTGGGCGGCATTTCGTGAATTTCGCCGTCGTGGAGCTCGAGGGTGACGACGCGGCCGTCCGGGGAGCTGTGGAAGACACCCCAGTCCGCGAGAATCGTGGTGGGGCGGGCGCTCGAGTTGAGCTGGTAGATCTTGACCCCGCGGATCTCATTCGTGCGGTTGTTCACCTTCTCAACGAAGATGTTGTATCCCTCGAACCCGTCGATAAATACCCCTTCGCTGATCTGCGTCGTGGGTCGCTTCCGGCTCACGTCCACCATGAGGTTTGCTAGGGCATGGTTCGTCTCTGGGAGGATGTGGTTGTTGAAGAGCACGAGTCCCCCCGCGAGCAGGGCCGCGGCCGCGAGCGGCGCCCCCACGATCCGCGCCAGGTTGATGCCGTTGGCCCGCATCGCGGCGATCTCGTTATCCTGGGCGAGGCGTCCGAAGGTGGCGAGGGTGGCGATCAAGACCGCGCATGGTACCGCGAGGGCAAGCATCCAGCCCATCGACAGGGCGAACAGCTCGAGCACGATCCCCGCGGGGATTCCCTTGCCGATCGCCAGGTCCACGAGGTCGAACATGAAATCCAGCGTGAGCAGGAAGATGACGACGCTGAAGCCGATCAGAAACGGGAAGACGTGCTCGCGAAGCACGTACCGTTCGAGTATTCTCATATGGGCCTACCTTTTAACACATTTCAGGCCGAACCGCCGCGGGTTCCAGGTGTTCACTTTGTTACGTGACGGGGCCCCGGACCCGGTCTAACCCCTTTGATCCCAGAGCGGCCGTCGCCTTCATGACACAAAACCCCAAGCTGGGCGCCATTCTCTGCATCTGCCTCACCCTCGGGGGCGGGCCCCTGCTCTGCGGTCTCGCGGAGGGCAGCCTCTGGGGCTATGCGCGCACCGATCCCGCGTTCGGCGAAGGCCCCCTCGGCGGCGGGCACAGCGAGATGCCGCCCGGGTGGCTGATGCGGCGCCTCGACCCCGCGGGGCAGATGGAGCCGCCTTCCCCTGATCCATCCGTCAGCATCGATCCCTCCAACGGCCACATCCGCGAGATCTATCGCGAAGGGGGTATCGAGACGCGCCCGCCCATGGTCACGGACTTGGACGAATACTCGGGGCTTCTCACCGCCCGAACCTATCGCCGCCTTTGGCGCGATCAGTCGAAGACCAGCCGCTCGGTGGCCCGCGGCACCACCAGGCCCAAGGGCCTTTTCCACGCCGAGCTTCCCATCGCGATACCGAAGCAGCTTCGAGGGATCCTGGGGAACGGCGCCCCCAGCATCGACGTTTCCGGGAGCGAGACGATCACGCTGAGCGGCGTGAGCGATTGGACCGTGCGACGCCAGGACGCGGCCCAGTCGGAACGCAGGCGCCAGAGCGCGTTCCCCTCGCTCGAGATGAAACAGGACTTGCAAGTAAACCTCACCGGATCGATCGGCGACAAGATCAAGGTCGACGTGGACCAGTCGAGCAACGTCCAGACCTCGCTCGACAACAAGGTCAAGCTTCGCTACGAGGGGGACGAGGACGACATGATCAAGTCGATCGACCTCGGGAACACGAACCTTTCGCTCCAGGGCGCCTCGATCCGCCAGGAAGGGCTCTTCGGTGTGAAGACCGTGGCCAAGCTCGGAAACGTCGACGTGGTCACGATCGCGAGCAAACAGGAAGGGAAGACCGAGACCGCGCGGTTCACGCCGTCGGGCGAGAAGCGCCAGGTCAGGATCGCCGACCTCGACTACATCAAGAGGCAGTACTTCCTCATCAGTAGCACGCCGATGGTTTCTGGGGTTACTGGGTGGAAGCGGGAGACCCTCCAGGTGTACCGGGACGATCGCAGCGCCGACCACACGGGAAAGACCGAGGGGGTCGCGCGTCTCAATCCGGGAGCGCCGGCCGACTCGTCGAACCCGGAAATCCCCGGATTCTTCAAGGTCCTGACGCAGGGTACCGATTTCGACCTCATTCTCCCCTATGACACGGGATCGTCTGGGACCGAGATCCCGATCCTCAAGATGCGGTTCCCACTGAACGTGACCGACGTTCTTGCGGTAACCTACGTCGACAAGTCACCGACCGGACAGGACATACCCGTTGGAGACCCCAACAAGTTCCTACTCAAGGCGATCAAGCCGACCTCTGACGAGCCGGCAACGCTTGCCGGGGGCGCATACGACCCCAGCGATTCCTGGTACCCGACCATCCACTATGAGCTGAAGAACTTTTACGACCTGACCGCGCGGAACATCGCCAAGGAGACCTTGACGCTCAAGGTGCGACGCCGGGACAACGGCCTTTCGGTGGACCCGGACGCGATCGGCGGCAGACCGCTCCTGGAGGTCCTGGGTCTGGATCAGCAAGGAATCACGGTCGACACGCGCCCGGACGGAAGACTCGACGACCGGTACGTGTTCCCGGAGGAGGGGGTGCTCTTTTTCCCCGACCTTCATCCCTTTGCCCCTGGATGCGACACGACATTCCCGGTGTGCTTCGACAATATGAACCGGAACACGCTCCGGGGCGACTCCGCCAACCCGAATGTCTACTACACGAAGAATACCGACTTCACCACCCAGTCCCGTTATTACATCGAGGCCGAGTTCAAGAGCAGCCAGCAGGGCTACTTCCTGGGTCGGTTCAACATCCTGGAAAATTCCGAGCAGGTGAAGGTGAACGGCATCCCGCAAACCAAGGGTTCCCAGTACACCATCGACTACGACACGGGACAGCTCACGTTCACCGCGCCGCCCGGGCCGGACGACGTCATTTCGGTCGACTACTCGTTCGCTCCGGGGGTCGGCCAGGTCCAGCGGACCCTCTTGGGATTCTCCACATCATATAGCCCGAGCGCGGACCTGAGCGTGACCTCGAGCATGCTCTACGAGAGCCGGGGCGCCCAGGAGCTGAATCCGAAGCTGGGCGAGGAGCCGGCGCGCTCCATGGTGGGGGACCTGGCTTCGGTCATGACGTTCCGCCCTTCCTGGATGACCCAGTTCGCGAACCTCCTTCCGGGGGTGCACACGAGCGCTCCCTCCACGCTCAACTTGCAGGGCAACCTGGCGGTGAGCATGCCCAACCCCAACACCAAGGGGGAGGCCTACGTGGACGACATGGAAGGGAATCGCGAGTCGAACACCCTGGCGTTGGGCCGGACGACCTGGATGTGGAGCAGTATCCCCGTGGACACCGCCACGGGCCAGCCGATTTCGCTCCTCGTGTCCGACCATGCCCCCATCCAGTGGTACAACCCGCACAACTCGGGATCGATCGTCCACGAGCAGGACTTGAAGCCCGTCCTCACCAAGGAGGAGGGCGGGGACAACGAGCGGAGCGTGCTCGAGATAAACATGCTGAGCCCCACCGACAGCGCCAACACGTTCACCTCCGTGACCTGGACCGGGCTGACCCAGGCGCTCTCGAGGACCGGGCAGGACCTCTCGAGGACGCGGTTCGTCGAGATCTGGGTCAACGACAGGAGACAACTCGACCACGCGCAGACCCACGCGAAGCTCCATATCGACTTTGGCCGCGTGAGCGAGGACGCCCTCTGGGAGCGGAACGCCTTGCCCAACGACCGCCTCGATACGGAAGACAAGAACGGCGATACGAAGCTCGACAAAGACGAGGACACAGGCTTGGATGGGCTCCACAACGAGCAGGAGCCCGGGTTCACCGGAGCGAACGACCCGAACGGCGACGACTACCACTACACCACCGGCTCCCCAGACTACTCGGGGATCAATGGCACGGAGAACAACAGCAAGGACGATCCAAACGGCCGACCGGACACGGAAGACCTGAACCTCGATGGGCACCTGGACAAGGACAATGACTACTTCGAGGCGACGGTCGACCTGTCGGACACCACCTACGTGGCGGTGGATGTCGCGCGGGATTACCCAGGGCATCCCGTGGTGACCAAGAATCCCAACAACGGCTGGCGGCTCTTCCGGATCCCGCTCGACGGCCCCGCATTCCATACCGTCGGCCGCCCGAGCTGGGACAACATCAAGCACGCGAGGCTCTGGCTGGACGGAATGACGGCTCCGACCAATCTCCAGATCGCCGGCATCGAGCTGGTGGGAAGCCGGTGGCTCCCGAGGCCTCTCTCCGACGATCAAAGAACCCGGCAGGTGGTCCTCGACGTCAAGGTGCGGAACAACAAGGACGACGCGGGGGGGCCCGTGTTCTACAACGCGCCCTTCGACGTCCCCAACGCCGTGGGCGGGAACGCCACGCGCCGCGAGCAATCGCTCGCGCTGGCCTACGCCAATCTCAGCCCGCGCGATTCCGTCTTCGCGTTCAAGACCTTCTCGGATGCCGGAAACGGCGCCGGGTACACGCAGTACCGAGACATCCGCTTCTACGTGCACGGGGACGCCGGGGTCGACGCCCAGAAACTGAGTGTGGTGGCGCGCTTCGGCCCCGACACGGTCAACTACTACGAATACAGCCTCCCGGTGCGCACGGGCTGGCAGGACGCCCGGATCCCCATGGAGATCCTCTCCCGTCTCAAGGAAGCGAGCAACGAGCGGGTGAAGATCGACTCCCTGACCGGCGCCGACATCGGCGCGCGCTACACCGTGGTCGGAAACCCCAGCTTCACCCGGGTGAACCGGATCACGTTCGGGGTGACGGTGGTCGATACCACGGCGATCGGAGCGCCGGGCGAAGTTTGGATCGACGAGCTGAGGCTCGACGGCGTGCGCAAGGACGTGGGCAAGAGCGGGAATTTCGTCGTCCAAGGAAATTTCGGCGATGTGCTCTCGGTGAGCGGAAACTATCAAAAGCAGGATCAGGACTTCTTCCGGGTAGGCACGGGCGTGAATCGGGGGAGCGGCCTAAACCACACGGCGCTCGGATTCTCGAGCACCCTCCAGCTTGACCGAATGCTTCCCCTGACGGGGCTCGAGCTGCCCGTGACCGTGACCGTCGCCCACGCGACCGATGTGCCGAAGTACAGGACCGGATCGGACGTGGTGCTCGACCGGGCACGCTCCGACATCGAAACAAGGAGCACCGACCGGCAATCGGTCGATTTCCGGTACAGGCGGACCGGCCCCAGGAAAGGCTGGACGCGCTGGACCATCGATGCGGTCAGCGGCTCGATGCGCTACCAGCGAGAGGCGAACGTGGATCCCCAGTTCAACGATTCGACCTGGACCTTCACGACGGGGGGGAATTACAGCATCCCGATCGGCGGCGGCAAGGGGATTCCCTTCTCGAAGAACGTGCGGTTCAAATATCTCCCCGACGTCGTCTCCTTCGGCGCGGACTGGAACTCCTCGCGGCACGCGTACTACACCCGCTACCTCCAGGGCAACCAGGACTCCTCCGCCCTTCGCTCGAATGCATTGACCCGGCTCCTGACGCTCCGGACCGATGCCTCGTACCTCCCGATCGGGAACAGCCTCACGACGAGCTACCACCTCGAGTCGAGGCGCGACATGTTGATCCATCGCGAGGGCTTTATCGGAAACGTGGGAACCGAGGTGGGCCGCAACCAGACGATGACCATGGCCTGGGTGCCCCGGCGGGTCCTTTTCTTGAACCCGAACATCTCCCTCACGGGGACCTACCGAGAGGACGCGGGCTCGGGGGTTCGCGTGAATTCGTCCGATCCGCTGGGGCTCAAGAACATCGGCAATACCGGCTCGCTCCGGGCGACGACCACGATTCCTTTCTCGCGGTTCGCCAACCAGTTCAAGCCGGCAGGCTCGAGGCGCGACACGAGCGAAGCGAGCCCGCTGACCGCGCCGTTCCGTTTCATCTTCAGCCGGTTCCAGGACATCCAGACTACGTTCGCCTTCAACCGCGCCGCCGCGGTCTCGCGCGTGGTCGGGAGCCCCGGTTTCGCCTACCTGACCGGCTTCACACAGAAGTTCAACCCGTCGATCTATCGTGCCCCGAACTCGAACGTCGTGCAGAGCCGGTCGTACCTCACGACCGCCAATACGATCGTCGCGCCACTCAACCGACTCACGGTCACCGTGCACGCGGATCATCGGATCGATTACAACGACAACCTGGCCGGCGCACGCCGCATCTACACGCTGACCTGGCCGGACCTGAACGGCAGCTGGCTCCAGCTCCAGCAAATGCTCGGCATGGACGAGATGATGAGCTCGCTCGTGGTGAATTCGCATTACTCCGTGAGAAGCGAGGATCAGGGCCCGGCCGGAAAACCGATCGAGACCCATAGCGTGACCACGAACTGGGGACCGCTCCTCGGATGGGAGGCGTCGTTCAAGAATGGGATCCGCGCCAACGTGAACACGTCGCTCGCAAGGACCGAGGCTCTTGACCAGCGTCAAGGCGGCGTGAGCCGGACGCGCACGAGTACGACGCACGACATCCGGCTGACCAAGGTCTACCCCGCGAGCAAGGGAATCCGCTTCCCCTGGAGCAAGCGGCGTGTCAAGCTTCCGAACGACGTCAACTTGAACCTCACAATGGGAATCACGCGGGACAAGCAGGAGACGGACCAGCCGGGGTTCCCGACCCTTGTCGAAACCGATATCCAGCGGCTGAACGTCGGGAGCGGGACGACCTACAATTTCACGCCGTCGATCACGGGGGGGTTCGATCTCGCGTTCCGGCAGACGAAGGATTACAAACAGGACCTCACGCAGCGCGGGATCACGGTTGCCGTCAACGCGCAGTTCCGCTTCTAAGCGACGCCTGCTGGCGGCGGCGTTCCTCGCGGTTCTCCTTCCATCCTGCCGGCACCAAGCCTCGGCGGCGGCCTTCGACGGGAAGCAAGCCTTCGCGCTTCTGGAGCGCCAATGCGCGTTCGGTCCTCGGGTGCCCGGCACCGCCGCGCACGACTCCTGCTTTGCGTACCTCGTGGCCCGCTTGCGCGAGCTGGCGCCGGTCGTCCAGACGGACACCTTCACCTACAACTCGCCGGATCTCGGCCATGAGGTCCGGCTCATGAACGCCGTGGCGCGCTTTCGGCCCAAGTCGAAAGAGCGGATCCTCTTCGGGGCGCATTGGGACTCGCGGCCGTGGGCGGACCGCGATTCCATCCCCGCGCATCGAAACCTCCCCATCCTGGGGGCGAACGACGGGGCCTCCGGTGTCGCGGTGCTCCTCGAGGTGGCGCGGGTGCTCCGAAAGACCGGCACCCCCATCGGGGTCGACCTCGCCCTCTTCGACGGGGAGGATATGGGAACCGAGGCGAACCCGAGCGGCTTCTTTCGAGGCTCCACCCGCTTCGTGGAATCGCGCGGGGACGACCGGCCGCTCTTTGTCCTCGTGGTGGACATGGTCGGGAAGAAGAACCTGAACCTCCTGCGGGAAGCTATCTCCCGGGAACAGGCATCCAATATTGTGGATATGGTGTGGGAGGAAGCGCGCGAGCTGGGGGTACGGAATTTCCGATCCGGGCCCGGTCCAAGGGTATACGACGACCACGTTCCGTTCGTGAACGCCGGGATTCCGGCCATCGATTTGGTGGATTTTGATTTTCCGGAGTGGCATACGGCCGGCGATACACCCGCGGTGTGCTCTCCCGCCAGTTTGGAAGCGGTCGGCAGGGTCCTGGTAACCCTCGCAACCAAAGCTAGTTTCCTTTCCCGCTGAAATTTCCGCTTGATCGGACGGCTCTCCGCGGGCTAATTTGACGGGTCCGAGTGGACCCGCAGTCCACTCGAACTTTTTAGGCGCTGGCCCGGACATGGGTCGAGCCCGGGACGGACCGCATGGATCGTGGACAACTGAGGGAAGAGCTCACCCGACGCCTCCAGGC
>Ga0066709_100000093_pt1 | contig 32318 bp, 35 predicted proteins | sample GraSoiAngelo_158_FD_79665 | JGI IMG/M metagenome (GOLD analysis project Ga0066709, IMG submission 79665) | Grasslands soil microbial communities from the Angelo Coastal Reserve, California, USA - 14_1009_16_30cm | ecosystem: Environmental > Terrestrial > Soil > Grasslands | place: USA...
CACCAGCGCCCCCACCTGTCCATTGTGGTGGAGATAGCTCACGATGACGCCCTGCGAGGCGCTCTTGCCGGTGCGCTTTTCGGCCTTGGCGATCCCCTTCTTCCGGAGGATCTCCGATGCCTTCTCCATGTGCCCGCCGGCCTCTTCCAGCGCCCGCTTGCAATCCATCATGCCCGCGCCCGTCGCTTCTCGAAGCGCCTTCACCATGGCGGCCGTGATGTCGGGCATCTCAGGTTCCCTCCCGGGTGCTTCCCTCGGGCGCCTGCGTGCTCTCATCGCTCGCCGACTCCCCTTCTTCGGTAGGTTCGGCCACGATCTCGGGCTCGGGCACGTCGGGCTCGAAGACGGTCGTCGCCGCGATCGCAGCGGCTTCCTCCGCCGAAGGCGTCTCATCGACGGCGGCCGGTGCGGCCTGGGGCCGCGGCCCGGACGGAACGGGCAGAGCTTGGGCGGCGGAACGTTCGATCAGGTCGTCCTTCGCCATCCCGTACCCCTCGGCCAACGCATCGGCGAGGACGCGGGTCACCAAGCTCACGGCGCGGATCGCATCGTCGTTCCCGGGGATGACGTAGTCGACCTCGTCGGGGTCGCAGTTCGTGTCGACGATCGCGATCACGGGGATGTTGAGCTTCCGAGCCTCGGTGACCGCGATGTGTTCCTTCTTCGTGTCGATCACGAAGATGGCGTCGGGCAGCCGCTCGAGGTTCTAGATCCCGCCGAGGTTCCGCTCGAGCTTCTCCCGCTCGTGACGCAGCCGGATCGCCTCCTTCTTGGGGAGACGCTCCATCGCCCCGGTCTCCTCCATCTCGCCGAGCTCGCGAAGACGCAATAGCCGGCCTCGGATCGTCGTGAAGTTCGTGAGCATGCCGCCCAGCCATCGGTTGTTGACGAACGGCATGTTGATCCGGGTCGCGTAGCCCGAAACGACCTCCTGCGCCTGCTTCTTCGTCCCGATGAACAGGACGATCCCGCGACGACGGCCCAGCCCCTGGACGAAGGCGTGAGCTTCCTCGAGCCCGGACAACGATTGCTCGAGGTCGATGATGTAGATCCCGGAACGCTCCCCGAAGAGGTACCGCTGCATCTTCGGGTTCCACCGTCGCGTCTGGTGGCCGAAGTGCACGCCCGCCTCGAGGAGCTCCCGCCGGGTGACGACCGGCATGTGCTGCTCCTTTCGGTTGTTCCTCCGCTCGGATCGGCCCGATGACGGCCCGCAGATCCTGCGGGACCCCGGCATGCGGTTCCCGAGCGTGTGTGCTCGGCGCGAGGATGCGCCGGCAACGGCAGTCTATCAGCGACGATGCAACGGTCAGCCGCGCCGGCCGGCCCTCGGCGGAGGCGCGTCGGCCACGTGCGCGCCGATCGCCAGGTAGCGGAACGCGAACATCGCGACGGCCGCCATCTGCAGCACATTGATCAGGATCGAGGCAGCCCACGCGCCGACCGACGGGTTGACCCCGATCAGGCTGCCAGGAAGCGGCGCGAGCAAGAGGGCGAACGACGGGACCGCGTAGAGCACCGCGAGCGTGAGGTTGTTCGACCCGGGCAGCCGCGCAGCCCGGACCGCCTTGGACATCGTGACCGGCAGGGAGAGGTCCTCATCGGCCGAGATCGCTGGAGCGAAGGCGAAGAGGTAGACACCGGCGACCAGGAGCGCCACGGCGAGGATGAACCCGATCCCCCCACCGAGGAGTTGAACGAAGTTCGCGACGATCAGCACCCCGAGGTTGACCACGGCGACCGCTATCGCCACCGGCCAAACGTGGATCGCTCGACGGAAGGTCCAGGCGGAGACCGATCCGGTTCGCATCCGCTCCACCGCGACGGTGGTCACGAGCGCCTGGAGGGCCGCGTGGAGCACCAGGAACGCGGTGATGCCGCTGAGTGGCGCGAGCGCCGCTCCCGGACCGGTCGCTCCGACCGCGGAGAAGATGTTCGAGGCGAGCGAGACGTCGGTGGAGGTCGAGAGGGGCGGGATCGCGAACGCCGCTCCCAGGATCGTGAACGGCCCTTGGAAACCGAAGGCCAGAAGGACGAGCCACTCGATCATGATCACGACGGGCACGGCCGCGACGAGCGCCGGCGTCGCGAGGATCGTGGCGAGCCCCCGCGTGATCGAGGTGCGGATCTTGGGCATGGGCACCGCGCTCGGGCCACGGGGAGCGAAGATCGAGTCGAGGAAGCCCTTCCGAGGCGCCGGCCGAGGCGCCGGCCGAGGCGCCGGCCGGAGAGCGGGCGCGCGCGCCGCCGGCGCACGGTACGAGGGAGGGGGCCGGCGTTGCTGCTTCTTGCGACGGTTGCTCACGACGATCGCCCCATCAGTCCGGCCCCTCGTCGTCTCCCCAGTCATCGGCCCCCGCACCGATGACGGCTGTCAGGTCCTCATGCTCGAAGTCCGGCGGTCCGAGACGCACGATCAGGAACCGACCCGCGAGGATGAGGATCACCGTCAGCGGGACCGTTGCGAGCGCCCAATCCAGGGCCAGGGATCCCGGTACCACGATGGTCGGACTCCGCTCGTCGATCAGGACGCCGTTCGGGTCCGCCGCGAGACCGACCAATCCCGCGGACGCTCCTGTCCTGGCGACCACGACGGCGCGGGGCGCGACGGCGATCGTGAGGAGCGGTCCGACACCCAAGCTCTGGCGCCAGATCCGGTCTCCGGTCCCGCGATCGAGCGCGCTCAACTCGCCCGACCCGCCAGCGATCAACACGGCGGAGCCGGTGATGACGGCGGGACCGTACACGGGGGTGTTCAGCGCGAAGTCCCAACGGCGTGCACCCGTGGCGGGATCGATCCGATAGACCTCGCCCCGCGTGTCCACCACCACGACCGCATCATCGGATACGGCCGGTGCCCCACCGGCGGCGACGGTGTTGAGCCTCGAAGCCCACCGTTCGATGCCCGTGTCAGCCGCGACCGCGCGGACCGTTCCATCCGAGAGCGTCACGTACACCGTTCCGCTCAGCACGGTCGGAGCGCCGGCGACGAGCCCCGACGTGTTCGGCGTGTACCGCCACGCCTCGGCACCATCGGCCTCTCGGAGGGCGACGACCGATGGACGCTGCCTGCTGTTCGAATGCACGGAGGCGTAGACGACCTGGGCGTCGGCGGCGATCGGCGTGTCGACGACATCGCCGAGATCCCGATGCCACCTGATCTTCCCCGACGCCAGATCGAACGCCGTGACCGTGCCGTCATCGGTGCCGACCACCGCGAGACCGCCGTCGACGGTGGGTCCGGTCGTGCTCACGTCGGTCAGTTGCTGGCGCCAGAGCTGGTGCCGAGATGCCTCGTCGATCGCGACCAGGGTCGACCGGGCGATGGCCGTCCCCGGCCTGGCGCTTCCTGACGGCGTGGGAGCCGGCGTCGGCGAGCCGCTCCCCGACGAGGAGCGGTCCCCGCCGCCTTCGGTGTACAGCACCATGGTGCGGCCGCCGTCGCCAACGGCGACGGCGGCCGGAGCGCTCGGCCCGAGTTGGCGTGGCACCGTCCACGACGTGGTCCCGCTCACGATGTCGATCGCGGTGACGTCCTGGCGGTCGACGATGATCGCATCGCCGTCCGCGATCACGGGCGCCGGAAGTCCGGAGATGTGGGTCTCGTCGCCGATCCCCGTCGCCGTCCGCCACTCGGGTCGCAACGGGGGAGCCGGCGAGACCGACACGGAGCCGCCGTGTTGAGGGCCGCCTTGGTACTGCGTCCACGCGCCCGCCTGTTGCGCAGATGCCCCTGCCGCGGAAGCGATCCCAGCCACCAGGATGGCGGCTGGGATCGACCGGATGATCGGACGAGGGCGCAAGGTCCGTCATCCTACCGGGGCCACCCCCTGCATCGGTTCCGGTGCAGACGCGGGAACTCAGGGGAAGGGTGCGAGCCGGACGAACGACGCGAGCGAGATGGGACCGAGGTACGAGAGCGGATCGACGTACGACCCATCGAGCTTCACTCCGAGATGCAGATGCGGGATGGGCGCGGCGGGGTGGCCCCATCCCGTCAGTCCGATCGGCTGGTCGCGCAGCACATGGTCGCCCTTCCTGACGAGCTTCGCGGAGAGCCACGAGTACGTGGAAGAGAGACCTCCGCCGTGGTCGACGGTGATGAAGAGATACCCGCCGACGGGACCGGCGAACGTGACGGTCCCGTCGGCGGGCGCCACGACGGTCGTCCCGAACGAGGCCGCGATGTCGATCCCTCGGTGCCCGCTTCCATAGGGGGTGTCCGGCGGATCGAACGCCTGGATGACCGGGCCGACGACCGGCCACGTCCAGCCTCCTGTCGTCGAGGCCGTCGCCGCCGTCGCGGTCGAGACACGCCCGACCGAGATCGCCGGTGCCAGGATGGCCAGAGCCACGATGATCCACGGACCGCGTCGCATCGAGGGAGCACGCTAGGCGCTGTGCCGGTCGTGCACCGTGATCGACGTCACGGCTAGGGCTGGGTCAGTCCACTTCGGACAGCTGACCGCGAAGGACGCCCACGGCCTTGGTGTGGATCTGACACACACGCGACTCCGTGACGCCGAGGATCTCGCCGATCTCCGCGAGGGTGAGCCCCTCGAAGTAGTACAGGGTCACGACGATCTTCTCGCGTTCGGAGAGCGAGTTGATCGCCGCTGCGAGCAGCCCCCGGGTCTCCTGTGATTCCACGCCCGTGCTGGGATCGAACGCCTTGTCGGCGAGCGTGTCGATCAACGACACGCTTTCCCCACGGTCCTGACCGACGTTGACGGTCTCATCGAGCGCGAGCACAGAGACGAACGAGATCTGCGTGACGACCTGATGGAGTTCGGTTCGCGAGATCCCCAGACGTCCGGCGAGCTCGCTCTCGGTGGGTTGCCGCTTGAGCATCGACTCGAGGTCCGCGAGCGCCTTCTCGATCTCGCGCTGCTTGAAGCGGACCGAACGCGGCACCCAATCCATCGCGCGGAGTTCATCGATGATGGCGCCCTTGATCCGTGGGATCGCGTACGTCTCGAACTTGTTCCCGCGCCCCGGTTCGAACTTCTCGAGCGCGTCGATCAGCCCGAACATCCCATAGGAGACCAGGTCGGCCTGTTCGACGCTTGCGGGAAGACCCGTCGCGACGCGGCTGGCCACGTACTTGACGAGCGGGGCGTAATGGAGGATCAGCTTCTCCCGGGCCGCGACCGCCGAGCTCCCCTTGAAGGCGTGCCAGACCTCCCCGAGCTCATCGTCCACGTGGGGAGGGATCGTGACCGGCGCCGGTTCGGCCTTCGTCCGGACCTTGGTCTTGGTCGCGGTCTTCGTCGCGAGCTTGGTCGCGACCTTCGCCGGCGCTTTCTTCGTCGTCGCCACGGTCATGCCCTGGGGTGGGAGCGCTCGTAGGCCTCGAAGAGCCGCGTCCGCGATACGTGCGTGTAGCGCTGGGTGGTCGCAACGGTCGCGTGCCCCAGCAGCTCTTGCACGGCGCGGATGTCGGCTCCTCCTTCCAGCAGGTGCGTCGCGTACGAATGTCGCAACGTGTGCGGCGTGACCCGACGCCCCGGCAGTAGGCGTCCCGAATATCCTTCCACAAGCGCTCGGATATCACGTGGCCCGATCGGGCGGCCCTTCCGGTTGAAGAAGAGTGACGGCGGATCCGTCGCCAACCTGCCCCGTCCCTCCGACAACCACTGCCGTACGGCGTCGACCGCCGGGTCGGACATCGGAACCTCGCGTTCCTTCGAGCCCTTCCCCATCACGAGGACCCGTCCTCGCGCGAGATCGACGCTCTCGATGGTGAGTCCCGCGACCTCGCTCACGCGAAGGCCGGAGCCATACAGAAGCTCGAGCACGGCGCGGTCGCGGAGCGCGATCGCGCGGGAGGCCCCGCGCGCGTCATCCGACCCGCCGTCGGGCCCCTCGAGGGGAGGCGCTTCGACCAACGCCTGCGCTTCGCTCGGCCGCAGGACCGTCGGGAGCCGGTTGACGACCTTCGGTCTCCCCAACGAAGCAGAGGGATCGCCTGGAAGCCGGCCGTCGGCCACCGCCCACCGGTAGAAGGTGTGGATCGCCCCGACCCGCCGTGCGATCGATGCTCGCGCGTAGCCGAGCGTGTGTTGCTGGGCGAGGAACCGGCGGAGCGTGGCGCGATCTGCGTCCTCGAGCGACGACCCGCTCCGGCGCAGGAAGCCCGCGAGGTGGACCAGATCCCGCTGATACGCCGCCACGGTATGCGTCGAGAGGTGGCGTTCCAACCGAAGGTGATCGGCGAACGCGCGCACGAGGTGGAGCTGCGACGGGGGAAGGGCGTCTTGTTCCACGAGGTCTCTCTCCGGGCCCGCCGGGGGATAGCCGGCGCAGGTACCTCATATCGTCCCAGCGCCCCGGACCACGCGCAATCACCCAGACGGGGGTCCGCCGCCGTCCGATTCCGGTGTGGTTCAGCCCACCGGCTGAGAGGCGGCTGCCTTGAACGTCCGCTCGAACCGGCCGCCGATACCGCGTACGAGCCCACGGATCTCGAGGGCGATCAAGACCGTCAACGTGTCCGCGACCGGCATCCCGGCGGCTCTGGCGACGGCGCTCGGGAGCATCGACGTGACCAGCGACGCGAGGACCCTGCGCTCGTCGTCGGACAATCCCCGTGGCACGCCCCGCTCTCCGGATCTCCCTCCGGCGAATCCGAGGTCCTCCAGGAGATCGGCCGTCCCACGGATCATGGTGGCACCGTCGCGGATCAGCCCGAGCGGCGTCTCGGCGAGTGGGCTCGTCACCGGCCCCGGAACGGCGAAGACATCGAGGCCCAGGTCGACGGCATGTTCGGCGGTGATCCGCGTACCGCTCTTCGCCGCACCCTCGACCACGACGACCCCTCGGCTGAGCGCCGCGATCAAACGGTTCCGGGCCGGGAAGCGGAACGGCTCGGCCGAGATCCCGGGCGGGTACTCGCTCATCAGCGTTCCCGACGCTTCGATCTGCTCGAACAGCGCTCGGTTGCTGGCAGGGTGCGAAACGTCGATCCCGCATCCCAGGACGGCGACCGTGACACCGCCAGCGTCGAGCGCCCCTCGATGTGCGGCGGCATCGATCCCGACCGCACCGCCGCTCACCGTGACGACACCGGCCACGGCCAATCCCCGGCCGAGGTCCGCCGCGACCTCCATCCCCGTGCTCGTCGGGCGTCGTGACCCGACGACCGCGACGCGGTCATCCCCGTGGTCGAGCACTCGCCCCCGCGCGAAGACGGCGACCGGCGGATCTGCGAGACGCAGGAAGGCCGGGGCATAATCGGGATCTCCGGGCGCCGCGAACCTGGCGCCCGCGCGATCGAGGCCGCGGCGGATCGCGCCGACATCCGCGTCCTGAAGGAACGCCCGGTCGTTGTCCGACCCGGCGCCGCCGGTCCGGATGCGGGCCAGAGCACGGGAGGCGCTTCCGGTTGTCCAGATGAGCGCATGCAGGGAACGCGGTGTCGGTCCGAGCAAGCAGCGGAGGAGCAGGAGTGCATCGGTCTCCCCCGGGCCGCGGCCGAATCCGTCGGGGAACCCGGCGGGCACCGGCGTCTCAGCCGGCACGCGCCAGCCCCGCGTCCTGCTCGAACGCGGTCCGATAGGACAGTGCCTCTGCCACGTGGCGTTCGGAGACCCGATCGGCACCCGCCAGATCGGCGACCGTCCGCGCGACCTTGATCACCCGATCGAAACCACGCCCGGTGAGCGCCATGTGGTCGACCGCTCTACCGAGCAATCGTTCGGCATCCGTGCACAGCTGGGCCTCGCGGCGCGCGATCGGCCCGGGGAGGTGGGCGTTGCAGGTGATCCCGAGGGCCGCGTAGCGCCGCTGCTGCCGATCGCGCGCCGCGATCACCCGATCGCGGACGATCGCCGAGGGCTCGCCGGCGGATGCGCCGAGCAACTCGTCCTTGGTGAGACGCGGGATCGTCAGCCGAAGGTCTATCCGGTCGAGCAACGGTCCGGAGAGTTTCTGTCGGTACCGGTCCACTTGATCGGGGCGACAGCGACACGACCGTTGTGGGTCAGCCCAGAACCCGCACGGACACGGGTTGGCCGCGGCCACGAGGGTGAATCGAGCTGGGAACGAGACCGATCCGCCGGCGCGCGTGACGACGATCCGTCCATCCTCGAGGGGTTGGCGGAGCGCCTCGATGGCGTCGCGTCGGAACTCGGTCAGCTCATCCAGGAACAGCACTCCCCGGTGCGCCAGGCTGGCTTCCCCCGGCCGAAGCACCGTGGAACCACCGCCGAGGAGACCCGCGGTGGACACCGAGTGGTGTGGCGCGCGGAACGGCCGCTCGCGGAGGAGTCCACGCCCGGCGAGCAGCCCCGCCACCGAGTGCAACTGGGTGGCCTCGAGCGCCTCCTCTCGGGTGAGATCCGGGAGGATCGTCGGGAGGCGCCGGGCGAGCATGGTCTTGCCGGCTCCGGGTGAGCCGACCATCAGGAGGTTGTGGCCGCCGGCCGCCGCGACCTCTAGCGCCCGTCGCGCCTCGTCCTGACCGCGCACCTCCGACAGATCCGCAGAGCCCGACGGCACCGGATCGGTGGTCAACGTTCCGATCTCCGGCGGACGCCAGGTACCGCGCAGGAACCCCACGACCTCGTGGATGGTTGCAACCCCCGTCACGGCGAGGCTGTCCACCTGCGCGGCCTCGACGGCGTTCGCCGCAGGGACGATGACGCCGCGGAGCCCGCGGCGCGCGGCCGCGATCGCCACCGAGATCACGCCCGGGGTCGGAAGGACCTCCCCCCTGAGCGAGACCTCGCCGAAGAAGACATGTCCGGCGGCGGCCTTCGCCGGTACCTGTCGGGTCGCCACCAGGACGCTCACGGCGATGGGGAGGTCGAGGCCCGCGCCTTCCTTCCGAAGGTTGCCGGGGGCGAGGTTGACGACCACCCGGCGGAGCGGCCACTCGAGCTCTGCGTGTTCGACCGCCGGTCTGATCCGATCGCGAGCGTCCTGGACCGCGGCGCCGGGAAGGCCTGTCACCGTCAACGACGGGAGGCCCCGACCGACGAACGCCTCGACCGTGACCGGGTGACCGCCGACCCCGAGCACGGTCACACCGATGACCCGTCCGTACATGCGGCGACGCTACGGCCGAGCGCCGACGCGAACCGTGACGACGATCACACGCCGGTAGCATCGCAGCGTGACACCAGACGGCTTCCCGGTCCCCGACCCCGAACTCCTGGACATCCGTGACGCCGACCGTTCCCGAGCGAGCCTCGAGCGGTTCGGGGCTGCGATCTGGACCGAAGCCCTCGACTGGCTCTACCACGAGGCGATGGTTCGCCCGATCCAGCGCGAGAGCTATCCGGATTCCCGGGGGCGCTTCTTCGGTCCCTCGAACGAACCCGCCCCCGCGCCGGACGCCGGCAGCCCGTCGCGCGAGGTCCTTGCGGAGTTCCGCGAGCGTGTCGCGCCCATGACGTTCAACGCGCAATTCCCCGGCGCGTTCAGCTACTTCACGCCGCCACCGCTGGCGATGTCGATCGGGGGCGAGGTGCTCGCGCAATGGCTCCATCAGGGGGTCGACGTGTGGCACGCGGGCCCGGTCGGCGCGTTCGTCGAGGAGGAGGTGGTCGGCTGGCTCCGGACCCTCGTCGGGCCGGGACCCGGCTCCTGGGGCGTCCTCACCTCGGGGGGTGCGATGGCCAACCTGATGGCGCTCGCAGTCGCTCGCGATATCCATCTCGCCCGGATCCGCGGTGACGGCATTCCGCCTCGAGGAGCGGCGCTCGAGGGGGTGCGCATCTACGCGAGCGACCAGACGCACTTCTCGGTGGAGCGCGGCCTGGACGTCCTCGGGTTCCCCGGCGGCACGCTCCGCGTGATCGCATCCGACGATCGATTCCGGCTGCAATCCGGACCGGTCGCGGACGCGATCGCGGAGGATCGTGCCGCCGGCCTGACACCGCTCGCGATCAGCGCGGTGGCCGGATCCACGAACACGGGCTCGGTCGATCTGGTGGTCGACCTGGCAGGACTCGCGCGCAGCGAAGGTCTCTGGCTGCACGTGGACGCGGCCTACGGCGGCGCCGCGCGGCTATCGCCGCGCGACGCCGCCCGCGTCCCAGGTCTCGAGCTGGCGGATTCGGTGACGGTCGATCCACACAAGTGGTTCTTCCAGGCCTACGACATCGGTGCGCTCCTGGTGCGAAGGCGAGAAGATCTCCGCGACACGTTCCACCGGTCGCCCGAGTACTACGCGTCCAGCCGCCCCCAGGACGAACCATTGAACTGGTACGAGTACTCGATCGAGGGCACTCGCCGGTTCCGCGCGTTGAAGCTCTGGATGAGCTGGAAGCACCTGGGAACGAGCGGATTGGCCTCGCTCGTCGAGTCCAACGACGATCTGGCGGCGTACCTGGCCGCCGGATTGCGGGACGCTCCGGACTTCGAGCTCGCGGTGGAGCCCGAGCTCTCCGTCGTGTGCTTCCGGCACCTGCCCGAGGGGTGGGAAGGCTGGCCACCCGGTCGCCTCGACGCGTACCAGAACGACCTGCAACGTGCGCTGGAGCTGGACGGCACTGCTTGGGTCAGCGTGACCACGCTGCGTGGCCACACCTACTTGCGCGCCGGCGTCGTCAACTACCTGTCGAGCGCCGGTGAGATCGACGGGCTGGTCGCCGCGCTCCGTCGCCTGTCAGAAGGCGTCCTCGAACAGGTCGACCACCGCTGAGCCATCGAGGCGCAGACGCACGCTCGCGACGTCGAACCGCACCGCGATCGGCAGGACCCGCGCCTGTTGCAAGAAGGCCTCGCCCACGGTGCGGAGCTTGCGACGCTTCCGCGCATCGACAGCGTCGAACCCTGCTCCGAATCGAGCCCCCCGCCGGGTCTTGACCTCGCAGATCACGAGGAGCCCGCCACGTTGCAGGACGAGATCCAGCTCTCCGATGCGACAGCGCCAGTTGCGCGCGACGACCCGGAACCCCTTCCGAACGTAGAGCGTCTCCGCCGCCGCCTCACCGGAACGACCCGTATCCGGCCGTGCGTCCACAGGCGGACGATAGCGACGAGTACCGACACCGCTGCGGGTCCGTCAGTCCTCCGGCGCATCGAGGACGGTGGTGGCGTCCTCGCGCCGCAGCTCTTCCACGTTGACGTCCCGTCGCGTCATCACGCGGACGGTGGAAACGAATCGTGCGGGCCGGAACATGTCCCAGACCCAGGCGTCGGTGAGCTCAACCTTGACCCATCCACCCTCGAGTCGCTCGATGTCCACCGTGTTGGCGAGGTAGAAGCGCCGCTCCGTCTCGATCACGTAGGTGAACATCGGGAGCACGTCCCGATACTCCCGGTAGAGCTCGAGCTCGCGTTCTTCCTCGAACCGCTCGATGTCGTCTTCCATCAACGATCAATGCTCTCACGCTCGGTCCGGGTTCGCTCACCCGAACCCCGGGAGCGCGGGCTGGCCGACGCCGGCGAAACTGAGGCGATGGATCGGGGTGGGACCCAAACGCTGCAAGGCATCCCGATGGGCGGGGGTGCCGTAGCCCTTGTTGTGAGCGAGGTCGAACTCCGGGAAGTGGCGATGCAGACGTCGCATGATGCGGTCCCGGGTGACCTTCGCGACGATCGATGCTGCCGCGATGCTCGCCGCCACCACATCTCCTTTCTTCACGCCGAGCGCTGGGCACGGCATCCTGGCCACGGGGAACCCGTCGGTCAGCACGTAGTCGGGAACCGGTTCGAGCGCGCGCACACACCTCCTCAGCAGCGCCAGGTTGCTGCGATGGAGCCCGCGCGCGTCGATCACGTTGGGCTCGATCTTCCGGATCGTGTAGAGGCACGCGGACATGATGCGCGCGCACTGCACCTCGCGTTGCTTGGCGGTGAGGAGCTTCGAGTCGCGGATCCCCGTCCGGTCAAAGTCGTCGGGCAGCACCACCGCAGCGGCGACGAGTGGGCCGGCGAGGGCTCCCCGACCGACCTCGTCGACGCCGGCGATCCGGACGAACCCCTGCGCGCGCAGGGTCGATTCGTACCGGTCCAGGTCCTCGGTTACAACCATCCCCATCTGCCCGGTGGCCACACCTTCACGAACGCCTTCCCGATCACCTTGTCGATCGGCACCAGCCCGACACCCTCCGGCGGCACGAAGCGGGAATCACCGGAGTGCGCCCGGTTGTCGCCCAGCACGTAGAGCATCCCATCCGGGACGGTCCGTTTCGCGAAGGAACGGGTGTCGCGTTCGGGATCCAGGTACGGTTCGGTGAGTCGCTGCCCGTTGACGTAGACGGCCCCCGCGTTGATCTCGACGACGTCGCCGGGCAGTCCGATCACCCGCTTGATGAAATCCGGGTTCTCCGGCTGGGCGACGCCGATACCCTCAGCCAGCCAGTGGAAGAACGCTCCGATCGCTCCCCGCCCTTGACCGGGCGCCGGATGCGGATCGGAGAACACGATGACGTCCCCTCGATGGACCTCCGAGAAGTGGGTGCAGATCCGGCAGACGAGGACCCGATCGCCCTGCCGCAACGTGGGCTCCATCGACTCCGAGGGGATGTAGAACGCTTGAACGAGGAAGGTCTTGATGAGGATCGCGACGACGAGGGCGACGAGGACGAGGACGGGAAGCTCGCGCCAGAATCCGGAGTCCTCGTCGCGGTCGTTGCGACCCGGCCGCCCGGCGGGCGCGTCGTCGTCGGCCACGGCGATCGACGGCTGATCCGGGTCGTGCGGCCGGTCGGCCACGAACTAGGCCTCGGCCCGCTCCTCGGCGTCGCCGTCGGACGCCACGACGTCGTCGACATGCTCCTCGTCCGCCCGCGCGTCACCCGCTTCGCCGAACCGATCGTCGGCGACGGTCCCGCTCGGCCCATCGGCGTCGACCGAGTCGGCGGTCTCGACATCGAGGTCCCCCGCGTCGATCGGCTCGTCCTCCGCCACCTCGATCGCTGCTGCCGAGGCGGCCTCCAAGGCAGCCAGCTTCGCATCGTCGATCCGTCGCTCCTTGATGCGGGCTTTCTTCCCACGGAGGTCGCGGAGGTAGTAGAGCTTGGCGCGGCGCACCCGGCCGCGCTGGAGCAGCTCGAGGCGGGCGATCGAGGGAGAGTGCAACGGGAACGTCCGCTCGACACCCACCCCGAACGAGATCTTCCGAACCGTGAACGTCTCGCGGATCCCTCCGCCCGAACGACGGATCACGACGCCCTGGAACACCTGGACGCGCTCGCGATTGCCCTCAACCACGCGGACGTGAACCTTGACAGAATCGCCCGGGCGGAAATCGGGGATGTCGTTGCGCAGGAAGGGCTGCTCGATCAGATCGGTCTTGTTCATGGACGGCCACCGAGTGTACCAGCGGCCCTCGGCGCGCCTGCCGTCGAGGCCGAGCGCACGGAGCTACCCCGACCGATCGTCGTCGAGATCGGGACGGTTCCGCCTGGTCTTCTCGATCGCGGCGGCGCGTCGCCACCGGTCGATCTCGCCGTGATCCCCCGAAACCAAGACCTCCGGCACCAGCATGCCTCGGAACTCCTGCGGCCGCGTGTAATGGGGATGATCGAGGAGGTGGCCCGAGCTGAACGAGTCCTGCTGATGGGAGGCTTCCTTCCCGATCACGCCGGGGATGAGACGGGTGACGGCCTCGATCAGAACGAGGGCCGGGAGCTCACCGCCCGACAGCACGTAGTCACCGATCGAGACCTCCTCCGCCGGCAGTCCGTCTACCACCCGCTCATCGACGCCCTCGTAGCGACCGCACAGGATCGTCAGGTGATCCTCCGACGAGAGCTCGCGCACGAGCGCTTGATAGAGGCGGCGGCCTGCGGGCGACGGGAGCAGTACACGGCCGCGATCGGGATCGAGGGACTCGACCGCAGCGAAGAGCGGTTCCGGCTTCATGACCATGCCCGGTCCGCCGCCGAAGGGGGCGTCGTCGACGCTGCGGTGCCGATCGCCGGTCCACGCGCGGAGGTCGTGGACCCGGACGTCCAGCAGACCGGCACCGATCGCCCGACCGAGGAGGCTGCCCGAGAGGGGACCTTCCACGACGGCGGGAAAGATGGTGAACACGTCGATGCGCACGTTGCGAGGCTACCCCGACCGAAAGAGGCGGGGCGGTCGTTCGCACGACCGCCCCGCCCCGGATGACCGGATGCGGGCCTCCCTAATGCTTGAACGGCAATGACAACAGTGCCGCTGCCACCCCAACCAGCCGTCGTCCACGCACCCGGCGTTCCGCGGCGCGGCGAGCCCCCAGCCGTCGGGTCCCCCGTGCCGACGCACCTTCGCGGATCCGATCCTCGATCCGGTACTTCGCGAGCTCTCCGTTGATCATCTCGCCACCACCTTTCGGTATGTGACGAACGTACGCTCGCCCGCGGCCGGGACCTATGGTGCTCGGCACCGATCAGATGTGTCGTTCGGCCGCCTCGGGACGTGACGTGCGTCACGGGGATCATCGCCGCCGGCCCGTTGCGGGCGCCTTCGCCACAGGGGAGGATGCCCACGACCTCAAGGAAAGGAGGGGCAGCCGCGTGCAGTACGTCGTGCTCACCGTGATCGTGATCGCCGCGATACTGATCACGGTCGACGCCATCCGGCATCGCGCGGATGTGCGACGACGTCCGCACGTCGATCGTGCCCTTGCGACCGCGCTGCGGGGTCAGGGTTCGGGGCGAGACGTCGCCACCGAGCTCGAAGCGCAGCTGCGTCCTGGCGATGAGGTGGATCGACCCCGCGATGGCATCTGGGCTTCCTTGTCGGAGCGGCTGGACCCCATAGCGTTCCGCCCCAAGCTCGCAGCAGGCACCGAATGGAAGGTATTCCGGCTGCCGTGGGGTGATGACTACGCGATCGTGGCCAACCCCACACGAACCGTCCATTTTCGGCTGCAGCCATCAGATGTGGAGTTGTTCCCCTTCCTGGACGGGTCCCGAAGCGTGGCGGACATCATCGTCGAGCGACTGGACGAGGAGGGCGGCCTCGACGCTGACGCGATCGTCGAGCTCACGCAGTCCCTCGACGAAGGAGGGTTCCTCGACCCCGCACCGCTCGACACGGACGCCGCGCTCACGCAGGCTCTCGAGCGGTCAAGGACGGCGTTCCCCAAACTCAGGAAGTTCGCGAAGACGCTTCAGATCGAGTGGGCAGGCCCGGACAAGCCGGTCGCCTGGATCGACCAGCACCTCATACGGATCCTGTTCCGACCCGCCGCGGTGATCGCGTTGCTCGTGGTCGCGTTCGGCGGCATGGCGGCCTTCGTCGCGGTGGAGAGATCAGGCCGGTTCCATCTGAACGCCACCGCCGCTCCTGCCGAATCGGCTCTCTTGATCGCGCTCTCGTTCGCCCTCACGTTCGCACACGAGCTCGGTCACGCCTCCATCGAGAAACACTACGGTCGGACGGTGGGGAGCGCCGGCTTCTTGATCTACTTCGGTCGGCCTGCCTTCTACGTGACCGCGACCGACAGTCTGATGATGGATCGGTGGCAGAGGGTCCTCATGTTCGCTGCCGGGCCGTTCGCGGAATTGGTGCTGGCGGGCTTCGCATCCTTCGCGTTGTTCCTCTTCCCCGATTCCTTGCCGGCTCCCTTCCTGTTTCGGTTCGCCCTCCTGAACCTGTTCATCATCTTCCTGAACCTGGTGCCGATGCTCGAGCTCGACGGATACTGGATCTTCTCCGATCTGATCCAGGTGCCTGAACTTCGCCCGCGATCGCTCGAGTTCATCCAGCACGATCTGTGGCACAAGCTCCGGACGCGGGATCCGTTCACGAAGCAGGAGGTCGGACTGGCCCTCTACGGCATGATCGGGTCGGTGTTCGCCGCTTTCGTCCTGGTGACGGCGTTCTACTTCTGGCGTGCCCAGTTCGGCGGCATCGTTCAGGCCCTTTGGGACGGCGGGCTGTTCTCGCGGATCCTTCTCGTCCTGCTCGCCCTGTTCGTGGCCGGCCCTCTGATCCGAGGCGCCTTCGCGCTCGGCGGGAGCCTCTGGCGTCGGTTGAGAGCCGGGTTCCGAAAGATCCGTTTCCGATACGAGACCAGTTGGAGGATCGAAGCCGCGCAGCTGATCGATGCGCTACCGGCTTTCGAGGATCTCCCGGAAGATGTGTTGAGCGACCTGGCCGGACGCGTGCGGTTGCGCGTCGTCCGGGCGGGGCAGCCGGTCTTCTGGCAGGGCGAACGGGCGCGCGCCTTCTACGTGATCCGCTCCGGACAGATCTCGATCGAGACCGAAGACCCCCAAACGGGAGATACGAACGTCCTCCGCAAGCTCTCCCGCGGAGATTCGTTCGGCGAGCTCGGCCTCCTTCAATCGACGCCGCGGTCGGCGACGGCACGGGCCGACGGCGAGGTCGAGCTGTTCGAGGTCGACAGGGGCACGTTCGACCGGTTGCTCGCAGACTCGATCGACGCCCCGGAATTCGGTTTGACACTGCAGGCGATGGCGGAGCTCCGTGAGCACCCCACCTTCCGGCACCTCAGCTCCGAAGCGCTCGGCGACCTGATCGATCACGGCGCGTGGCACACCGTGTCGGCGGGCGAGGTCATCGTGAAACAAGGCGAGCCCGGCGATGCGTTCTACGCGATCCGGTCGGGCCGCGTCGACGTTATCCGCGACGGTCATCCGGTCGCGCGGCTCGGTCCCGGAGACCATTTCGGCGAGGTCGCGCTTCTCAACGACCAACCTCGGAACGCGGACGTCGTGGCACACACACCGGTCCGTGCCTTCCGACTCTCCCGCGACGGGTTCGACAAGGTGATCGCGGAGGCCTTTCATCGGCATCAGCTTCTGCCTCCCACCGACCAGACGTGGGAGCATTGAGGGGACCAAGGGGGTAGGGGTGGATTGTTGGACGTGCCATCGCACGGCGGTCGGCGCGTGTCGGTTCTGTGGTCGTGGCGTCTGCGAGGACCATGTTAAGGAACGCCCCTACATCCTGGAGCTTTTCGGAGCGGCGAACTCCACGCAGGCGCTGGTCGTTGAGGACGCTCTGCACTGCGGAACCTGTAGCCCTCGGCCGGACCCGATCCGACTCCCGGAGCTCGACAGCTGATCTCGGCGAGCGTCACACCCGTCGTGTGACGGGTGTCACAGACGAGGACTGACGAACGACACGCCGGTTCCGGTGACGACCGGCACAGCGTCGCGAGACGGTTCTGCAACGATTCAGAAGTCACGTCGAGGGGCGATGGAGCCCCCGAAACGGAAGGAGACCAGGATGGCGGAGAAGCGGATCACCCCGAAGCTCCCGGATAGTGAGCAGAAGGGCGAGAAGCCAGCAGCCGGCGTGAAGAGGACCGCCCGGAAGGCGGTCAAGGCCACGAAGGCGGTTAAGGCCACGAAGGCGGTCAAGGCCACGAGAGCGATGAAGGCAACGAGGGCCTGGTAGCCTCTGCGCTTCGAACCAGTGGGAGGAAGGCCCGGCCGGACGGCCGGGCCTTTCCCATAACCCCCCGCATTGGCGAGGGCTGACTGCGTATGCCAGGCTACGCGCCGTGCCCAAGAAGACGGATGTACCCCCCCTCGTACAGGCGATGGCGGCAGCGTCCGTCCTCAGAGGCGTCTCGGCTGAAGCCGTTTCCAAGCTCGCAGCCGGAGGGATCGTTCGGCACTATCGGCGAGGAACGTACCTCTGTCACCAGGGCGAGTACGCTGCCGACGTCTTCTTCTTGATCAATGGGCGGGTGGAGGCGAGCTCGGTGGCCATCACGGGGTCCCGCGTGTATCACGCCACCGTCGATACGCCTCAATTCGTTGGGGAGCTCGGGCCGCTCGGCGACATGCCGAGAACCGCGAGTCTGCTCGCCCTCGCTGATTGCGAGGTGTGGGCGACACCGGCGGAGGAGTTCGTTCGGTTCATCACGCAAGAGCAAGCAGCTGCCCGAGACGTTATCCGTGCGCTGGCTCGGCAGCTTCAGGGACAACAGGCGTTCGTCGACGATCTCCTGTTCCTCGATCTGAAGGGGCGCGTGGCGAAGCGCCTCCTCCAGATGGTCACGCCTGACCTGGACGATCTCCCGGCCGACGGCGTGGTCGTCCCCGAAGTGACGCAGGCGGATCTCGCAAGTCTGTGCGGCGGCAGCCGGGAGAACGTCACACGGATCCTGAAGGAATTCGACCGCCGCGGACTCGTTCGTCGCGACGGCCATCGCTACATGCTGAAGAGGGTCGCGGCGCTCGCGAAGCTCGCCGAGCTCTAGTCCCCCGGCGTCGTGAGCCCGGGGACGTCTCGGACCACGATCCGTTTGGCGGCTAGGTCGACCTTCACGAGGAGGTCCTTCAAGACCGGGACGAGGGTCTCGTTGCCCGATCCGTCCACCGCAACCCAGAGATCGTTCGCCGGGTTGGCGATCACCTCCGTCAAGATCCCAAGATCGCGTCCGCGTTCCGTGACGACCTGACACCCTTCGAGCTGGTGGGGCCACCACTCGCCGTCGGGCAGGTCGGGGAGCCAGGATTCCGGCACCAGTAACGTTCGCCCGCGAAGGCCCTCCGCCGCCGTCCGATCGGCGATCCCTTCGAACGACACGAGAAGTCGCGAACCGTGCGTGCGCGCGGCCGTCACCCGGTACCGAGCGCCCGCTTCGTCGAACACGATCGATCCGGAGGTCCAACGGTCCGGATTGTCCGATCGGCTCTGCACGGTGACCTCGCCTCGCAGGCCGTGAGGCTTGAGGACGAGGCCGACGACGATCGTCGGCCGCTCCACGTCAATCCTCGAAGTCGACGCGCACCGAGACATGCTGGCGCGTGGCGGCGGCGCGAACGACCGTGCGGATCGCCTTGGCCGTCCTGCCGCCCCGGCCGATCACCTTGCCCAGCTCCCCCGGGGCGACCGTCACCGTGTAGACGGGTCCGCGCTCATCGAACGCCTCGTGGACCCGCACCGCGTCCGCGTCGTCGACGAGCTCACGACACAGGAACTCGACGAGCTCCTTCACGTCAGCCCTCAGGCGTCTCCTGCACGTCCGCGCCGGCGGTGTCCGTCTCCGTTACCTCCTCGGGCCCGGCCGATGCGGTGGGCTCAGATGCCTCGGTTTCCGCTCGATCAGGCGCGGCTTCGGCTGCGGAGTGCTCCACCGGTTGTTCCTGCGTCGCCGGCTCGGCGGCGGGCTCCCGAACGGACGCCGGCTCGGACTCGAGGGCAGGGGCCGCCTCGACGGGTGGCTCGACCGGCTCCGCGGCCTTCGCCCTCGCCTGTGCCTTCTTCGACAGCTTCGTCCTGACCGGTCGGTCCCGGTTGGAGGCGGTGGATGCGCCGGCGCTGGGTCGCTCGGCGACGAACCGCTCCCAGATGCCGACCTTGGTCATCAGGTTCCTGACCTGGTTCGATGGCTGGGCGCCCACCATGAGCCAATGCAACGCCCGGTCCGCGTCGATCTCGATCACGGACGGGTCGTTCAGGGGGTGGTACCGGCCGATGATCTCGATGAAGCGACCGTCGCGGGAGCTCCGCTGGTCGGCGACCACGACGCGATAGAAGGGCCGCTTGTTCGAGCCCATCCGCCGCAGACGGATCCTCGTTGCCATCTCGCTCGTCTCCTACGTCTTGAGCTGGGAGCCGGGGACCTTGGCCATCCCCGGTAACCGCTTCCCGCCCATCATCGACCGCATCATCTTCCGCGCACCCTCGAAGTCCTTGAGGAGCTGGTTGACGTCGGCGGTCGTCGTCCCGGATCCGTTCGCGATCCGAAGGCGACGGGACCCGGAGATGATAGCGGGATTCCGCCGCTCCTCGAGGGTCATGGACAGGATCATCGCCTCGGCGCGCCGAAGCTCTGCCTCGTCCACCGCTTCGGCCATCTCCTTCACGGCGTTCTTCCCGCCTGGGACACCCGGAAGCATCCTGAGGATGTCTTGGATGGGGCCCAGCTTCCGCATCTGACGGAGCTGCTCGAGGAAGTCCTCGAGGTTGAACCGCCCCTTCATCATCTGCTCGGCGGCGGCGGCCGCCTTCTCGGCATCGACCGTGTCCTGTGCCTTCTCGATCAGCGTGAGGACGTCCCCCATGCCGAGGATCCGTCCCGCCATCCGATCCGGGTAGAACGGCTCGAGGTCATCCATCCGCTCGCCCGTGCCGGCGAAGAAGATGGGCCGACCGGTCACCGCGGTCATCGACAAGGCGGCCCCGCCGCGAGCGTCCCCATCGAGCTTGGTGAGGATGAACCCCGTCGTGTCGACATCGTGCATGAACTCGCGAGCCTGGATCACCGCATCCTGTCCGGTCATCGCGTCGCATGCCATCAACACGTGCGCCGGCTTGGTGACGTCCTTGATCTTCCTCGCCTGCTTCATCATCTCGGGGTCGACGTGCAGGCGCCCGGCCGTGTCGATGATCACGACGTCGGCACCCGTACGCTCGGCCTCCTTCACGCCGTTCTTGGCGAGCTTGATGGGATCGCGCCCCTCGGACCACACGGGGACGCCGATCTCGCGACCCAACGTTCGGAGCTGCTCGACCGCGGCCGGCCGGTCGAGGTCCGCGCCGACCAGAAGGGGGCGTCTCCCCTTCGACCTCAGATGCTTGGCGAGTTTCGCGCATGCGGTGGTCTTGCCCGATCCCTGCACACCGGCCAGCAGCACGACGATCGGTGGGGCACCGGGGAGGGTGAAGGGCCGGTGCTCACCGCCGAGCGTCACCGTGAGCTCCTCGTTCATGACCTTCACGACCTGTTGGGCCGGCGTGAGGCTCTTCAGGACCTCTTCCGAAAGAGCGCGCGAACGAACGCGATCCACCAGGTCATCGGCGACCTCCACCGCGACATCGGCTTCGAGCAGCGCCGTACGGACATCGGCGAGCGCGTTGTCCACCTGCTTCGGGTGGAGCTTGCCTCGCTTACGGAGCTTCGAGAAGACGCCATCCAGGCGCTCGGTCAGCGTGTCGAACATAGGGAGTAGCCGGTTGCGGTGTTGTGACCGCTCGACCACCTAGTGTATCGGCCGGGGAGAACCGGGGATGGGAAGCGTTCGAAGCGACGAGGATGCACGCCGGTTGGAACAGCGCCTGGTCGTGTTGCGCTGGATCGTGGCAGCGTTCGGAGCGGCCCAGGTGGGGTTCGCGATCCGCGACCGGGCGAGCGACCCGAGGTTCGTGCTGCCTCTCGGCGTCGCGCTCGTCGTCGGCCTCGCGGTCGGGAACGTCGCCATCTCTGGGGCCGCTCGCAAGGCCGAAGGCGCGCAGCTGAAGGCGCTCGGGATCCTCGCGTTCGCGCTCGACGCACTGGTGATCGTCGGATTCGTCTGGCTCGCGACGGATGGTCCGGCGGATCCGGTCTGGGTGGTCGGCTACCTGGTGCCGCTCGAAGGAGCGGCACGATGGGGCCTCCTGGGAGCCGCATTCGGGGCTGCCGCGTTCCTCGTCGGCCAACTGCTGCCTGAGATCGGGGTGGTGGTCGCGCCCTCGGCGATGAAGACCCACGCGCCCGCGATCGCGTTCCGCGCCAGCATGGCCCTCGTGGTCGGAGCGGTGGCAGGGTCGTTCGCCTCATTGTCGCGGCGCGAGGCTGCGTTGGCCGAGCGCCGGGCCCGCGATGCCGAGGCCGCGGCGGCCCGTGCCGAGGCGGCTGCGGCGAAAGAAGGGCAGGCTCGTGCTGAGGTCGCGGCGTTCCATGCCGCGGCGCTGGCGGAGCCCGACATGGATCGGCTGGCGCCCTCGCTGCAGCCCACGGCGGAGGCGATCGCCGATGAGCTCGGGTGCGATGCGCTCGGCATCCTGGTGCGGGACCGTGGCTCGGCAGGCGAGGTGGGGTTCGTCGCGTACGGCGTCCACGGAGATCCCGGGTACCTCCGCGGTGATCGGCTGTTCCCGGCGTCGGCGCCGGTCGCGGCGGCCGCCTTGGAGGGATCGCCGGTGATCGCGCCCCCGGACGCCGTCGTTCCGATGATCGTCCGCGGAGAGATCGTCGGAGCGCTCCACGAGCGGTCGGGGAACGCGAGCGCAACGAGTGCCGAACGTAAGGAGGTGCTCCGGGGACTCGCCGATCAACTCGGGCTGGTGCTCGAATCCGCGCGGCTCCGGGCCGACCAGCAAGCGACGGTCCAACGGCTACGGGAACTCGACCAGATGAAGTCTGACTTCGTCGCCATCACCAGTCACGAGCTTCGTACCCCGCTTTCGGGGATCCGAGGGTTCGTCGACATGCTCCGGCGGCGCGGGAGCGACCTCACGACCGATCAGCATGACGAGTACCTGAGCATCGTGCTCACGCAGACGGATCGGTTGATCCACCTGGTCGAGGATCTTCTGGTGGTGTCGCGGGTGGAGGCCGGCAAGCTGTCCCTGGAGCCGACCGAGCTGGACGTACGGCAGCTGCTCGAACAGGTGACCGATGGGCTGGGCGACACCGCTGCCGGCATCCGGATCGAGGAGGGGCCCGACGCTCCGGTTCGGATGGTGGCCGATCCCAACCGGCTGATCCAGGTCCTCACGAACCTCGTGCACAACGCGGTCAAGTTCTCGCCGCCGGGCGAGATGGTCATGCTCCGCTGGAGGACGCCAGCCGAGGGGACGGTCGCCTTCGACGTCGTCGACCGTGGCACGGGCGTCCCGGAGGCCGACGTCGGCCGGATCTTCGAGCGGTTCCACCAGCGGGAGAGCAGCCTCATGCACACGGAGGGGTTCGGGCTGGGCCTCTACATCTCGAAGTTGCTGACCGAGGCGATGGGCGGGTGGATCGATGTCAACTCCGTCGTGGGCGAGGGCTCGACCTTCACGGTGACGCTCCCCTCGGCGCGGACCCTCCCAGCACCCGCTCGACCGTCCGCACCAGCGCACGCGGACTGAAGGGCTTGGCCAGGTAGTCCTCCGCACCTGCCCGCATCGCGGCCCGGCGTCCCTCTTCTTCTTCGGCCGTCACGACGATGACCGGGATGCCCGAGGTGGCACTGCTCCCCTTCAGCGCCGCGAGCAGTTCGGTGCCCGAGATGCCGGGGATGTTGAGATCCAGCAGGACGAGGTCGGGGCGGTCGCTCGCGACCAGGTCCAAAGCGCGGCCACCGTCGGCGACTTGATCGACGGCGAACCCTTCGTCGGCGAGCACCATGCGCATCGCCTCGCGCATCGTGGGGTGATCCTCGACGATGAGGACCCTGGCCCGCATCGCGCTCAAGCCGGCGAAAGCAGCCGGTCGGCGAACACCCCTGCGTCGAAGGGGCGGAGATCGTCGGGCCGCTCCCCCACGCCGACGAACCGCACCGGGACGCCGAGCTCTTCGCGCACGGCCAAGACGATGCCACCCTTGGCCGAGCCATCGGTCTTCGTCAGCACGACCCCGGTGATCTCGACGGCGTCGGTGAAGGCGCGCGCCTGGGCGATCCCGTTCTGCCCCGTCTGGGCATCGAGCACCAAGAAGGTCTCATCCACCGTCGCTCCGGCCTTCTCGATCACCCGCTTGATCTTCGAAAGCTCATCCATCACCGGCTGCTTGGTGTGCAGGCGGCCCGCGGTGTCGACGATCAACACGTCGACACCGCGGGCCTCCGAAGCCTTGACGGCGTCGAACGCAACGGCGCCCGGATCCGCGCCCCGGTCCTGAGCGATCAGCTGCGCGCCGGACACGCGGGCCCAGATCTCGAGCTGCTCACCGGCCGCCGCGCGGAACGTGTCGGCCGCTGCGACGCTCACCACCCGACCTTCCGTCACCAGTCGCTTCGCGAGCTTCCCGATCGTGGTCGTCTTCCCAGACCCGTTGACGCCGACGACGAGGATCACCGAGAGCCGTCCATCGAGCGCGAGCGGCCGGTCGGGTCCGAGGATGGAGAGGATCTCGCCCCGGACGGTGTCGATAACGTTGCCGCCCGTCGGATGGTCGGCGCGGACACGCTGCACCATGTCCGAGGCCGCCTTGGGACCGACGTCGGCCTTCAACAAGATGTCCTCGAGCTGCTGCCAGGTCGTCTCGGTCGTCCCGCCGTGGAAGAGGCCTCTCAGGGTCGGGCCGAGACCTCCTCCGTGGAACGCACCCCCGGAGGCGGGGGCTTCCGCCCGCGGCGCGGCACGCCGCTGCGGCGCCGGATGCTCCGGCGCGGCCGGGTAGACGCGGGGGTGGCCAAGAGCGGCGCGGCGGCGGCGCACGATCATCATCGTGCCGGCGAGCACCAGCAGCACGGCGAGGACCCCGAACACGAAGACGTACCACCACATCGCGCGAGAAGGCTAGCGGACGGGTTGTGCCTGCGGCATGCCGGCCGCCGACGCCTCCGTCGGCGCGGGCTCCATCCGTTGCGCGACGACCTTCGTGGTGCCGTCGTTGTTCAGCGAGATCCCGTACAGCATGCCCGCGATCTCCATCGTTCGCTTCTGGTGCGTGACGATCAGGACCTGTGCGTCCTTGGCGAACCCATCCACGAGACGGAGGAACCGGTGAAGGTTGACATCATCGAGGGCCGGCTCGACCTCGTCCATCAGGTAGAACGGGGACGGTCGGGCCGTGAAGATCGCGAACAGGAACGCGAGGGCGGTGAGCGAGCGTTCGCCGCCTGACAGCAGCGAGATGCGCTTCACCCGCTTGCGGCCGGGCGACGCCTCGATCTCGATCCCGGACTCCAGGGGACTCGCCGGATCGGTCAAGACCAGGCGTCCCTCGCCCCCGGGGAACAGCTCCGCGACGAGCCTCTCGAACTCCATCGCGACGTCCCGGTACGCCGTGGTGAACGTCTCGGTGATCTCGCGGTCGACCCGCGCGATCAACTCGAGGAGATCACGCCGGGCCGCCCGGATATCATCGAGCTCGCGCTGCATGAAGTCGTGTCGCTCCTGCATGGCTCCCAGCTCGCCAACGGCCAGCAGGTTGACCCTGCCCAGGAGTCCGAGGCGCCGCTGAACCAATCCCTGTCGCTTCCCGATACCCTCAACCGTGTCGTCATCGCCGAGCCCCGCCAGGGCATCGGACGGCTCCATCGCGAAGCCTTCGCGGAGCATCCGTTCGGCATCTGCGATCCGACGCTCGATGTCGCCCCGCGAGCGATCGTCCTCCTCGTACTTCTCGCGCAGCCGGTCGAGCTCCGTGGAGGCCTCCCGCCACGACCGGTTCACGCGCGCCTCCGCTTCCGCGGCCTCGCGTTCCTGGATGGCAGCGGCGTCGCGGTTCTCGGCGGCGGCCGCGCACGCGGCCTCGGCCGCGCGCGCGGCCGCCTCGGCCTCGCTCCGCGAGGCCTCGGCTTCCGCCAGCGCTTGACCGATGGCGTGCGGGTCCTGTGCGGCCAACGCGTCCCGCTCGGCACGCAGCTCCGCGACTCGGTGGTCGTGATGCGCGCGATCACGCCGCAGCGTCTCCACCGCCACCCGGACCTGGATCGGTGACTGGGGCAGCGGTGGAAGCTCGGGCAGGTCCTCCGCGGATGATGGGGCGATCGTCGACAGTCTGGCTCGCCACGCCGCTTCGCCCTCTTCGACCGCAGCGATCCGATGCCGCAACAGCTCCTCTTCCGTCCGGAGCCCTCCGAGGTCACGTTCGAACGAGGTCAGACGCTCCGCCGCCCAGGTGATGTCGGCGTCCGCGGCGTCGACCTGTTCCCGGAGGAACGCGATCTCTTCGCCGATCTCGCCGAGACGGTCGCGGCGAGGACGGAGCTGCTGCTCCGTTGCCGACAGGTCGTGCGCGAGCACCTGCAGCTCCGCCCTGATCTCGCGGAGACGGGCGTCTGCTTCCATCGCGGTGTGGATCACCGCGGGTCCGATCAGCATCCCGTCGGGCGTGACGAACGATGACTGGCCGTGCTCGCGTTGCATCGCGACCGCGTCGTCCACGGTGTCTGTCAGGTACACATCGCGAAGGACCGTGCTGACGATCCCGCGTGCGGCGGGTTCGGCGTGGACCACGCTGAGGAGCCGTCGATCGCCGGACCGTCCGAGCGGGACCGGCCCCCCGGCGGCGATCGCGAGGATCGCTCCGCCGCCCTCGTGGGCGTCCTGCAGGGCGAGCGCACCATCCTCGTACACGACCGCGTCCGCGAGCGATCCGAGCGCGGCAACGAGCGCCCGCTCGAGCCCCGATTCGATCCGAACGAGGTCCTTCAACAGGCCGACGGCGCGACCCTTGTGCTCCCTGAGGAACCGGGAGCCGGGCGTCTCTTCGATGTCCGTGCGCCGAGCGTCGAGGAGGTCCTTGCGCGCCTGCATGCCCCGCCGGGCCTCCTCCAGCTCCTGCACCTTGGCCGCGAGGGTCCGGCGTTCGTCCTCGAGCCGATCCCGGCGCTCCGCGAGCGGGGACGACTGTCCGTCCATCTGCTCGATGTCCCGCTCGACGGTGTCGCGTTCGGCTTCGATCGTGGCGACCCGTTGCTGGACCGAAGCGAGGTCCCCGGCGAGGCGTTCGCGCTCGCGCTCGGCGCTCGCGAGCGACCGCTCGAGCGCCTCGCGCTCGGCGCGTCGCCCGGCGGCCTCTTCCCCGATGCGGCGGCGGAGGTCCTCGACCTCACGACGGTGATCCTCATGCTGCCGGTACGTCGCCTCCGCCGCGGCGAGGGCCGCTTCCTGCGTCTCGAGCTCGGCGACCGTCTCCGCGAGGAGACCCTCGATCCGGGCGACCTCCTGGGTGACCGCGTCCAACCTGGCCGTGCGGGTCGCCTCGGACGCGAGCCGCGAGCGCGCGGCCGCTTCGCGATCAACCGCCTCCCGGTAGCGCTGTTCGGCGCCGTCGCGATCGTAGGTGGTGGCTCGCAGCGCCTGCTCGGACTCGGTGAGCCTCCGCGTGGCGGCGGCGCGGGCGTCGGCGCCCGCGAGCACCTGCTCGTCGAGGGCGTCAAGGCGCTGCCGCGCCTGCGACCGCTCGATGAGGCCATGGTCCCAGCCGTCGCGTCGGCGCTCCTGCTCGCGGACCAGCGCGCGGAGCCTGGCGGCGGCGAGCGTTCGCGCGAGCCTGTCCGCTTCGGCCGTGAGGGTCTCGTGTCGCTTGGCCATCTCCGCCTGTTGCTGGAGCGGCTTGAGCTGACGCCGCAGCTCCGCGAGGACATCCGAGAGACGGAGCAGATCGTGGTCCAAGCCACCGAGCTTGCGCTCCGCGCGTTCCTTCCGGCGCCGGTGCTTCGCGATCCCGGCGGCCTCCTCGATGTACTTCCGTCGGTCCTCCGGACGGGAGAGGAGCACCTCCTCGAGTTGTCCCTGACCGACGACCGTGTGCAGGGCTCGGCCGATCCCCGATTCCGAAAGGAGCTCCTGCACGTCCATCAGCCGGACGACCTGGCCCCCGACGCGGTACTCGGAATCGCCGCTCCGGAAGATCGTGCGAGCGATCTCGATCTCGCTCATCGGGACCGGGATCTTGCCCGCGGTGTTGTCGATCACGAGCTTGACCTCGGCCATCCCGAGTGCGGGACGGGACGGCGTGCCGGCGAAGATGACGTCGGCCATCTGGCCGCCGCGGAGGGCCCGGGGTCCTTGTTCCCCCAGCGCCCAGCTGATCGCGTCGACGAGGTTGGACTTCCCCGACCCGTTGGGGCCGACGATCACGGACACGCCGGGGACGAACTCCAGGACGGTCTTGTCCGCGAAGCTCTTGAAACCGCGGATCTGGATCTGCCGCAGGAACATCGCGCGGATGCTAACAGGCGTGTGATTCATGGCGTGGGAGGCGACGCGCACACCGCGATCACCCCGTGATGCGGAAGCCGCGCTCGCCGGTCGGCGCTTCGTCGAACGACTCCACCTCCGTGACGACGGCGCCACGCGGGCCGGACCGACACCATGCCACCAGGGCGTCGACGGCGGCCGGGGAGCCCTCGAAGACCGCCTCGACGCTCCCATCGTCGCGGTTGCGGATCCACCCGGCCACCTCCCGTTGGCCGGCCGCGCGGGCGCAACTGGTCCGGAAGAAAACCCCCTGTACCTGGCCGGAGACGATCACGCGGACGCGTCGCATCCGACGATGCTCCCACGCCGAAGTAGCATCCGCTCCACCGGAGGACCCGTGCCGATCTACGACGAACGAACAGCGCTCTTGATCGTCGATGTCCAGAACGACTTCGCCGACCCACGCGGGAGCCTGTACGTCGCGGGCGGAGAGCACGTGCCGGCGGTGGCGAACGCGGAGCTCCGGCACGCGCTCGAAACACGGACCTTCATCGTCTACACCCAGGATTGGCATCCGGAGCACACGCCGCACTTCGCGGTCGACGGCGGGATCTGGCCGGTCCATTGCGTGCACGACACCTGGGGAGCTGCATTCCATCCCGATCTCCGCGTGGAAGGCGAGGTCGTGCGCAAGGGATCCGATGGGCGAGACGGGTACTCGGGCTTCAGCGTGCGCGACCCACAGAGCGGGGAGACCTACCCGACGCTCCTCGAACAGCTCCTCCGGGAGCGCGGGGTCGAACGTCTCGTGATCTGTGGCCTCGCCACCGACTACTGCGTGGTCGAAACGACGAGCGACGCCCGGATGCTCGGCTTCGCCGTGGAGGTGCTTGCCGACGGTATCCGCGCGGTGGATCTGCACGAGGGCGACGCCGAGCGGGCGCTCCGGCGGATGCGTGACGCCGGCGCCGAGATCGTCTGAACTACCCCGGGCCACCCGGGGCCGGCATCAACCCCAACTGCATCATCACGCCGGCGATGTCGGCGATCCCATAGTGCTCGGTGTTCATGCCATCCTCGTCGAACGTCACGACGTCGATCGTCTCCATCGTGAAGCCCTTGCCGGTCGGCGTCATGCCCGGCATGAACCCCTTCGTGTCGGTCCCGCTGACGCGCGTGCGGATGGCGACCTTGTCGCCGGCAGCGATCATGTCCAGGATCTCGGCCTTCGAGTCCGGATACTGCTCGTGCATCTGCTGGAACATCGCGATCGTCGAGGCCTTGTCGCCGGTCCCGCCCGGCGGCGGTGAATGGTCGACGAAGTCGTCCCGCATCATCTTCTCCGCGAAGGAGACGTCGCCTTCGTTGAAGACGCGCTCGTTGAACTCGCGGCACATGGCCATGTTCTGTTCCGGTGTGGTCATGTCTGATCCCTCCCGTTGTCCGACGGACGAGACTCGACCGTACGACAGGGTGTGAGAACGCGCAACGCGGTGTTCCGCGGACGTCAGCTCTGACACTGCGGGCAGAAATAGCTGGTCCGCTGCTGAACCCTGACGGTCCGGATCGGCGTGCGACACCGCCGGCACGGCAGTCCTTCCCGGCCGTAGACCTTGAGCTCGTTCTGGTACTCCCCCGGCTTGCCGAACAGATCCACGTACGCCTCGTCCTCGAGGGTCGTCCCCCGCGCTTTGATCGCGTCCTGGAGGATCTCCTGGATCGCTCGATAGAGGCGGCGCACCTCTTGGGACGAGAGCGAGTCACTCATCCGGTCGTAGCGGATCCCCGCCGCGAACAGGACCTCGTCGGAGTAGATGTTGCCGAGCCCGCTGATGAATTTCTGATCCATCATCAGCTGCTTCATCTTCGTCGCGCGCTGTGCGAGCAGGTACTGGAACGTCGGCCACGTGAATACCTGGTCCAGCGGATCGATCGCGACGTGTTGGAGCTCCTTCACCTTGCCGAGCTCGTCGGTCGTCGCGACGAACATCTCCCCGAACGTCCTGGGATCGACGAACCGGAGATCGCCGCCCTGCTGGAACGTGACAACGACGTGCGTGTGCGGGGGGAGCGCGATCCGTCCGTTCGCCCGGGTGAACCTGCCACTCATCCCGAAATGCACGACCCAGACGTCGCCGCCGTCGAGCGAGAGCAAGACGTACTTGCCGCGACGCTCGGTCTTCATGATCTTGTGGCCCGACAAGCGCGACGCGAACTCTTTCCGCGTCTTGTGGCGACGGATCACGCGCATCGCGTTCTTCGACCCCTTGACCTCCACGTCCTTGATCTTCTTCCCCACGACGTCGCGTTCCAGATCGCGCCGCATCACCTCGACCTCAGGAAGCTCCATGCACGCTCCCTCCCATCGGTCGAGCGGCGCGTCGCTCCGAGATGCGCGCGTGCGCCTCTCGCGCGGCCTGCTGCTCCGCTTCCTTCTTCGAGCGCCCGACGCCCGTCCCCAGCGTCTCGCCGGCGATCACGACGGTCGCCGTGAACTCCTTCTGATGGTCGGGACCCCGGTCTTGGATCTGGTACACCGGCAGCGCGCGGAGCTCCTGCGACGCGAGCTCCTGGAGGATCGTCTTGTAGTCGCGGTCCCCTTCGCCCCGTACGTACGCCTCCATCCGGGGCTCGAACAGGCGCTCGATCAGCTCGCGAGCGGCATCGAGACCCAGGTCGATGTAGACGGCACCGAAAACGGCTTCCAACGCGTCGGCGAGGATGCTCGCCTTGTCGCGGCCGCCGGACTGCTCCTCGCCCTTGCCCAGCAGGACGACCGCCCCCAGGTCGAGGTCGCGTGCCACGTCCGCGAGCGCCGTCATGTTCACGATCGCCGCGCGGAGCTTCGCGAGATCTCCCTCGGGCATGCCCGGGTACATCCGGTACGCCAGATCGGTCACGACCAGGCCGAGCACCGAATCACCCAGGAACTCGAGCCGTTCGTTCGTGATCGTCAGATCGTGCTCGAACGCGAACGATCGGTGGGTGAGGGAAGCCTCACGCAGTTCGGGGTCGTGGAAGGAAACGCCGAGCGCGCGATCGAGTGCTTCGAGCCGGTGGTCGACGGACGCCTCGCTCACGCTGCTACTCGACCTCGACCGCTTGGCGGCCGGCGTAGTACCCGCAGTTCCCGCACACGCGGTGCGGAAGCTTCGGCTGTTTGCATTGCGGGCATGCGCTGTACGTCGGCGCTTCGCCTTTCCAGGTCGCACGACGCTTCGCGGTCCGCGTCTTGCTCTGCTTCTTCTTCGGGACGGCCATCGTGTGGGTTCCTTCCTTGTCTCGTCAGTCGAGGTTGGGCAGATCGGGGAACAGATCGGCGAGCACCGCGAACCGCTGATCGAGCTCGGCGTGGCCGGGACACTCCCCCAGGTTGCGGTTCCCGCCACACGTCGCGCAGAGCCCCTGGCAGTCCGAGCGACAGAGCGGGGAGAACGGCATCTCGACCCCAACCACATCGCGGATCATCTGGTCGGGTTCGAGCTGTCCGTCCGGACCCAGTGGGTAGGTGTCGGCTTCCTCGTCGGGATGGCTCACGAAGAGCTCATGGAGGTCCAGCCCGAACGGCTGGTCGAACTCGACGAGGCACCGGGCACATCGCAGGGTCCATCGACCTCGGACCTGGCCCGAAACGAGGATGCCCTCGATGACCGACTCCAGGAGGAGATCGGCCCGGATGGGCGCATCGTCGGGCACCCGCGCCAGCTCCGTCGCGAGGCCCTCGACCATCCCGACGACGGGCTCCTCCCGCGATGAACCCGGGTGCCCCACCAGATCTCGGACGTCGATCGCGCCCAGCATCAGCGCCGCTCCACCTCATCCGTCGCTCCGCGCTCGTCGTACAGCTCCGTTTCCGGCGGCCGCTCGTCGTGGGGCGCGAGCGCCTGATCGGCGGCGGTGCCCGGCGCGCGAAGGCGCTCGCGCCCCACCTCCACCTGGTCAAGGGTCTTCGCGACGCTCCGTGCGGACGACTGGGAATCCTCCAGGATCTTGCGGAGCGCGATCTCGAACTGCGCCAGTTTCGCGTCGACGTAATCCTCGGCCTCGCGTCGCATCGCGTCGGCCCGGTCGTGCGCGTCTTCCAGGATGTCGTGCGCCTCGGATCCAGCACGGCGCGCGACCTCTTCCTTGAGCGCCATCCGGCGCTGGTCCTCGTGCGCCTGCTCGACGATCCGCTCGCCCTCGGCCCGAGCCTTGCCCAGCAGATCCTCGCGATCCTTCACGATCCACCGAGCCTGTTTGACCTCCTCCGGGATGCTCTCTTGCATCTCCGAGATCATCTGCAGGAGCTCCTCCCGGCTCACGAGGACCGAGGAGGACAACGGCATCGATTTCGCCTCGAGCACCAGCTGCTCGAGTTGCTGGAGGCGCGCCGAGAGATCCATCAGGCATCCACCAGTCGGTCGATCAGCAGCTTCCGCACGTGGTCGGGGACGAGCCCCTCGACGTCTCCGCCGTAGCTCGCCACCTCCTTCACCAGCGAAGACGACAGGAAGGACCACTTGGGACTCGTGGCCATGAACAGGGTGTCGAGCTCCCCGATCCGCTGATTCATCTGTGCCATCTGGATCTCGTATTCGTAGTCGCTGATCGCCCGCAAGCCCTTCACGATGACCGAGGCCCCCTGCGCACGTGCATGGTCGACGAGCAGGCCTCGGAACGACCCCACCCTGACGTTCGAGAGATCCTTGACGGACTCCTCCAGCAGGCGCACACGCTCCTCGACGCTGAACAACGGGGTCTTGGAGGGGTTCTCCACGACCCCGACGATCACGGAATCGAACAGTTGTGCGGCTCGGCCGACGACGTCCAGATGCCCGTTGGTCACCGGGTCGAACGTCCCCGGACACAGGGCGGTCAAGCCCATCGATCCTCCCGGTACAGGGTCA
>Ga0066709_100000095_pt1 | contig 32239 bp, 31 predicted proteins | sample GraSoiAngelo_158_FD_79665 | JGI IMG/M metagenome (GOLD analysis project Ga0066709, IMG submission 79665) | Grasslands soil microbial communities from the Angelo Coastal Reserve, California, USA - 14_1009_16_30cm | ecosystem: Environmental > Terrestrial > Soil > Grasslands | place: USA...
ATCGCCTGCCGCAATAATTTTCACGGCCGCACGATCACGATTACCGGTCTTTCAACCGAGCCGCAGTACCGCGACGGGTTCGGCCCTTTTCCGCCCGGCCTTCTGACGATTCCCTATGGCGACGCCGACGCACTGGCGCGCGCGATCACGGCCAATACGGCGGCATTTTTGGTCGAGCCCGTGCAAGGCGAGGGCGGCATGATCGTGCCCCCGCCGGGCTATCTCGCGCGGTGCGCGCAGATCTGTCGCGAGCATCACGTGCTATTGATCTGCGATGAAATCCAGACCGGTCTTGGCCGCATCGGCAAATTCCTCGGCTGCGAGCACGAAGGCGTGATGCCCGACGGTGTCATTCTCGGCAAGGCGCTGGGTGGCGGATTGCTGCCCGTGTCGGCGTTCATTGCGACCGACGACGTGATGCAGGTTTTTCATCCGAACGACCACGGCAACACGTTCGGCGGCAATCCGCTTGCCGCCGGCGTGGCGATGGCGGCGCTCGACGTTTTGTTCGAGGAGAAACTGATCGACCGCTCGGCGGAGCTCGGTGCCTGGCTTATTTCTGATCTGCAGGATCTGCGCGGGCCGATCGTGACCGACGTCCGCGGCCGCGGCTTGTTCGTCGGCATCGAGATCGACGCGACGCGTGCAACCGCGCGGCACGTCGTCGATCGATTGCTTGCCCGCGGCATCCTGTCGAAAGATACGCACGGCACTGTTGTCCGTATCGCTCCGCCGCTCAACATTCCCCGAGATGCTCTCGAATGGGCTGCGGGCGAGATCCGGGCGGTGATCCGCGAGCTCGAACGCGAGAAAAAGCGCGCGGCGTAATTAGGGCCCCCACGCTTGCGGCTTCGCCGCTGCGCTGCCCCCGAGGGGGAGTAATTCGCGCCTCGGGGCGGCCCTTCGGCGCGAATAATGGTGCCCCCACGCTTGCGGCTTCGCCGCTGCGCTGCCCCGAGGGGGAGTAATTCGCGCCTCGGGGCGGCCCTTCGGCGCGAATAATGGTGCCCCCACGCTGGCGGCTTCGCCGCTGCCCTCTGCCCCCAAAAAGCGGGGGACCAATTCGCCCCTTGGGACGGCCCTGCGGCGCGAACGGTGCGTCGCCGCTATACTTTCCGGATGCCCGTCTCCGCACCGTCCGATCAACTGGTCGTCGCGATTAGCTCGCGCGCATTGTTCGATTTCGAAGAAGAGAACGCCGTCTTCGAGAGCGCCGACGACCACGCCTACATGCGGTTGCAGTACGACCGCCTCGAGCAGCCTGCGAAGCCGGGTGTCGCGTTCCGGCTCGTGAAGAAGCTGCTCGCGTTCAATGCCGACGATGTCAAGCGCGTCGAGGTCGTCATTCTTTCGCGTAACGATCCCGTCTCCGGATTGCGCGTATTCCGCTCAGTGCAGGGCGCACAACTCGGCATCGAGCGCGGCGTGTTCACACGCGGCCGCGCGCCATACAGCTATCTCGAGCCGCTGAAGGCGAATCTGTTCCTGTCGGCCAATGGTGAGGACGTGCGCGCCGCACTCAACGCGGGATTTCCCGCCGCGCTCGTCTACACGCAGACCGCGCGCGACGATCCGCATCCTGCCGAGGTGCGCATTGCATTCGATGGCGACGCGGTGATCTTCGCCGACGAAGCCGAACGCGTCTTCCGTCAACACGGGCTCGATGCGTTTCAGACGCACGAGGCCGATCACGCGACGCGTCCGCTTCCGCCGGGACCGTTCAAACCGCTGCTTGAAGCGCTGCACCGGTTGCAGCGCGTCGACTCGACCGGACAGGTAAAGATGAAGCTCCGGACGGCCCTTGTGACCGCACGCAGCGCACCCGCGCACGAGCGCGCGATCCGCACGCTGATAGACTGGAATGTCAACGTGGACGAAGCGATGTTCCTGGGTGGTTTCTCCAAGGGCCCGTTCCTGCGGGAATTCGAGCCCGATTTCTATTTCGACGACCAGACGCGGCACGTCGAGTCGGCCGCGGCGCACGTGCCGTCCGGCCATGTTCCGCACGGCATCGCCAATGAATGAATCGTCGGTGATCGCATCGAAGCGTTCCATTCAGCGAACGTCGCGTTTGGCCGCCTTGCGCGCGCTGGCCGTGATCGTCGGACTTTGCAGTGGAGTGAGCCTTGCAGACGAGTACAAGATCGGCGTCATCAATACCGATCGCATTCTGCGTGAAGCGTCGCCAGCCAAGGAGGCCGCGCGCAAGATCGAGCAGGAGTTTCAGACGCGCGACACGGCGCTGACCAAGCAGGAGCAAGAGCTGCGCGACCTCGTGAGCCGGGCCGAACGTGATGCCGCGCCGACGGCGGAAGCCGACCGCGCCGCGCGTCAACGCGACATCGAATTGCGCGGGCGCGAGATTGAGCGCCAGCGCCGACAACTTGCCGAGGATCTCAAGACGCGGCAGTTCGACGAAATGAGCCGGATCAAGGAACGGCTCGATGCCGTCCTCACCAAGCTCGCGAAGGATCAGGGGTACGACCTCATTCTGCAGGATGGCCTCTATGTCGGCCGCGGCGTCGACATCACCGATATCGTGATCAAGGCGCTCGAGGGCCATTGAATGCGATGGCGGCGCGCCAGCGCAGCCGGATTGTTCGCGCTGCTCGTTGAGCTATCGTCGAGTGCAGCCGATCTCTACAAGGCCGTTGCAACGCCGATCAAAGCGCCGGATTGCATCACGGATCCGGCGCAGTCGTTTTTCGCCGATAACAGATCAACGGGTGTTGGCCCGCGCGAGGCCGTGCCGAGCGGCCGCTATTACCTCATCGTCCGGTATTTGGGCGACGACGCTGTTGTCGCACCCACTGACTATGACTTCGGCCACTTCTCCGACGCTTATCCGGCGCCGGAGCTTCGCGGTCTGGCCGTCACCGGCTTGACGGTTCCGCCACCTGCGTCAACGTGGCAGCGCGCAGAGCGAGCCAATGCGACGGTCGACGACAGCTCCGCGTTTCAGCTTTACTGCGATCACGCCGGCATGTTCATCAACAGCTGGACATTTCCTTCTCGAGAGGTCACGGGCGGCGGACCGCATGCGATCTACGCGTACAACTTCGCAACCGCTGAACGGCCGCCAGTCTTCGACCACAAGCCGACGACGGACTTCGCGCTGCAGGCGAACATCGAGATTCCGTGGTTCCGCTCCTGGATCGATCCGCTGTCGCCGCCGAGCTTGGCGCCGATCGGTCAGGTGAGCTTGTTCGCCTACTTCCACGATCGCGTGACCGGCAAGGCGCTCGCATTTCTGCTCGACATTTTCGACAATCGCTTTGCGGAAGTGCTGCGCCATCAAAGCTACGTGTCGCACGATGGCGGGATCCCGTTCGTCTCGGTACCGATGAATCGCCACGCGCCGTACGCGACGCCGTACCCAAAGTCGGCGCGGTTCACCGGCACGACGTGGTCGGGCCTGCGCTTGTTCGGCGCGAGCATTGCGCAGGAACAATTTCGCGCGGCCCTGAACGATATCAACGCGTTTTGCGCGGCGAACGTCGATTTGCCGAACTGCGCGAGCGTGCCCGGAATGGGTGCCGCGTATAGCGTAGACGTCACCGATTACGAGATGACGACGTTCGGCGTTCTACACGAGATCTTCGGCACCGACTCGCGCAACCACCTCAGCATGGGCGTGCACGTTTCGGGACTTGGCGCGTGGAATTTCCGGTAGCGGGATGATCGCTACAGCCGGCGCCCGTAGAACGGATACTGCGGATCGTTGTACCCCGGCGTTGACGGATGTCCGGGTGTCACCAGCGAATCGACGAGCTTTTCATCGTCGACCGACCACGCGGTTCCGATCGCTTCGACGTAATCCTTCCACTGTTCTAGCGTGCGCGGTCCCGCGATCACCGACGTGACGATGCGATTCGCCCACAGCCAGGCCAGTGCGAATCTTGTGGCCGAGCGGCCCGTCGATTCGGCGTGCCGTTTGAGTTTTTGCGCGATCGCAATCGATTCGTCGCGAAACTCGGTTTCCAGGATGCGGCGATCGTTGCGTCCCGCGCGTGAATCCGCCGGAATCGCGCCCGGCGCGTATTTGCCGGTCAACACACCGCGCGCGACCGGCGAATACGGCGCGACGCCGATACCGAAATAATCGCAGGCCGGCAGGATCTCGACTTCGGGTGTGCGATTTAGCAGGTTGTAATACGGCTGGCAGATGACGGGCTGCGGCACGCGCAGACGCTCGCAGCAGCGCATCACTTCGGCGATGCGCCAGCCGCGGAAATTGGAAATGCCGAAATACCGGATCTTGCCTGCCCGCATCAGATCGCCGAGTGCGGCGACCGTTTCGCCAATCGGCGTGTTCGTATCGTCGCGGTGCAGGTAGTAAATGTCGATCCAGTCGGTGCCGAGACGCTTCAGGCTCGCGTCGCACGCGGCGAAAATCCAACGGCGCGAAAGTCCGCCATCGTCCGGCGCCTTCGTCATGACGTTGCCGACTTTGGTCGCGAGGATCCAACGATCGCGCTCTCCGCGGATCGCCGCGCCGACGATCGTCTCCGATGCGCCTCTCGAGTAGACGTCGGCCGTATCGATGAAGTTGACGCCGGCATCCTGAGCATGCGCGACGATCGCGTTCGATGTCGCCGCATCGGTGCGATCGCCGAACATCATCGTGCCGAGACAAACGACGGAAACTTCGAGCCCGCTTTTACCGAGACGGCGGAATTGCATCGCGAACGCTCACATTGAAAGAATGAGCGCCATCGTGCAGCAAACGGTGCGCCGATGCAATCCGCCCGGTTGCCGGAATTTTGATTACGCCTGCTGCAAAAGGGGCTCCGGAAACAACAACTGAAAGCAGGCGCGAGTGCGATCGGTCAGATTTCGCGCTTGGGAGTCCGGCCGGCTCGCTGCTCTTCTTGATCAGGACGACGAGGACATCCTTGTCGGAGTCGCCGGCAAAATACACATCGCCGCGAAAAAATTCCTCGCGCAAGTAACAGCTCGCGCCGCCCCCCGCTGATCTCCAGAAACCACGCCTTCACCGCGGCACCCAACGCAGGAATTTCGCTCCGCCGCAGAAGCTCGAGGCGATACCCTCGCGGCAACGGCACCTTAGCGATCGTCGCTTCGATCTCCTGCCAGCTCGTCATGATCAAAACGTCGCGATCGGTTCGGCGGCGGCGCCCGCAGGCACCATATAGTCGGGTGGGGGCGGCCCCGTCGTGCTGCTGCCTTCGTCGACGTGCCGGGCAGTCGCGGCGTGGGCAGTCGCGAATGGAACGTCGTGCGGATTGGGAGCAACGGCAAGAATCAACCACAAGATTGCGGCGATGGCCACCGTGGTCGTCGCCACGGCGATTCGATCGGCGTCGGATTGAGGCAATTGGGAACGGGACATGACGGGTACTCCTCTTGATCGATTTGCCGCGGTCTTCGATCATCGATCCGCCGCAGCAGTCGCCATTGATTCTTCGGCAACGGTGCGCATTCTGTCCATTGTGCTGCACCGCGTCATGAGACCGAAGTCCCATGGCGTGCGGAATATTCGCATGAAAATCAGGAGGCGCGTGGGACCGTTGTCCCGAACCCCGCATTGCGCGCCAATACGATCGCCTGCGCGCGGTTTTCCACGTCGAGCTTCGCGAAAATGCTTGTGATGTGATTGCGCACGGTTTTGGCGCTCACGCCCAATTGCGCCGCGATCTGGCTGTTATCGCGGCCCTGCGCGATCAACTCGATCAAGTCGAGCTCGCGCGGAGTGAGTGAACCGAACGCGGGATCGCGCATGTCGATTGCCGGCAGGAACGCGCGCAATTCGCTCACCCACCGCGACCACGCCGGCTCGCTTTCCAGCAGCAGGTGATTGTTGCTTTCGAGCGGTACGAAGCGCGCACCCGGAATCATCGTCGCGATAAGCCGCCCCTCGTCGAATGGCACGCGCGCGTCGCGCACGCAATGAAACACCAATGTCGGGCAGGAGACGCGCGGCAGCAGCGAAACAACGTCAATCTCGTGGACCACGCGCATGAACCGGCCCGCGTTCACCGGCGACGTGGAAAGGCGCTCGAGTTCGTTGAACCACTGATGCTGCTCCGGGGTTCCGTCGGGAATGAATTGCGTCGTGAAAAATTGTCGGAACGCCGGATTCTGCTGGCCCCACCCGAGCTCGGCGAGCTTGATCATCATGTCGGCTTCGGCTCGCATCTTCGCGGGACCCGCCCACTTGAGCCGGCCCCGCGCATAGCCGCCGTGCAAGATCAAATGGCTCACCCGCTCCGGATGGCGAACCGCGTAGGCGATTGCAATGGACGCACCCTGCGAAATGCCGAGCAGCGCAAAGCGCTCGCTGCCGCTGGCCTCGACCACCGCTTCGAGATCGCGCACCCACGCTTCAAACGAAAGCGGGGCGTCCCAATCCGACAAGCCACAACCGCGCGCGTCGTAACGGACGAGCGTGTTGTGGCGCGAGAGCTCGCGCAACAGATGGATCCAGACGGGACTCGCACCATCGAACTCGAGATGGCTGAGCCAATTCGCGGCTTTGACGAGCGGCGGTCCGCTGCCGGACGTTGCGTACGCGATCCGCATGCCGTCATGGCTTGCGCAAAAGCGGATCTGCTGAGGCAATGCCGGCATGAATTTGTGGCAGAAGAAGGGTGCGACACGCGCGAAACGACTTCGCGGCGTCCGCACCGCGATTGCCAATGGTAGCGCAGCGAGACCGGGATTTCGCACCGGTATAATCACGTTCCCTTCGCTGTACATTCGCTCTCACGTCGCTCCCATGCACGTTCTCTTCGAGGACGACGGCCAGCTCAAGGCCGGCACGGTCCTCGCCGATCATGACCAGTCGTTGCAGGTCGAAGCCGTTTCGGGCAAGCGGCTCAAGATCAAGGCGGCGAGCGTCTTGTTGCGCTTCGCGTCGCCGGGTCCGGCGGAAGCGCTCGGTGATGCGCAGAGGCTCACCGCCGAGCTCGACGCGAATTTTCTGTGGGAAGCGGTGGGCGACGGCGAATTCGGCTTTGACGATCTCGCGCGCGAATACTATGGCGCTTCGCCCACACCCGCGCAGGCGGCCGCCGTCGCGCTATTGCTCGCGTCGTCGCCGATGCATTTCTATCGCAAGGGCAAAGGCCGCTACCGGAAAGCGCCGCCCGACGCACTCAAGGCCGCGCTCGCGTCCGTCGAGCGCAAGAGACAGGAGGCGACGCGGACCGACGAATGGGTGGCCGCGCTTGCGCGATGCGAATTGCCCGAAGCGCTCCGCGCGAAGCTTTCGATGTTGCTCTACAAACCGGACAAGAACACGCTCGAATGGAAAGCGCTTGCGCGTGCATGCGACGCGACGCGAAAAAGTCTCGTCGGGCTTCTCGCGGATTGCGGCGCGATTCCGTCAACGCACGAGTATCACTTTAATCGTTTCGTCGCGGAGGCATTCCCCAAGGGCATTGCGTTTCCGGCTGAAATTGCAGGTCCGCCCATACCCGATCTGCCGGTTGCGGACGTGCGCGCGTTCTCGATCGATGACGCGACGACGACTGAAATCGATGACGCGTTCTCCGTAACCGCACTGCCGAATGCCCACTTCCGGGTCGGTATTCATATCGCGTGTCCGGCGCTCGTCATTGCGCGGGGATCGCCGCCGGACACCGTCGCGCGCGAGCGATTGTCGACCGTGTACATGCCGGGCCGCAAGTTGACGATGCTGCCCGAAAATGTTGTTGCCGAGTTCACGTTGGCGGCACAGGCTTCGCGACCCGCACTGTCTCTGTACGTCGACGTCGACCAAGCCGGTCGCGTGCTCGGCCAATCGACCGTGGTCGAACGCGTGCCGATCGTCGCGAATCTGCGCTTGGCGGAGATCGATGAGACATTCGCGGGCGCTTCGCCGCCATCAGTCGAAACGCCGTGGGTGTGCGAATTGCAAGTTCTGTGGAAGATCGCCCAGCGGCTGGGCGATCTGCGCGGCAAGCCGGCTGTCACGCGCATCGACTACAACTTCTATGTCGACTGGAGTGCGCGGGGTGTGAACGGCGAACCGGGCCGCGTCGACATCTTTCCGCGGCTGCGCGGCAACCCGCTCGACAAGTTGATCGCCGAGCTGATGATCTACGTCAACAACAGCTGGGGCAAGCTGCTTGCCGACGCGGATGCTCCAGGGCTCTATCGCGTCCAGGCGAACGGCAAAGTAAAAATGAGCACGCGCGCGGGCGAGCATCAGGGACTCGGCTTGTCGCATTATTTGTGGGCCAGCTCGCCGCTTCGTCGCTATGCGGATCTTGTGAACCAGCGGCAGATTCTGGCCGTCGTCGATTCGCGCCGGCCGCCTTACGGCGAGAACGACGCCGAGCTCTTCGCCGTGCTCGCCGATTTCGAGGCGACCTATTCGCAATACGCCGAGTTTCAGGACCGCATGGAACACTACTGGTGCCTGCGCTGGCTGCTGCAGGAAAACGTGACCGAAATGGGGGCAACCGTCATACGGGAGAACCTGGTGCGTTTCGAGCGCCTGCCGCTCATCCTCCGGCTTGCCGACCTCCCGGCGCTTGCTGCCGATACGCGCGTTCGCGTGGCGATCGCGCGGGTCGACCTGCTCGCGGCGACGCTCGAATGCCGGTACGCGGGGACGGTGGAACCGGCAAAGGTCGAATCGGCTGCCTAGTCCACTACGAGCACCGAAGGGCCTCGGCCTCCTTGTAATCTGCGACGAGAATCGTTGCGGCGAGAGCGGGTCTCGTGTGACGACTCGCATTGGCCGTCGATCCCGCGTTGCGCGGCCCCTCGCCGGCTGCTCGCGTCACTACCCCTCGGTGCGGATTGCTCCCCTTGGGAGCAGCGCAGACGCGATGGCGGCAAACTGGGGGACCGCATTTACCGCTCGTTGCGCGTTTGGCAACACTGGTCGGCCGAGGACCCGATCCGACGCTTGTTGATGCGCCATGACGACGGCATGAACGGTACAATGGCGCCGGTTCGATCACCCGTTCAGGACGGACTTGCCGCCCCAAAACGCCCGGCCGAAGCCGCCTCACGCCGCCGTCGAAAAGTCAGCGCTTGTGTCGGCGGAGGGATTGCTGAAGCGCGAACGCAAGGGCGCGAAGATCGCGCTCGCCGGTGCGCTTCCTCCCGCGCAAATTCCGCCGGAAGCGCTTGCGTCGCCTCGCCACGATCGACTTCTTGCGACCGCGCTCGCCGTTTCAATCGCGTTGCATTTGACTGCGGCCGCGATCCATTTCAGCCCGTTCGATTTCAGCCGGCTCGTCGACAAGGAGCCGCCGCTCGAAGTCGCGCTCGTCAACGCCAAATCGGCCACGAAACCCACCAAAGCCGACATTCTTGCGCAGGCGAATCTCGATGGCGGCGGCAACACCGATCAAAAACGTCGCGCCAAGACGCCGTTGCCGGTGCTTCCTCGGGAAGCAGCCAAAAACGTCGCTGCGGCGGTCCCAACGACCGAAGCGCCGCGCGAGCAGCGTCAAGAGCTCATCACGCAAGTGAATGCGAGCGCTGCCGTCCAGGCGCAGCCTGCGCCGGAAGAAACGCCCGAGCGGACCGACTCGCCGACGGTGAGCCAGTTGATGCAAAAGACGCTGGAAGCGATTCGGCTCGAGGCGCAGATTGCCAAGGATTGGGATGCCTATCAGCGGCGACCGCGACGCCAGTTCATCGGCGCGCAAGCGCATGAATACCGCTTCGCGCGCTATGTCGAGGACTGGCGACTGAAGATCGAGCGCATCGGCAATCTCAACTATCCCGAGGCGGCGCGATCGCAGAAGCTGTATGGCAGCCTCGTGCTAACCGTGTCGATCAGGAGCGACGGCACCCTCGAGAACGTCGAGATCAATCACAAATCGGTGCATCGCGTGCTCGACGCCGCGGCGCTCAAGATCGTCGAAATGTCCGCCCCGTACGCGCCGTTCCCGCCGGACATCAAGCGCGACACCGACATCCTGACCATCACGCGCACCTGGACATTCGCGAAGGGCGACGAGCTGACGAGCACGAGTGCGCAGTAACGCGTAGCTTGTAGGTTTCATGGCCTTACGACGCCCGCTGTGGGTTCGCCTGATCGGCTGGGCGATCGGGGGCTTCATCCTCGCGCTCGTACTGCTGCACGGCTACGTCGCGGCGACGATTTGGTGGTGGCGCGATCATCCGCCGCGCGAGACAGCGTTCATGTCGTACCGGCTCGCCGAGCTTCGCGCAGCCAATTCGGGCGCCCAGTTCAAATACCGCTTCGTTCCCTACGGCCGGATCTCGATCCATCTGAAGCGCGCGATGATCGCCGCCGAGGATGCACACTTCGTCGATCACGAAGGCTTCGACTGGGAAGGCATCGAACTCGCGCTCGAAAAGAACCAAAGGAAGGGACGCGTGGTCGCCGGTGGCTCGACGATCACGCAACAGCTCGCGAAAAACTTGTTTCTTTCGCCGTCACGGAGCTACTGGCGCAAGGCGGAAGAGGCCGTGATCACCGTCCTGCTCGAAGGGATCCTCGACAAGGAGCGCATTTTCGAGCTGTATCTGAACGTCATTGAATGGGGCAGCGGCGTGTTCGGCGCTGAAGCCGCTGCGCAGCGGTACTTCGGTAGGAGCGCCGCGCGCGTGTCTGCCGAGCAGGCGGCGCGTCTCGCGGCGATGGCACCCAATCCGCGCTTCTACGAGCGGCATCCCGATGCGCCGGGCTTGCGGCGCAAGATCGGCATCATCCTCGCGCGCATGCCGTCGGCCGAAGTGCCCTAGAATGCCGCACAGATTTATTGCATCGTCTTTTGATACCTCATGCCCGATCACATTGAAGCTTCCGCCGCCGAGCGCGCGCAACCGCGCGAGCGCGTCGAGGATGCGCTCGCTGAAATAACGGCGCTGCTGCGAAGGCTTCGGCTCGTCGAGGGTCTGCTGAAGGAGCAGCAGGCGGAAGCCAGGGATGGCGATTCCGCGTCCGAGCCCGCCGAAAGCCTCGTCACGCAGCAGAACAGGGCCGAGCTCATTCGCAAGCTCGACCGCTTGCACGCCGCCGATATCGCCTACCTGCTTGAAGCATTGCCGCTCGACGAGCGGCTCTACATCTGGAACCTTGTTCGCGCGTCGCGCGACGGCGAAATTCTGCTCGAGGTTTCCGAGCCGGTTCGCGAATCGCTGATCAGCTCGATGGACACCGAAGAGCTTGTCGCTGCGACCGAAGCGCTCGAGGCGGACGAGATCGCGGAGCTTGCGCCCGACTTGCCGCAGGAGGTGATGGACGATGTGTTCCAGAGCCTTCCGATCGAGGAACGCGAGCAGCTCCGCGCCGCGATGTCCTTCGAGGACGACATGGTCGGGGCGCTGATGGACTTCGAAGATGTGCATGTCCGCCCCGACGTGACGCTCGAAGTCGTATTGCGCTATCTGCGCCGCTTTGATGAGCTGCCCACGCAGACCGATCAGGTCTTCGTCGTCGATCGTGACGAAAAGCTGCTTGGCGTGCTGCCGCTCAATCGGCTGATCGTCACGGACCCGGACACGCTCGTCGAAAAATTGATGCAGCCGCCGGCGGTCAAGCTTCTGCAGCACGAAAAGGCCGACGTCGCGGCCAGCGCGTTTGAACGCTACGGCCTGATCTCGGCGCCGGTCGTCGATACCAACGATTGTCTCGTCGGCCGCGTCACCGTCGATGAAGTGCTCGATTTCGTTCGCCAGCGCGGCGAAGAAGAGCGGCTGGCGCAAGGCGGCCTGCGTGAGGAAGAAGACGTCTTCGCCTCCGTGTGGAAATCGTTCCAGAACCGTTGGGCGTGGCTCGCCATCAACCTCGTGACGGCGTTCATCGCGTCGCGCGTGATCGGCGTGTTCGAGAACTCGATTCAGAAGTTGGTCGCGCTGGCGGCGTTGATGCCGATCGTCGCCGGGATTGGCGGAAACTCAGGCAATCAGACGATCACGATGATCGTGCGCGCAGTGGCGCTCAATCAGGTGACGCGCGAGCATGCGCGCAAGCTGATTGAGAAGGAGCTCACTGTCGCGCTCGTCAATGGCTTGATCTGGGGCGGCGTGATGGGATTCATTGCGATGCTGCTCTACAGGCAAATATCGCTCGGCCTGGTGATGGTGCTCGCGATGACGTTGAACCTGCTGCTCGCCGCGCTGATGGGCGTGCTGATTCCGATGACGATGATCAAGCTCGGGCGCGATCCTGCCGTCGGTTCGTCGGTCATGATCACCGCCGTCACCGATTCGGGCGGTTTTTTCATTTTTCTCGGGCTGGCGACGTTGTTCTTGATGTAGACCAATGGCGTCGCCTTCAAGTCGCGACGAATACTCGAGGCGCATGCACGGCGTACTCGAGCACATCGATCGCCACCTTGACGAATCGCTCGAGCTCGCGACGTTGGCGGAAGTCGCCCATTTCTCATCGTTTCATTTCCATCGCCTGTTCGCGGCGTGGATGGGAGAAACGCTCGGCGACTATCTACGGCGGCGCCGACTCGAAGTGGCCGCGCTGCGGCTCGTCGCGCAGCCCCGAGTACCGGTAATGAACGTGGCGCTCTCCGTCGGCTTCGGCTCGGCCGAAGCGTTCGCGCGGGCGTTCAAGACGCGCTTCGGCTGCACGGCCACGACATGGCGCCGGCGAGAAGCCAAGCGACGCGGCGCGGCGTCGTTCGATCATCTGCGGTCGATCCGACCGATGAGGAATAGCAATTCCGATCAGGCGTTTCGCAATCTCGATCAGGCGCGAAATCGCCCGCCGAGCAATCATGAAGCCTCCCGACAACGCACAACGGAGGCTTCCATGAACGTCAAGATCATCGAGCGTCAGCCCACTCACATCGCATATTTGCGCTACGTCGGACCGTACGGCGAACCGATTGCCGAGTTTTGGTTCAAGACGGTTTCCCCTTGGCTGGAATCGAACAATCTATTCGGGCGTCCCCGCTATGGCATCAGCCACGATGATCCGAGCATCACCGCCGCCGACAAATGTCGATACGACGCCGGCGTCGAAGTGCCGCCGGATTTCGCGCCGACGGGGAATGCGCATACGACGACGATCCCCGGGGGCAGGTATGCGGTTACCCGGTTTCGCGGCACGGCGGCGGAAATCGGCAAAGCGTGGGCGGTGTTGCTGCGCGATTGGCTGCCGGCGAGCGGCATGCAGCTCGACGCGCGGCCATTCTTCGAACATTATCCATTAGACGCCGGCTACGATCCGAAAACGGGTGCATTCGAATGCGAGCTGTGCATCCCCGTCGTGCCGCTCTAAGGAAAGCCGGAGCCAATCGCCGAAGCGTCGGTTTCGCGGTATCGTTCGCCGGTTGCGTTCCAACGTGAACCGCCGGCGCTGCTAACGGAGCCTGGTGTTTCGTCCCGCTTGAGCGCGTCGACCGGGAAGAACAATCGACACTTCAAAAGGAGGTTTCCATGACCGGCTTGTCGACGCTGTGGCTCCCCATTCTTCTTTCTGCGGTGATCGTTTTTGTGGCGAGCTCGATCATTCACATGCTGACGCCCTGGCACAGGAGTGATTACCCGAAGGTCCCCGATGAAGACATGCTGATTAGTGCAATGCGGCCGCTCGCGATTCCGCCGGGCGATTACATGGTCCCTGGTTGCGACGATATGAAAGAAATGCGCACGCCAGAGTTCGCCGAAAAGCGGAGCAAGGGTCCGGTGATGGTGATGACCGTGATGCCGAGCGGGCCGGTTTCGATGAGCGGAAATCTGGTTCAGTGGTTCATCTATATCGTCGTCGTGAGCTTCTTTGCGGCTTATGTCGTCAGCCGGGCGCTGCCGGTGGGTGCGCCGTACGCACAGGTGTTCCGCCTAGCCGGCGCGACCGCGTTTGCCGGATACGCGCTCGCGCTGTGGCAAATGTCGATTTGGTATCGTCGCGCGTGGGGTACGACAATCCGGTCCACGATCGACGGCCTGATCTACGCGTTGTTGACCGGGGGCACGTTCGGATGGCTATGGCCGCGATGAGTGCGGACATCGACCGTGGCGCTTGAGCCGTTGCTCGCGTTCGTCGTCACATCGGCGGTCGTGCTGGTGACCCCCGACCCGACGATCCTCACTGTCATCAGCTACTCCGCCACGCACGGCGACTGCGCGAACGGCGCGCTAGTCGCCGGCGTCGCGTTGAGCAATTCGACGGCCTTGGTCGCGTCGCTGCTCGGCCTGGGCGCTTTGCTCGCCACTGCGGCGTTTTGGTTCACAGTCGTCAAATGGATCGTCGGCTTGTATCTGCTCTATCTCGGCATCAAGCTGCTCCGCTCGGGCGTGCGGATTCCGGCCTCCAGGGAGAGGCGCTGACGCCGCGCTCGCATCTGCGGCCGTTCGCGAATACCTACGCAGTCACCGCGCTCAATCCAAAGAGCATGAAACCCGGGCTGAGACCGCCAGTCACGCGGAAGACCATCGCCCAGGGAATACGCCCGGACGCTCGGCTGTTGACCTTTTCGCCGCGAATGAGGTTGGCAGCAGCATGGGCGTACCATCGCCCCTGGCACCGGCGGGCTCTCTCCCGTCCGCCGGTGCCCTTTACCGATGTCCACGGAACCGTCCCTGCCGCACCCCGAGCTTCTTGCCGCCATTCCACGGCTGCGGCGCTATGCACGCGTGCTGACGGGTGAAACGACCCGCGCCGACGACCTCGTCCAGGAAACGCTGGCGCGCGCCTGGGAAAAGCGCCGGTTGTGGGCAGCGGGGACCGACCTTCGCGCATGGCTCTTCACGATCATGCACAACGTGTTCGTCAATCAGCGGGCGCTGGCTCGCCGCGATGCGCAGAACGTTTCAATCGATGGCGACGAGGACGGCAATGCGGCGTGGCAGATACCGGTACGCGCGATGCAGCAGACGCGTGTCGAATTGATGGAGATCTTGCGTGAAGTCGGACGGCTTCCGGTCGATCAGCGTGTAGTGCTCGTGCTCGCCGCCGTTGAGGAAATGCGCTATGAAGAGATTGCCGCTGTGCTGTCGATCCCGGTTGGAACCGTGATGTCGCGACTGTCGCGTGCGCGCGAAAAGCTCCGCCGTGTCGCTCAGGCAACGCCGACCGAGCCGTCGACGTTGAAGATCGTCAAGTGACCGCGGGCGCAAAATGAACCCACTGCCCCTCACCGATGCGGATTTGAACGCGTACGTCGACGGCGCGCTTGCACCTGCTCGCGCAGCGGAAGTGGAACAAGTGCTGGCGAAGGACGCCGCGATCACAGCGCGCGTCGCGGAAATGCGGCAACAGAATTCGGCGCTTCGAGAGGCGCTCGATCCGTGGCTCGCCGATCCCATTCCGCCGGCCTTGCTCGACGCGGCCCGCATGCCGCAAGCGTCGGCTCGCTGGCGGCGCTTTGCACCGTACTTCGCTGCGGCCGCAACGCTACTGCTCGGCGTTGCGTCGGGTTGGTATCTCCGCGATGTGACGCTTGAACGCGGCGGCACGCCGACGACGTTCGCCCGCCAGGCCGCACTTACGCACGCGTTGTACGCCGGGGACATCAACCGGCCAGTCGAGATATGGGCCGCGGAAGAGAAACGTCTCGTTACCTGGTTATCGCGACGGTTGGGTCTCGCGGTCCATGCGCCCGATCTCAACGGTGCCGGCTTTGCGCTCGTCGGAGGACGCCTGGTTGCGGGCAACGAAAGACCGACGGCGCTGTTCATGTACGAAAACGCTGACAAGCAGCGACTTTCACTGCAGGTGCCCAAGCAGCCGCCTCGAACGAGCGAAGTCGCGTTTCGCTATGCGATCGAGGACGGCGTCGGCGTCTATTACTGGATCGACGACGCTTGCGCCTACGCGCTTTCCGGCCAGCTCGATCGCGCGCAAATGCTGACCATCGGAAGAGCGGTCTACGCGCAGCTTGCGGCGGCCGAGACGGGAACGCCGCTCAAGTAAAGTAGGGTCAGACTCCACTTTCGTCCACGCTCTCCTTTACCTTTCGCAGATGGACACGAAAGTGGAGTCTGACCCTACTTGTGTCCCAACGTCCGCCCACACGGGCCGGGGACGCCGTTGCTGCGATTGAGACGTCGGCGCTCGTCCTCTCATTGCTTGTCGGCTTCGCCGAAGGCTGCGAGAAAGCGGTCCGGCTTCAATTCAGCATAAATCGGTCAGCGCGATGTACACGATCACCAACACGAAGGCGCCGTAACGGCCGAGCGCATAGGGAATCGGCGTGAATGCGACAAAAAGCATCCCGACCCAGCGCAGGAAGACGAACGCGAAGCGGCGCTTCAATCCGAGTTGATCGGGCGTGTACTTGTGCAGCATTACGACAAGGTCGCGAAATGAAACGAGCGACGCGATCGCCTGCAGCGCCAGGCCGAGAAGAAATCCCTCCGCCTCTTCAACCGGAAAGACGTGATAAGAATCCCGCCGCGATGACGCCGACCGCGAGCAGCGTATCGATGAAATACAGAATCAAAAGATTCGCCGCCGACCAGGAAACAAAGCGCGCCGATGATCGGCACGGCATTGCGGACGACGACGTTGAAGAGCGCGAACGGGGGAACGAGCATTGGGACAATTCAGAACGTCACGATACCTTGCGGCGCACGGAACATTGCGGCGAGTCGCGCGTACTGGGCGTAAGTCACCTTCAACGTATCGGCCAGGCCCAACGCGACAAGCGTGGCGCGAATCGGCGCCGGGTCCGGATGCTCGCCGGCGAGCGTGACGATGCGAATCCCGCTGTCGGCCAGTCGGTCGGACGGGTGTGTTGCATCGGCCCATTCGATCAACGTCGGGACGAGACCGGCGCCCGGTAAATGACCATCGTCGGGGATTGTGATCCGCCAGTTGAGATCGCCGCGCCTCATCGGATGCACGACGCCCTGATCGATCGGACTTAGCGCTTTCGCTGTTTCGATATTGTCGGTGCGCGCGGCCCAATGAATGAGACGCGGTCCTTCGGCGAGCGACGCCCGCATCCGCGGCTCATCCAAATCGAACCAACGCGGGCGCGCAGGCGCTAGTCCTTCGGGATCGATCGCGAGGATTTCGAGATACTGTCGCGGGCCGAGGCTGACGAGCGCATTGTGCGTCCCCATTGCGACGTGCTTGCCACCCTGTTGCGGGCGAACGCCGAATTGCGCTTCGATGAAATCGCAACCATCGGCGAGCGATTGCGCTGCGACGATGAGGTGATCGAACGCGACGCTGCTCAATGCGCGGCGGTTTCGTCGGGCGCGAAGTCGAGCTCGACGCGCGCGCCGTTGGGATCGAAGAAGAACACTTGCCACGGGCCCGAGCCGACCTGGCGACGACACGTATGCTCGATGCCGTGCGCCGTCAGATTGGCCAGCGTGTCGGCGAGGCCGACGGCGGAAAACGCCATATGGTCGATCACGCCGGGCTTGAGATCGGCGCGGGACCGGCCGCCGACGATGTGCAGAATTGCCGATGCGCCCGAATACAACCAGGCGCCGGGGAAACTGAGCGGCGGGCGCGGCCCGTCGCGCAATCCGAGCAGCTCGCTATAAAAACGCACGGTGCCGGGCACGTCGTCGGTCAGGATCGTGAAGTGATTCATCGCGGTCGCGGGCATCTTGCATCCTCCTTGGTTGAAGCGCGTTCATCCATTATCTCAAGCCAGAGCGTCGCGCGCGAATGTCCCAATCAAGGTTGTCGCGTCCGGCGCATGTGCATCGTTGTAGGGAAATTTCGAATCGCCGCCGCTCCATGCGTGGCCCAATCCAGTGACGGTGACGAGGCGCGCCACCAACTTCTCGCCGACGCGCCAGTCGCGGGTCGTCGTCGTCCGGCCGTCCACGCCTGTTTCACGCGACTCGGCGTCGGCAGTTGGCAGGACGGCGCCCGAAACAATCGGCGATTCGATGACCGGATATCCGTTGAGACGCAGATACTGGCGCACCAAAGCGATCGCATTGCGAGGGGCGACAATGTCATCGTCGTCGCCGTGAAGCGCAAGCAGCGGAACGCGCAACGCTTCGCCGTGCTCCGTGCTTGCAGTGCGGCGAGCGTCGCTCGCTATCCGCTCGACATCGGTATCGGGTCCGCGTTTCATTACGCCGAGCGCCGTCATCGGCGAAGCGGCGGCGCCGCAAGCAAGACCGGAATGCACGATCGCCGCGTGGACAAGACCCGCATGCCTAATGCCCAGGACCGCGGCAAGCGCGCCGCCTGCCGACATGCCGGCAACCAGAACCCGTCTTGCATCCACGCGGTAGTGGCGAACGACGGTTTCGATTTGCGCGGCGACAATGGCGGCTTCGCCGTTGCCTTCGGCCGTCCGCAGATCGAACCAGTTCCAGCAGTGCCAGGGATTGGCGGATTCCTTCTGCCGCGGCAACAGGATCAGCCAACCCTGTTGATCGGCGAGCGCGGTCATCCGCGTCGCTTCGGCGATCTCTTCCGGCGTTTGTTTGCACGCGTGACATAGCACGAGCAACGGCGCCCGTTTCCAGCGCGACCAGCCGCGCGGAACATAGACCAGGTATTCGCGCCGTGGCCAGACAAATGGCATCCCCGCGAGCCATCCGTGCAAGGCGAACTTTGCGTGGGATTCGAAATGTCCCGGCGCGACTTCGCGCCGCAATAGACGCGCGATCCAGGACTTCGTGCGCTGCCAGAGCGAGAGCGTCATGTTGTTGAGAGAAGCAGGTCCCTCGGTTCCGCCTCGGGATGACAGTTCAGATCAAGATGACGTCGTACTGCTCCTGCATGTAGATCGTTTCCACCTGCAGCGAGATCGGCTTGCCGATGAAATCGCCGAGCTGAGCAAGACTCTGCGATTCCTCGTCCAGGAACATGTCGATCACCGCTTGCGACGCCAGGATGCGAAATTCGCGCGCGTTGAACTGCTTCGCCTCGCGCAAGATCTCGCGCAGGATTTCGTAGCAGACGGTCTGCGCGGTCTTGAGCTCGCCGCGGCCCTGGCAAGTCGAACACGGTTCGCACAGCACGTGCGCGAGCGATTCGCGCGTCCGCTTGCGCGTCATCTCGACCAATCCGAGCTGCGTGAAACCGTTGACCGTCAGACGCGTTCGGTCTTTCTCCAGCGCCTTGTTGAGCTCCGCCAGCACCGCCGTGCGATGGTCGGCGTTCTCCATGTCTATGAAGTCGATGACGATGATACCGCCCAGGTTGCGCATCCGCAGCTGGCGCGCGATGACTTGCGCCGCTTCGAGATTCGTCTTGAAGATCGTGTCGTCGAAGCTCCGCCCGCCGACGAATCCGCCGGTGTTGACGTCGATCGTCGTCATCGCTTCGGTCTGATCGATGATCAGGTAGCCGCCGGATTTGAGATCGACGCGGCGCCCGAGTGCCTTCTCGATTTCCTCCTCGACGCCGTGCAGGTCGTACAGCGGCCGCTCGCCGACGTAGTGATCGATCCGGTCGGTGAGCGCAGGCGTGTATTCGCGCGCGAACTCCTGCATCTTGACGAAGGTCTCGCGCGAATCGACGATGACGCGCGCGGTCTCATCGGTCGACATGTCGCGCAGCACGCGCAGCGCAAGATTCAAGTCCTGATAAAGAAGGGCGGGTGCAGGAACTTCGTGCGAGCGCGACGTGAGGTCGTTCCAGAGCTTGGTGAGATAGCCGATATCGTTCTGCATCTCGCGTTCGGTCGCCGTCTCGGCCATCGTGCGGATGATGAAGCCACCGGCCGAACCTTCGGGCAGCAGCGTCTGCAGTCGTCCGCGCAGGCTTTCGCGTTCCGCTTCGTCCTCGATACGCTGCGAGATGCCGATATGCGAGTCCTGCGGCAGGAAGACGAGCAGACGTCCGGCAAGGCTCAGTTGCGTCGACAACCGCGCGCCTTTGGTGCCGATCGGATCCTTGATCACCTGCACCGGCAGCGTTTGCCCTTCGTGCAGAATCTTTTCGATCGGCCGATGCTCGCCGCCGCTCTGGCGATGCTCCCAGATATCGGCGATGTGAAGAAACGCCGCACGGTCGAGACCGATTTCCACGAAGGCGCTTTGCATGCCGGGCAACACGCGTGCAACGCGACCGAGATAGATATTGCCGACGAGACCGCGCGCGCTTTGCCGCTCGATGTGCAGCTCCTGCACGACGGCTTGTTCGAGCATCGCTACGCGGGTTTCCTGCGGCGTTACATTGATCAGGATCTCGTGCGTCATCGGATGCGGCATCGCCAGTCGATCGCCGGCGTAGAAAATAGCCGCCGGCACGGTTATCGCCCGTCGCACGGTCATTGTGTGGTTATAGCGGGGCTGCCGTTATAGCACGGGCATGCCGAGACGCGCGAGAAGCTCCGCCGTTTCGGCGAGAGGCAGTCCCACGACGCCGGAGAAGCTTCCATCGATGCGCGTAATGAAGGCAGCTGCCTTGCCTTGTATCGCGTAGGCGCCGGCTTTGTCGGCCGGCTCGCCCGTGGCGACGTAATGCTCGATCTCCTGTGGCGCGAGCGATCGGAAAGCGACATTCGATATCGAGACTTCGACCTCAGTGCGTTCGCCCAAGCGCACCGCGACGGCGGTGATCACCTGATGCGTTTGACCGGACAGCACTTTCAGCATACGGGCGGCATCGGCGGCGTCGGCAGGTTTACCGAAGATGACGCCGTCCAGCACCACCTCCGTGTCGGCCGACAGCACTGGCCATTCGGGCAGCATGCGCTGGACCATGCGCTGCCAACCGGCGGCGACCTTGGTTCGGGCCATTCGTTCGACGTAATGGAGCGGCGGCTCCGCGTCGCGCGCACCTTCGACCACGTCACGTTCGCGTCCGGGCGCTTCGCGCAACTTCAACACATCAAAGTCGACGCCGAGCTGGCGCAATAGCTCCTGTCGACGCGGGCTCTTTGACGCAAGATGGATGTGAGGCGCAGTCATTTATGTACCTTTTGATCGGTTCATCACTCGCGATGATACGGGTGACCGGCGACCAGGCTCGCGGCCCGATAGAGTTGCTCCGCCAGGATGACGCGAACGAGACCGTGCGGCAGCGTCATCGCCGAGAGCGCGAGTTGCTCCGCGGCGGACCGCCTGAACGCCCGATCGAGGCCATCGGCGCTGCCGATCACGAACGCCACGTTCGTGTTGTCGCCGCGCCATTGCTCCAGTTTGGTGGCGACATCGCGGGTCGTCCAGGGCTTTCCGCGCTCGTCGAGGGCGACGATGCGGTCATCCGCACATGCTGCTCGGATGCGCGCCGCTTCTGCCAAGAGCATTTGCGCGACGCTTTTGCCGCGGTCACGTGGCTCCGGCTTGACCTCGATAAGCTCGAGCGCGTACTCACGCGGCAACCGCCTCGCGTATTCGTCGAAGCCCGCATTGATCCATGCGGGCATTCGTTGCCCGAGCGCAACAATGCGAAGGCGCATGCGCGCAGGGACGGTTCACGCGGCGGCCCGCGCCGTCTTCGCGCGGCGCGCAGGCGCCCACAGTTCCTCGAGGTTGTAATACGCGCGCACCGACGGTTGCATGACGTGAACGACGATGTCGCCGGCATCAATCAAAACCCATTCGCCGCCTTCTTCGCCTTCAACGCCGATGATCGTGGCGCCAGCTTCTTTCAGCTTATCGCGAACGTGCTGCGCGAGCGCCTTGACTTGCCGCGCCGAGTCGGCGCTGGCAATGATCAACGTGTCGTAGAGGCTGGTGAGCTTGCGGACATCGAGAACGGTGATGTCGCGAGCCTTGATGTCTTCGAGAGCGGTAACGGCTACGTGCTGCAGTCGATTGAGGCGCATCCTAAGGGAGAGTGTGGACCCGATAGAGCCCGTGGCGACCAATATAGGCCAAAACGCTGTCGGGGAGCAAACTCCGCACGGCGGAGACGCTGTCTCCTCCGCGCGCGATCGCTGCGCGAATTGCGCTCGCCGAAATCGGCTGCGGAGTGACACGCTGTCGATAAATGGCGCCGAAAGGCTGCTCGCGCAAGAGCGCGGGATCGGAAATGAGCCGGGCATTCCATTCAGGCACAAGCGCAGCGGGTAGCGCTTGGTCGAGCAATATACCGGGACGTTCCGCGACGACGAGATGGGCGAGATTGAATAGCTCGCGCCAACGGTGCCAGTGCGGCAGACCGATGAGCGAGTCGGCGCCGATGATCCATAGCGGCGGACGGCGCGAATCCTCATCGCGGAGCTCCTCGAGAGTAAGAACCGTGTAACTTTTGCCGCGACGATGAATTTCGCGGGGATCGATCGTAAGACCCGGGAATTCCATGCGTGCAAGTTCGAGCATCGCAAGCCGATCGGACGCCGATGCATGAGGCGCGGAGCGATGCGGCGGGTCGCCGGCGGGAATCAGGCGCACCTCGGGCAACGCGAGCGCTGTGCGCACATCGTCGGCAAGGCGCAAATGCCCATAGTGAACGGGATCGAACGTCCCGCCGAGCAGCCCGAGCGGCGCGGCGTCAACCATGTCCGACGCGCGGTACGCCGACGATCAGCATTTCCGCGTGATCGATCTCGGCTTCGATCGTGCGTAACGTGTGCTCGTTGATCACCTCGGAGTCGCGCAATGCCATGAGTTCCACGCGCTCGGCTTCGAGCGCTGTGAGCTTCAGGCGTCTCTCCGTTGCGGCGAGGGTATCGAGCTCGACGCGACGCGATCCATTCGCCGCGTGGCGGTGCATCCGCGTTTCGTAATCGGCAATCAGCCGCTCCACGAAGGCGATCTCTTCGGCGCGCTTCAACGCGGGTAATGCGCTTCGCAGCGCCTTGGACGCGGCTTGCGAGAGCGACAAACGCGCCGCCCGCTCTTCGCGTTCCGTGCCGCCGTCGGCGCGAAGCTTTAACAGGCGGATGACGAATGGCAGCGTCAGACCGTTGATCAGCAATGTCAGCACGATCGCCGCCGCCGCGAGGAACAGAATCAAATCGCGCTCGGGAAATGCCTCGCCGTTCGGCAGCGTGAACGGCAACGACAACGCCGCGGCAAGCGTCACCGACCCGCGCAGACCCGACCAACCCACCAGAAAAATGGCGCGGGGATTGTGCCACCCTTCGCGTTCACGTATCCGCCGCGAGAGGATCAACGGCAAATACGCACCGGGGTATACCCACAGCACGCGAAGTACAGTGATCGTCAGATAGAGCGCGAACGCGTAGAGCGCGAGCTCCGACCACGAACGCGCCGCAAGGTTCGTGACGACGCTCTTCAGCTGCAAACCCAACAGGATGAAAGCCAGACCGTTGAACACGTAGAGCACCATGGCCCACACTTCCCATGCGTGGTGCCGCGTCGCGAGGGACGAATGATCGCTGTCATGCCATCCCGCGTAGAGCCCGGCGGCGACAACGGCCAGAATGCCCGACACGTGCAGGTGCTCGGCAACCAAGTAGGCCGCATACGGCGTGAGCAACGAAATGATGGTCTGGATCGTCGGGTCATCGACGCAAAAGCGCTTGAGGCGAACGTGCAATACGCCGATGGCGACGGCGACCGCACCGCCGGTCAGGACGCCTCCGCCCGCGATCAACACGAGTTGTCCGGTGGCATCGATAAGAGAAAAAGCGCCCGTCGCCGCCGCGGCGACGGCGAATTTGAACGCGACGAGTCCGGAGGCGTCGTTGATCAAGCTTTCGCCATTGACGACGTGCGTGACGCGCGACGGCAGCGGCAAGCGTTCGGTCACTGCCGCGGTAGCAACGGCGTCGGTCGGCGACACGATCGCACCGAGTGCGAACGCTGCGGCGAGCGGCAACGTCGGAACGAGCCAATGCATCAGATAGCCGACGGCAACCACGGTCGCCGCGACCAGTCCAAACGCGAGCAACAGGATCGGCCGTAGATATCCGATGAACTCGCGTTTGGGGAAAAGCCAGCCGTCGCTAAACAGCAATGGAGGGACGAACAGCAGAAAAAAGATGTCGGGATCGAGCCGCACCGACGCAAGCGCCGGCACGAACGACAACAACGCGCCGCCCGTGGTCAGGATAATCGGCAACGGCAGCGCGATCCACTTCGCCAGCGCGCCGAACACCGCGACGGCGACAAACAGAATAAGCGCAAGCTCGATCGTTTCCATGGGTTCAGAAGTGCGATACCGGCTTCAAAACGTCGACCCTGGCGTCGCGAGAAAGGCGATCTCCTCCGGTGTCAACGCGCGGTCTAGGATGGCATTACGATGAGGGAAGCGCCCAAAGCGGCGTATCACGTCGGCGTGACGTTTCGCCCATTCGAGCGGAGACACGAGACCCGTCTCCGCAGCCAGCGCGTCAAACAAAGTTACCGAACGTTCCTGCATTGCGCGGTCCTCGCTGTGCACCAACGGCATGTAAAGGAACCAGCGCTCCATCGGTGCAAGCGCGCGATCGAATCCTTTCGCAATCGCGTCGTCGGCCGTCGCGAGCGCGCGCTCGTCGCCGGAAAAAGCCTCGGCGGTTCCGCGGTATACGTTGCGCGTGAATTGATCGAGGAGAATCACGCGCGCCAGGGCGCCATGCGGATCGTGGCACCATTCGCCAAACGCGCCGGCGCGGGCCGCAGCGATCGCTTCGCCGAAGCGCGCCCGGATCGTCGCGTCGAACGTCGGATCCTTGCGAAACCAGACGTTGCGTTCGACGAGCGGCGGCTCGCCGAACCAGAATGTCAGGATTTCGCGCACGAGTGGCACGCGTGGCTCGGTCGACATCGCTTTATCATACGGCCTTCGCGCGGGAACCATGAGCGAGGCGGGGGAACCCGCGTGGTGCAATCAAAGTGCAAACTTCCAATACACGTCGTCGACCGTTTTCCCCCGGGTCTCGCGCATGGCGCGCTTGAGCGCCTCACCGATTTCGTGCGAACCGGCGACTTCGTGCACGGCGCGGACGAACACGACCGCACGATCGATGTCGAGCACCAGCGAGCGCACGCTTGCGGAAACGTTGCGCGCTTCGAGCCACGTCTCGGCCGCACGGTCGAGTTCTTGATCGGAAGTATCGATCAGCACTCGCCGGTTGATCGTCGCGAGAAAGAGCGCCATCGCGCCGAGGATGACGCCCACAATGATTGCGACGCTCGCGTCGAACGCTGGCTGCGGTCCGAAAAAAAAGCCGACGCCCGCGACGAGCAGCGTCAGCATAATCCCCACCAGCGCGACGCCGTCCTCGAGTACGACGGCGAGCACGGTCGTATTGTGGCGATTCTGCTGCAATCCGCGCCAGCCGCCGATTTCCCGCAACGCGATCACGAGCGTCCACGACTCGAGCGCGAGCGCGAATAACAGCAGTCCTAGAACGAGCAGCGTGAAGGGCGAACTGGGCTCGTTGGCGACGAGCGCGTGCACGCCATGGTAGATGTTGATGCCGCAGCCGACGAAGAAGACGCTGACGGCGGAGACGAGCGCCCAGAAGAATTTTTCCTGCCCTCGTCCGAATGGATGCTGACGGTCCGGACCGCCACGACCGCGCACCTCGCCGATCTTGAGCAACACTTGGTTGCCCACGTCCGCGAGCGAATGGATTGTCTCGGCGAAAAGCGTCGGCGAGCCCGTAAGGATCCAGCCGATGCCCTTGGATACAGCGATTGCGGTGTTGGTCGCAATCGAAAGACTGACGGAGGCGGACACTAGGGCTACGTGCGAATCTGACCGGTACCGAGCACGATCCACTTGCGGCTGGTCAACCCTTCGAGCCCAACCGGTCCGCGCGCATGCAACTTGTTCGTCGAGATGCCGATCTCCGCGCCGAGCCCGTATTCAAAGCCGTCGGCGAAGCGCGTCGACGCGTTGACGAGAACGGAGCTCGAGTCGACCTCGCGCAGGAATCGCATTGCATTCACGTGGTCGTCGGTCACGATCGCATCGGTGTGTTGCGAGCCGTATCTCGCGATGTGATCGATCGCGTCATCGACACTGTCGACGACGCGCACGGCGAGGATCGGCGCCAAGTATTCGGCGTACCAGTCGTCTTCGGTTGCTGTCTTCATCGACGAAACGATTGCGCGTGACCGCGCACACCCGCGAAGCTCCACGCCTTTGCGCTCATAAATGTCGGCCAATGGCGGTAAGACGCTCGTCGCAATGTCCGCGTGGACGAGCAGCGTCTCCATCGTGTTGCAGGTGCCGTAGCGCTGTGTCTTGGCATTGTCGGCAATGCGCATCGCCTGGTCGAGATTGGCACGCGCATCGATGTAGACGTGACAAACGCCGTCGAGGTGCTTGATCACCGGCACTTTCGCGTCGCGCGAGATGCGCTCGATCAATCCTTTGCCGCCGCGCGGGACGATCACGTCGATATGCTTTTCGTCGGCGATCAAATGCCCGACGGCGGCGCGATCCGATGTCGCGATCACTTGCACGGCGGACTCCGGCAATCCGGCGCTTCGCAATCCTTTGTGCACACAGGCGGCGATCGCTTGATTGCTGCGTAGCGCCTCCGAGCCCCCGCGCAGTATCGTTGCGTTGCCTGACTTGAGACACACCGCCGCGGCATCGGCCGTCACGTTCGGCCGCGATTCGTAAATGATCGCGATCACGCCGAGCGGCACGCGCATCATGCCGACCTGGATGCCGGACGGCCGATATTTGACATCGGAGATCTCGCCGACGGGATCAGGCAGCGCCGCAATTTCGCGCAATCCGTCCGCCATTGCAGCAATCGTTGTCGGGGTAAGCGTCAGGCGATCGACGAACGCTGCGTCTTTTCGTGCAGCGCGGGCGGCATTCACATCTTCGGCATTCGCCGCGAGCAATCGCGCTTCATCGCGTCGGATCGCATCGGCCATTTCCGTCAGCGCCGCGTTTTTTGCTGCCGTATCAGCACGCGCAAGCGCGCGGGCCGCAATTCGCGCTGCGTTGCCGACGCCATCGACGTACGCAGCGATGTCGTCGAACGTGCCGAGACCCGGGACGTTGAGATTCGTCATCGTGACATTTTAGCGCCTTCGCCCGCGCGAGACCGCAGGCGCTCAGCGTTTGCGGGGATCGATCACGCGCACGCCGGCATCCGTCCCCAAGAGGATGATGTCCGCACCACGGCGCGCGAACAGGCCAACGGTGATGACGCCCGCAATCTGATTGATCGTCGATTCGAGTGCGACCGGATCGACGATCGACAGTCCACTCACATCGAGAACGACGTTGCCGTTGTCGGTGGTGAAACCCATCCGCCATGCGGGGTGGCCGCCAAGCTTGACGAGCTCGCGCGCGACATAGCTCCGGGCGAGCGGGATCACCTCGACCGGTAGCGGAAAGTTTCCCAGTACGTCGACAAGCTTCGATTGATCGACGATGCACACGAACTTGCGCGCGACCGCGGCGACAATCTTCTCGCGCGTGAGCGCACCGCCGCCGCCTTTGATCATCGCGCCGTGCTCGGTGACTTCATCGGCGCCGTCGATGTAGACGGGAACGTCATCGACATTGTTCAAGTCCTCGACGTAGATGCCATGCGTCTTCAATCGGTCTGCCGTTTTGACCGAGCTCGCAACCGCACCCTTGATGCGTCCTTTGATCTTCGCGAGCTCGTCGATGAACAAGTTGGCAGTCGACCCCGAGCCGACGCCGATCCAAGCATCGTTGACAACATGCTTGATTGCTTCTCGTGCGACCGCCCGTTTCTGCTCGTCTTGGGTCATTCGAGCCCGGAGCTCATTTCTTTCGCGCGGGCGGCAAATCGGTACAGACGCCTTCGAACAGTTCGGCTGCGAACCCGATCGACTCGGAAAGCGTCGGATGCGGATGGATCGTCCGTCCGACATCGACGGCATCGGCGCCCATCTCGATCGCGAGCGAGATTTCACTCACCAAATCGCCGGCATGCGTGCCGACGATGCCGCCGCCGACAATGCGATGTGTGGCGTCGTCGAACAAGAGCTTGGTGAAACCCTCATCGCGACCATTGGCGATAGCGCGACCGGAGGCGGCCCACGGAAAGACGGCCTTCCGCAGCTTGCCGCCCTTCGTTTTCGCCTCGTCCTCCGTGATTCCAACCCACGCAATCTCCGGATCGGTATAGGCGACCGAGGGAATTGCGCGCGCGTCGAAATGCGATTTCTGCCCTGCGGCGGCCTCGGCCGCGACGTGGGCTTCGTGGACGGCCTTGTGCGCGAGCATCGGCTGGCCTGCGATGTCGCCGATCGCGTGGATATGAAGCACGTTCGTGCGCATTTGCGTGTCGACGTTGATGTAACCGCGATCGGTCACGGCCACGCCTGCCTTGTCGGCGCCGATCAGCTTTCCATTGGGACTTCGTCCCACTGACAGGAGCACGAGATCGTACGGCTGCGGCCCTTGCGGCGCCTGTTCCCCTTCGAACGTGACGTAGAGCGCGTCCTTCTTTGCATCGATCCCGACGGTCTTGGTCTTCAGCATGACGCGATCGAAACGCGGCTTGTTCACCTTCTCCCACACTTTGACCAGGTCGCGGTCAGCGCCGAGCATTAAGGCATCGAGCATCTCCACGACATCGAGCCGCGCGCCGAGCGTGGAATACACGGTGCCCATTTCGAGTCCGATGATGCCGCCGCCGACGACGAGCATCCGCTTCGGGATCGCCCGTATCTCGAGTGCGCCGGTCGAATCGACGATGCGCGGGTCTTTCGGTGCGAACGGCAGCCAGATCGCCTCCGATCCCGCCGCGATGATCGCTTTTTCGAAACGAACGATTTTCTTCGCGCCGGTGGGCGCGCGGCCCGGGCCGTCGGTAAGCGCGACTTCAAGATGATGCGCGTCGAGGAAAGTACCGCTGCCACGAACGACGTCGACCTTGCGGGCTTTGGCCATGCCGCTCAAACCACCCGTCAGCTTGCCGACGACTTTGTTCTTCCAGGCGAGCAATTTCGTCAGGTCGACCTGCGGCGCGCTATACGTAATGCCGTGTTCGGCAAATGATTTGGCCTCGTCCATCACGCCCGCGATATGGAGCAGCGCCTTCGACGGAATGCAGCCGACGTTGAGACATACGCCGCCCAGCGTTGCATAGCGCTCGACGAGAACGGTTTTCATTCCGAGATCGGCGCTGCGAAACGCAGCGCTGTAACCGCCGGGGCCCGAGCCGAGCACCATCATTTCGCATTCAACGTCGGCCTTTATTCCCGGCACCTCTTTTGCGGGGCGCGCAGCGGGCGGCGGGGCGGCAGCGCCTTCTCGACCCGCGGGGGCAGGCTTAGGCGCCGTGGTGGCCGCCTGCGTTTCCAACGTCAGAATGACGCTGCCTTCGCTCACCTTGTCGCCCACTTTGAGCTTGACGTCCTTGACGACACCGGCGTTCGGTGACGGCACATCCATCGTTGCTTTGTCGGACTCGAGCGTGACGAGCGGATCTTCCGGCTTCACGTTGTCGCCGGGCTTCACGAACAGGTCGATCACTGGGACATCGGTGAAGTCGCCGATGTCGGGCACTTTGACTTCGATAAGGCTCATCGCGAAAACCAGCAGTTCGCTACAGCACGACTCGCCGCATGTCGGCGAGCAATTGACACAAATACGTCGTGAAGCGCGCGGCCGCGGCGCCGTCGATCACGCGATGATCGTAGGACAGAGAGATCGGCAATGTCAGACGAGGCGCGAATTCCTTGCCGTCCCAGACCGGCTTGGTCGCGCTTCTCGACACACCGAGAATCGCAACTTCGGGCGCGTTGATGATCGGCGTGAATGCGGTTCCGCCGATGCCGCCGAGCGACGAAATCGAAAAGCATCCGCCTTGCATGTCGGCGGGGCCGAGCTTGCCGTCGCGCGCTTTAGCCGAGAGCTCGCCCATTTCCTGCGCGATCTGCATGATGCCCTTCTGATCGGCGTTCTTGATGACCGGCACGACGAGCCCGTTCGGCGTGTCGGCCGCGAAACCGATGTTGAAGTAACGCTTGTAGACGAGGTTGTCCCCGTCAATCGAAGCATTCACGTCGGGAAACTTGCGCAACGCGGCGACGCTGACCTTGATCAGGAACGCGAGCATCGTCACTTTGATGCCGGCTTTCTCGTTCTCCTTGTTCAACCGAACGCGAAACGCTTCGAGATCGGTGATATCCGCGTCGTCGAACTGCGTGACGTGCGGGATCATCACCCAGTTCCGCGCGAGATTGGCGCCGGAGATCTTCTTGATCCGCGACAGCGGCTTTGCTTCGACCGCGCCGTATTTGGAGAAGTCGACCTGCGGCCACGGCAGCAAATTCAACGCGCCGCCGCCCGTGATACCGGCGCCCGCGGCGGGCGCTGCCCCACCGGACAGCGCCTGCTTCACGAACTGCTGCACATCTTCGTGCAGGATCCGCCCCTTGGGTCCGCTGCCTTTGACCTTGCTCAAGTCGACGCCAAGCTCGCGCGCAAAGACACGCACCGATGGCGATGCATGCGCGGCCTTGAACGCCTGTTCGTCGATCGGTGCGCCGCTGGCTCCCGCGGTGCCCGGAGCTGGCCGAGACGGCGGAGCTTCCTTGGGTGGAGTGGGTGGCGTCGAAGGCTCTTCCTTTGTAGCGGCGGGCGCTGCAGCCTCCTGCGGTGCTTTTGCGGCCGCAGTCTCGCGCGCTTCCAGCGTCAGGATGACCGTGCCTTCACTGACTTTGTCGCCGACCTTGAGCTTCAAATCCTTGATGACGCCGGCAGTGGGTGAGGGCACATCCATCGTCGCCTTGTCCGACTCGAGCGTGACGAGCGGATCGTCGGCTTTTACAGTGTCGCCCGGTTTGACGAACACTTCGATGACCGGCACATCCTTGAAGTCGCCGATGTCCGGTACTTTGACTTCTTGAGCACTCGCTCGCCCGCTCGCGGCAGAGGGTTGGGGTGAGGGCGTCGCGCCAGTCGGCTGGGGAGGCGCTCCGCCAGGCGCAGGTGGTTCAGCTGGCGATGGACTCGATGAAGGAGATTGCGAGGAGGGCTTAGCGCTCGCTTGTTGCGGTGCCGCCGCTGCGCCGTCGGTTTCGAGCGTCAGAATGACGCCGCCCTCGCTGACCTTGTCGCCGACTTTCAGCTTGAGATCCTTCACGACGCCGGCGGACGGCGAAGGCACGTCCATCGTCGCCTTGTCCGATTCCAACGTGACCAGAGAGTCGTCCGGCTTCACGCGATCGCCGGCCTTCACGAACACTTCGATCACCGGCACGTCTTTGAAGTCGCCGATGTCGGGGACTTTAACTTCAAGCGTGCTCATCGCTCGGTCTCCGATTCACACCGTCCACGGCGCGGGCTTCTTTGGATCAAGCCCGTACTTCGCGAGCGCCTCGGCGACTTTCGCGGGCGGAATCTTGCCGTCGTCGGCAAGCGCCTTCAACGCCGCGACCGTCACCCATTTGCGATCGACCTCGAAGAAATACCGCAGCTTCTCGCGCGTGTCGGAGCGTCCGAAACCATCTGTGCCGAGCACGACATAGCGGCGCGGTACGTACGCGCGAATCTGTTCGGCAAACGAACGAATGTAATCGGTTGCGGCGATGACGGGTCCCTCTGTGTCCTTGAGGCAAGTCTCGACGTGCGAGAACGCCGGCTTGGAATTCGGGTTCAACATGTTCTGACGACTCACCGCGTAGCCTTCGCGGGACAATTCGGTGAACGAAGGGCAGCTCCACAAGTCCGCCTCGACGCCCCAATCGCTACGCAACAGCGTGGCGGCTTCGATCACTTCGCGAAAGACCGTTCCCGAGCCGAGCAACTGGACGCGCGGCGCCTTCGCCTTCTTGTCGCCCGCTTTGAACAGGTACATTCCCTTCACGATCGCGGGCGCCGCGCCTTCCGGGATCGCGGGATGCGTGTAGTTTTCGTTCATCAGCGTCAAATAGAAATACGCGTCATGCTGCTCGACGTACATCCGTTTGAGGCCGTGATGGATGATGACCGCGACCTCGTACGCAAACGTGGGATCGTACGAAATGCAATTCGGAACGGTCGCCGAAATCAAATGCGAATGGCCGTCCTCGTGCTGGAGGCCTTCGCCGTTCAACGTCGTGCGCCCCGCCGTGCCGCCGAGCAAGAAGCCCCGTGAGCGCATGTCGCCCGCGGCCCATGCGAGGTCGCCGATGCGCTGGAAGCCGAACATCGAATAGAAAATGAAAAACGGGATCATCGGCACGCCGTGCGTCGAATACGACGTCGCGGCGGCCATCCAATCGCACATGCCGCCTGCCTCGCTGATGCCCTCCTGCAGGATCTGCCCGTCCTTCGACTCCTTGTAGAACATCAGCTGATCTTTGTCTTGCGGCGTATAGAGCTGGCCCTCCTGGTTCCAGATGCCGAGCTGGCGGAACATGCCTTCCATGCCGAAAGTGCGCGACTCGTCCGGAACGATTGGCACGACGTGACGCCCGATGTTCTTGTCGCGGATCAGGACTTGCAGAATCTGCACGAACGCCATCGTCGTCGAGATCTCGCGCTCGTCGGTGCTCTTCAGGAAGCGGTCGAACGCGGACAGCTCGGGAATCGTGAGCGGATTCGCCTTGCGACGCCGCGATGGCA